>Ga0307376_10006627_pt1 | contig 10225 bp, 8 predicted proteins | sample TR2MG_FD_202536 | JGI IMG/M metagenome (GOLD analysis project Ga0307376, IMG submission 202536) | Soil microbial communities from Risofladan, Vaasa, Finland - TR-2 | ecosystem: Environmental > Terrestrial > Soil > Coastal area > Acid sulfate soil | place: Finland: Risofladan, Vaasa | collected...
GAATACATCGAACCACCCTGTTCAGGAAGCTAAGAAAATACGATTTGATATAAGTTTATATCAAGCGGCAGATAAACACGCCCTTGTCGAAGAAAGATTTTGACTGGGCGTGTTTATTGGTTCTGTTAGCAGACTGGTTTCAACTAGGTTTTGGCCACACCTCGACCAACTGCTCCTTGAAGGCTATATACAGCGCCAAGGGCATCAGCAACATAAACAGGTAACCAGCTATTATATTGCCTTCAGCCCAACCATAAAACACTCCCAGGAAGCCGCAAAAGGCAGCTATAACAACGTCTATAAACAAAACAACAAATGACCATATTTTTAGCTTGAATGAGTAAATTAGGTAACCGACAGAGAACAGACATGTATACAACAATAAAAATGCTAATGGACCCCCGACCCCGGTCTTCCAGTTCAACAAAATTAAACCCAATACGATCCACACCTGGCCGAAATATCCGAAAACAGCGCCTCCCCACATGGAAAAACCCGCGGAATCCGCCAGGGCATTGCCTCGAATCATTAGAAAGTTGACAATCTGCAGAATAACACCTGTGCTTAAAGCAGTTACTGCCGCGCCCATCATATTGCCCGCGTTAAAACTCCCAAACCAGCCGGCGAAAAGTGCTCCGACAACCAAAGATGACAGACCGAAAGTAAAGACTCCCAAGGGCGCAGGATTGGCATTTTTCATTTCTTATTCTCCTTTGTGTCAAAGTACGACTTTAATGTATAGTATGGGAGGTGCCGGCAACCGGACCAGAGTAACCCTCTAAGACTCAAATCCGGTTAACCGTACCTCGCATAGTACCCAAGTTTTTGTTAGCTTACAATGACTCTTTTACTCGTAGAATTCCGGAGCCTTTTTGAACGTTTTCCACCCCTCAGGGTCATGTCCTGTTACAATGGTGGCACCCATTATGTCCCTGATATACCTTATCTTTTTGATTGACTTAACCGTTTCCTGACAATTCCAAACCAGCCCGGGGAGAACGTTTTCATTCAGGATCTCGGCGTTATAGCAGGCATCACCAGTTAAGAGAAGCTTTCCGGACTTGGGCATATCTACCAGCACGGTTTGATGGCCGGGAGTATGTCCAGGTGTGAACCAAACGGTGACGCTGCCGTCCCCGAACAGATCATAGGGGTTTTCCCGCCAGCCTTCGATGAAGTGATAGTTGAGCGGATAGTCAAAGTCGGCCTTAATGTAAGCACCTTTCTGGTAGAAATCACAGGTGTACGCCCATTCCATCTCCGACCGCTGGACCAGTATCTTAGCGTTCGGAAAATCCTTCACGCCGCCGGCATGGTCCAGATGCATGTGCGACATTATGATATAATTGATATCCTCGGGTTTGATCCCGATTTTGAGAAGATGCTCCACGCAATACTGATCCTTGCTCATAATGGGCTCGTAGGCGTCCACAACTGCGCCCCAGTGTTTGCGGGCATCCACGGCCAGTTCCTTCGCGTTACCGGTATCATAAAGTACATTACCCTTCGGATGCTGGATCAGAAAGAAAGGAACCGGGATGTCTATGGTGGTTCCCACGCCCCTGCCCATGGTGATCAGTGATTTGTCGCACCTCAAGACCCCTGATTCAAAGAAGTACAGTTTCATCGTCATGACTAAACCCTCCTAAAGAATAATGCGTTTTTTCTCCTGCGGGACGTTCTCCGAAACCCTCCGTCCGTCCACATCGCCGCAATAATCAGGCAATTGGCAGCAGATTCCACTCATGCAAAGGTAAACCCGTTACAAGCGCTGGTTTAATACCTCCTTTCCAGGTTTGTCTCCGGTCCCTGTTTCCGACCTCCTTCCAACTCACCAGTTCATTTCCCCGGCGGCTTTTTCCAGATCCTGGCGGAAGTCGGGATGGGCCACGCTTATGAGTTCCCTGGCCCGCTGGCGCAGAGTCTTGCCGCGCAGGCTGGCTATCCCGAACTCGGTGACGACGTAGTGAACGTCGTTACGGGAGGTAGTGACGCCGGCTCCGGGATCCAGCGTCGCTACTATGCGTGAATACTTGCCTCCGCCGGCGGTGGCGGGCATGGCAATTATCGATTTCCCGCCGGGAGACCGCGATGTCCCGCGCACGAAATCCACCTGCCCTCCCACCCCGCTGTATTGGGTGAGCCCGATGGTGTCGGCGCCCACCTGACCGCTCAGGTCCACCTGCAGGGCTGAGTTGATGGAAACCATCTTATGGTTCTGGCTGATAACAAAGGGGTTGTTTACATAGTCCACGGAATACATGGCTACCAAGGGATTGTTATCAATGAACTGATAGAGTTTTTTGGTCCCCATAAAGAATGTGGCGACCATCTTGCCCTTGTGCAAGGTCTTGGCCCGGTTGGTTACGACTCCGGCCTCATACAAATCCACTACTCCATCCGAAAACATCTCCGAGTGGATGCCCAGGTCATGCTTGTCCCCTAGGAACATCAACACCGCATCCGGGATGGCTCCGATGCCCAATTGCAGGGTGGACCCGTCTTCAATCAACTCGGCCACGTGACGGCCGATGCTTTCTTCTTCGTGGCTGATAGTTGGTCTGGGCAGTTCGATAATCGGTTCATCCAAAGCCACAATATAATCGAGCTGGGAAACGTGCATAAAGGCGTCGCCCATAGTCCTGGGCATGTTTTTGTTGACCTGGGCAATGACTGTTTTGGCTGATTCGGCGGCGGGCTTGGTGTAATCGACGGATATGCCCAGGCTGCAAAACCCGTGTTCATCCGGTGGGGAGACCTGCACCATGGCCACATCCACCGGCAGATACCCGTCCTGAAAAAGGCGGGGAATTTCCGAGAAGAAGCACGGCGTGTAATCCGCCCGTCCTTCCTTTACCGCCTTGCGGCTGGTGGCTCCCACGAACAGCGAGTTGTGCCGGAAGTGTTCCTTCATTTCCGGCTGACAATACAGGGCCTTGCCCATGGCAACCATATGCACCACTTCAACGTTGTGCAATTCGGGAGCCCGGGCCACCATGGCTCCGGAGAGAGCCTGAGGCTCGCCGCAGGCGTGGGCCAATACCACCCTGTCCCCGGGACGAATGATCTTCACAGCCTCAGCAGCGGATGTCAACCGGCTTTCATAGATGTTTTTCCAGTCCAACAATTTCGTTCACCTTCTTAATTAAAATGCCTTCGATCTTCTCCCGCGCCACGGGCCAGCCGTCAACGGAAAACCCGGCTACAACAATGAGTTCTTTGAATTGGCGGGCGACAGTTCGCTCAGAGCATCTTCTGATACATCCGTTGACGGCGATGAGCAGTTCGACCTCCGGAGTCGCCTGAGCGGCAGGGCAGATAATAAGGCCTGTGTTCCGGACCAGGGACCTTATTAGGGCAGCACGGTCTATTTCGGGGTTGCACCCGCCGCAATAGACTACCGCCGCCCGGGCACCCATCTACGCCTCCTTTTCTATACCCGCAATAACTCTCGCCAGTTTTTTCTTGTGTTCGACGTTGGCCTGGCGGGCGATCATGACTCGCTGTGCCTGAGGGGAGCCGGCACCGTGCATCGATTCGGTCCGGTAACCAACCGCGGCGCAGCCCAGCGTTAGGTTTTCCACCAGCCGCAACATCCTCATCCGGTGCTCTGTGGGAACCTGGGCCACTCCCTTCAAATACTTGTCTATGTACTTGCCGATTTCCGGATGGCGGAAGTCTTTTTCCGACGGCATGGTCACCATGAGGCCGCCGGTGATGTCCTCCGCCAGTCTGGTCATCTCGTAGGGAAATCGGGTGACATTCTGCTTGCAGACATTGGCCAGGAGAAGATCGATCAGATAGGTGCCCGAGGGCGTGGGATGGCCCAGGGAGGAACAGGCTATGCCGCAGGCATAAAGCGTTTCGTTCAGGTGACACATCTCAATCAGCTTGTCCTTGATGTGGGACGCCTTGGATGAGCCGTTATATTCGGCCATCATGGCCGCGGCCCCGATCAGAACGTCTCCTACGCCCACCTTACAGCCCCCGTAGCTCTGGCGATGATAACCGGCAAAGCGTTCCACCAGGGTTCCGGAAAACTCATATTCCCGGCACATGAACACTCTGTCCCAGGGTACGAATACATCTTCAAAAACCACCAGGGCTTCCTGCCCGCCATAGTTGGGGTTGCCGACGTCCATGGGGGAACCTTCCAGCTTCCTGGTATCACAGGACTGCCGGCCATAAATGTAGATGATGCCGGGAGCATCGCTGGGGAGGGCGAAGGACACCGCATAATCCTTGTCGTCTGCCGTCATGGCCATCGTGGGCATGACTATCACTTCGTGCGAGTTCAGGGCTCCCGTCTGATGGGCTTTGGCACCCCGGACCGTTATGCCTTCGGCATTCTCACCGGTTATGTGTAAATATAGATCGGGATCCTCCTGTTGGTTGGGTCTTAGGCTGCGGTCACCTTTGGGATCAGTCATGGCTCCGTCGCATACCAGGTCGTTTTCCTGAACGTATCTCAGATATTGCCGGAACCGTTGGTGGTAGACGGTGCCCAACCGGTGATCCATCTCAAACGTCACCGAGTCCAGGGCGGTCATAGCGTCCATTCCGACACACCGTTGAAAACAGGATGCGGTTTTTTGCCCCAATAAGCGCTGCATTTGCACTTTAAGAACAAGATCTTCGGCATTCTGATGCAAGTGGGTAAACCGGTTGATAGTTTCGCCGGTGAGGCTGGATACAGCGGTCATCAAGCTCTGGTGCTCCCCGTCCGCGGCCAATTCATAGGTTTTCCCCACCGAGTTTATGGATGGCCTGATGATTGGGTGGTCCACAAAATTCGTCACCCTCTCTCCGAACATGTAGACCTTGATATTCAGTTGTCTCAAGCTGTCCTCGTAGTCTTTCACCGTTTTTAAGGTCACTTTTACCCCCCCCCACTGTATTTTGGCTATAAGAAATCTCTGCCCTATTATGACGCAAGAAGCATGCCAATCGGGCCCCTCGACTTCGAAAACCGTCAAGGCCGGCAGTACCGCGTATTTTGAGCACACCTTCTCAAGGCAACTTCCGATTACCGGCCACCGGTGTGCAAGTTTGCACGCAACGCCGGTGCGCATCCGCACAAGACTCCGGACACAGGGCACCGCCAGCAACCCGCCGGAGACCTCTACGGCCGTCTAACCGGACTCCCCGTCCCGTTCGAGGAATGGTTTCAGCCTGTCCTGGATGATGGCGATTTCCAAGAAGGTTGTTTCAGGGGAAAATACCGGTGTTGTAAGGTGGACAGGGTATCAGCGGGATGGGTGTGGGGGCTGCGACATCGCAGGCACATGGGAAACTTGCGTTACCACAAGGCGCGGTCTTGAGTTTCCCCAAGAACTTATCCGGTGCTTCGTCTCAACTTGGTTGGTAGAAAGAGCACTTACAAGCCTTAGGTCGAGTAGAGAGAAGCCTCGGGGCCTTATCCATAGTAGCAGTCTCCGTTGCTGTCCCTTTCGGAGCAGTGCCCCCGTTATCCGGCATAACTTCCTTGTTACCCCCCCCCCAGCAGAACCCGGCGTGCAGATTTCCCGCACCGGGCTCCCCAGAATGAAATAGCGGATCAGCCTCGTCTATCCCGTACTGTGTAGTGATCGACCGGGAGGGGAAGGTAGTTCAAACCATCGCTTGGCCCGTATCTCTTCCCATGTTCATCGGCTCCTTTAACTACGGCGCTTAAGTACTCTCAACCACATCCATTGCACTTCGCCCAATATCAGCTTGAGTTTTGGTAGACTTCCGTAAATCGAGAAGTGCTGATAATATCCGTTGAGCATCTCGGTCAATTTTTGCTGCTGTTGCCTTGGTGAGATATGCATATTGGTTCGCAACCACTGGCATACCCGTTCGTGGAACTTCTTTTGACCCTTCTTGGTAGGTAAACGGGCAACCATGTACTTACCATTTCTGGTAGTCTAGCATACACGTGTGAATCCCAGGAAACACGCCCTTGTCAAATAAAGATCTTGACTGGGCGTGTTTATTGGTCCTGTGAGTGGACTGGTTTTAACTGGGTTTTGGCCACACCTCGGCTAACTGCTCCTTGAAGGCTATATACAACGCCAAAGGCATCAGGAAGATAAACAGGTAACCAGCTATCATATTACCTTCAGCCCAACCATAAAACACTCCCAGGAAGCCGCAAAAGGCAGCTATAACAACGTCTATAAATAAAATAACAAATGACCATATTTTTAGCTTGAACGAGTAAATTAGGTAACCGACCGAGAACAGACATGTATACAACAATAAGAATGCTAATGGACCCCCGACACCGGTCTTCCAGTTCAACAAAATTAAGCCCAGCACGATCCACACCTGGCCGAAATATCCGAAAACAGCGCCTCCCCACATGGAAAAACCCGCGGAATCCGCCAGGGCATTGCCTCGAATCATTAGAAAGTTGACAATATGCAGAATAACACCTGTACTTAAAGCAGTTACTGCTGCGCCCATCATATTTCCAGCGTTAAAGCTCCCAAACCAGCCGGCGAAAAGTGCTCCGACAACCAAAGATGACAGACCGAAAGTAAAGACCCCCAAGGGCGCAGGATTGGCATTTTTCATGTCACATTCTCCTTTGTTTCAAAGTACGACTCTAAAATAGTCTTGCTTACTCATATACATAAAAACCTCTTCCGGTTTTGCGACCGAAGTGACCGGCCCGTACCAGTTTGCGTAAGAGTTGAGCTGGACGATATTTTGAATCAGCAGTTTCGCTATAAAGCGTCTCTATAACCATAAGCAAAACATCAAGCCCAATCACGTCGGCCAAAGCCAGTGGCCCAATAGGATGGCTCGCGCCTAACTTCATTCCTTGATCAATATCTTCCCGAACGGCAATGCCCTCTTGGAGCACAAAAATTGCTTCATTAATCATAGGAACTAGAATCCTGTTTACCAGGAAAAGTGGCGCCTCCCTGACAGTGATTGGCTTCTTGCCAAAATCTTGACACATTTCCATGGCCACATTGTGGGTTTCATCTGATGTTTCGTACCCTCGAATAACTTCTACTAGTTGCATTATGGGTGGTGGATTAAAGAAATGAGTACCGATAACACGATCCGGCCTACTCGTAGCAGAAGCCACTTCTGTAATACTCAAGCCCGAGGTATTAGAACAAAAAACAACTCCTGGAGCGCAAATTCGGTCAAGCTCTTGATATAACTCCTTCTTCTTTCCCATATTCTCGATGATTGCCTCAATAGCTACGTCAACATCCCTTATCGCCTTTAGACCGACCATAGGCTTAATGCGGTTCATAATTATATCTACGGGGTCGGAAAGCTTAGATTTAGCTGTCAAACGCTCCAAGCTGCCTTTAATCCTTACCATTGCCTTTTCCACAATCGTCATTTCTACATCGGACAAAATTACTTTGCGCCCTGCTGTAGCCGCCACTTGTGCAATCCCTAAACCCATGGTCCCTGCTCCTATAACGCCAATGGTTTGAAGTGTCATAACCTTTTCATCTTCCCCTACTCTATTCCATTCATCCAATCATTTCAATGATCGTAGCCATAGCTGGCCCCCCACCGACACACAAGGAAGCTATGCCGAATTGTTGCCCGCGACGACGCAGTTCAAACAAAAGCGAAACAATAATGCGAACTCCCGTGCATCCGACCGGATGACCCAAGGCAATACCAGAACCGTTAGCATTTACTCTCCCCATATCAAGTTTAAGTTCTCGGTTTACGGCCAGAAACTGGGCAGAGAACGCCTCGTTAATCTCGAAATAGTCAATATCTTTCAATGTTATCCCGGCATAATGCAAGGCTTTGGGAATGGCATATGCGGGCCCGATTCCCATAACTTCGGGCGCTACCCCTAAAGAAGCCGTAGCAACAATTTTGGCTAGGGGCTTTACGCCTAATTCACTAATTTTAGATTCACTCATCAATATGAGTGCCGCTGCTCCGTCGTTAATTCCACTCGCGTTACCAGCCGTTACGCTGCCGCCTTCCTTAAAAGCAGGTCTAAGTCTAGAAAGAGTCTCCAAAGAAGTATTTGCACGTGGGCGCTCATCATTGTCAAATGATACACTGCCTTTGCTATCTTTGACTTCCACTGGCACGATTTCTTCTGCAAACTTCTTCTCCCTAATAGCAGCTATAGCACGCTGATGACTCAGGACAGCCAATTCATCCTGTTCCTGACGGCTAATTTTATATCTTTCCGCTAGATTCTCGGCAGTTATCCCCATATGGTAACCGTAAAAGGCATCGTGTAATCCATCCTGAAGCAAGGCATCCTCCACTTGACCACGTCCCAATCGATATCCAGTACGTGCCCCCATCAGCAGGTACGGCGCTCCAGACATACTTTCCATGCCAAGGGCAAGACTAATGCTAGCTTTTCCAAGACTTATTTGCTGAGATGCAATCTCGACCGCTCGCATACCTGAGGCACATTGTTGCTCTACGGTTACAGCAGATGCTCCCACTGGAATACCACAGTTCAATTGTACCTGTCTGGCCGGATTTCCCTTAGCCCCTTCCTTGTAAACCATTCCTGCTACAACATCTTCAACCTGCCCAGGCTCTATTTTAGCACGTTCTATAGCTGCGAAGGCTGCAGACATACCTAAATCTACAGCTGAGATATCTTTAAGACTGCCCAAGAAATCTCCTATGGGTGTCCGAGCTGCGCCGACAATGAAAACGCTATTTTGCATCTGCGTCCCCTCCAAGATCATTTCCTCATTGAATCGTACATTTAATCCCTGCTCAAGCGGTCCTCAACCATATAGTCACAACAGGCCTGAACCAACGATATCTGCCATGGTGTCTGCCAGCGCTAATTGTAGCATCTAGAGCGGAAACGACTACTCTAATTTTGTTACTTGACAAGGTGATCGTATTCTTCCGAAGGCATCCATCGCCGGAAAAGAGAAGAGGAACGTGCGGTTAACCGCATTGCCCAATGCAAAGCACACCGGCCAACCGCGTTCGTCTCTCACAGTACACTCACTGGTATCCACTCGTGTATTTTATTACTGTTATAGCGGCCAAATCCTTGGCCTTAATTACAAGCCTCTAAACCGCCGCAATGACTAGAATGCTTGCCGTACACGCTGTTTTCCCAGCCCTTGCTTGGACCATCTCATTCGTAATACTCCGGGGCCTTTTTGAATGCCTTCCAGCTGTCAGGGTCGTGTCCAGTGACAATTGTAGCGCCTAGGGCTTCCCGGATATGGCGTATCTTCTTGATTGATTTGACAGTCTCCTGGCAATTCCATACCAACCCTGGAAGGACATCTTCATTGAGAATCTCGGTGGTGTAACAAGCGTCCCCAGTTAATAGAAACTTGCCAGATTTGGGTAGGTCAACCAGCATGGTTTGATGTCCGGGGGTGTGGCCGGGGGTGAACCAGATAGTTACGCTTCCATCTCCAAAAAGGTCGTAAGGGTTCTCTCTCCATCCTTCGATGAAGTGGTAGTTGAGCGGGTAGTCGAAATCGGCCTTGATGTAAGCGCCCTTTTGATAGAAATCACACGTATACGCCCATTCCATTTCGGATCGTTGGACAAAAATCTGAGCATTGGGGAAATCCTTGACCCCGCCGGCATGGTCGAGATGCAAGTGTGACATGACGATGTAATTGATGTCTTCAGCCTTGACGCCAATCTTGAGAAGGTTTTCTACGCAATACTGGTCTCGGCTCATAATAGGCTCGTATGCGTCGACCACTGCACCCCAGTGTTTCCGTGCGTCAACCGCAAGTTCTTTGGCATTTCCGGTGTCATAGAGGAGGTTCCCTTTCGGATGCTGGATTAAGAAGAAGGGGACCGGCACCTCGAATTTTGTTCCTAAGCCTCTGCCCATGGTGATCAGCGACTTGTCACATCTCAGAACGCCTGTTTCAAAGAAATATAGTCTCATTGCCACGATTTACCCTCCTAAAAACATAGCATTTTCCCCCTTAGGGGCGTAGGACAAAGTACCACGCATCCATTATCCCTACTGGCAGATGATCGCAGTCAGATGCTCAGTATGCCAGGACCACGATTGGAACGCTAATTTACGTTCCCAGACTATGACCGCACTTCTATAGCTGCACCCCCTTTCAGCTTCCTCAAGACCCGCATGAAAATCGGGGTCGGCCACGCTTGTGACTCTGAAGCACGCTGTCCCCAAGTCAACCCTCCTGCCTTGTGATGATCACTTCCTCCATGGTCCATCCAGGAAGATCCAAATATGAACTCAACCTGGCCCCTAACCTGCTGT
>Ga0307376_10006628_pt1 | contig 10224 bp, 7 predicted proteins | sample TR2MG_FD_202536 | JGI IMG/M metagenome (GOLD analysis project Ga0307376, IMG submission 202536) | Soil microbial communities from Risofladan, Vaasa, Finland - TR-2 | ecosystem: Environmental > Terrestrial > Soil > Coastal area > Acid sulfate soil | place: Finland: Risofladan, Vaasa | collected...
TTCAGGAATTTTATTTGAATTTACCTGAAGAAGAATATTACGTTTTAACCCCATCAATATTATATCAACACGTATGTGATTATCTTAATAATTGGATTGGTGATAATTTGTTTGAAGTACAAATAACTGCATAAATAAAAACAGGAAATTATGGCAATGCCAGCGTCAGGTAGTTTAAGTATATGTGAAGCAGGATTAGGTACATGTCGTTCAATCGGAACTGCTGTATCAACTACGACTTCTGGAAGGTTATGTTTATTAGGTAAGTGTGCAGGTAAAACTGCGCCTTGGGGTATGAGGGACTTCTATGGGTATAATCCATATCCAGTTACTGCATTAGCATATTCTTGTGTTGGTACTCAAGGCGTTGATGCGCTTACTTATAAATATGTTTGTTATCCTCCTAAACCAATGGAAGCAGGAACATGTTATTATATGTGTTTGAAAGGGTTTGTCTGGCCTTATTGCCAACCACAATTCTCATATGGATATGTTCGTACCTATTGTAATAGCACCGTGATAGCATATTGTTGCGTATTAGCTCCTTCTGCCGTTATAACCTATTTTCATGGATTCTATATGTGTGCTGGTGATACTTTATGTACGTTAATATTATCACAAACATCGGATACTGCTTGTCAGAGTATGACTCAGGTATATACGTGTATAGAGAGTGTAACTAACAGTCTTGGTGGTGCTGATTATTATAAGACACCTACTATAGCAGACTATTGTGTTGGTTCATGTAGTGGTTAAAAATATAAATGAAATAAAATAATAATAAGAAAATGGGAAATAGGTCAAATATAAATTTAGTCGGTAATACCACACAGGGTCAAAATGTCGGTGCTGGTGAGGGTGTTTATAAAGATAAAATTTTAGGAAATACTTTACAGTTTAAAGGATTAGCTGTAACTGGTACTACTATGGCTATTACCTGTGATGCCGACAACATCTATTTCTCAGCAGCAACAGGTAGTGGTGGTGGTAGCGGATTTACTATTTCAAATAATGGTCTTTGTGATAATGGTAGTACAACTGTTGGTCTTGGAGGAACATTAAGTGATGCAACTACTACAATAGATGGGGGTGGGAATTCATTATCATTACCCAATTTAAGTGGGATGGCAATTACTGGTACAAGTTTCTTTGCATTTAGACTTTGTTCTACAAGTGGTAACGCTAAATCTATACAGTTAGATGCTCAAAATTCCACAATTGAATTAATTGGTTGTCAAGCCACTCGTCTTGAAGTTGGTAATAATATAGATTTTAGTGCTGTTACAGGTACTTATTGTTTTCGTAATTTACCAGCAAAATCAGCAGAAACTGATGTTCTTTATGTTGACGGTAATGGTAAAATATCTTGTGGTGCTGCTGCTGGTGGTTCATCATTAGCGGGATGTACTACAGGCGTTGGTACTTATATGACAGTTCTTGGTTGTAATGCACAAGGTACTTCTGCTGTGTGTAGTACCGCAATTGGAGAAGAAGCGTTATGTAATGCTACGGGATGTGAAAACGTTGTTGTTGGACTAAGGGCAGGTTTGGGTATTGTTGCTGGGCAAAAAAACGTTGCCGTTGGTACTTTTACGATGCAAACTGGTGGTACTGGTGGTGGTAGTTCTAATGTTGCACTTGGATATCAAGCGTTATGTAATGGTGCTTGTGCTAATTATAATATTGCTATTGGTAGTCAAGCAATGTCGAAGTGTGTAATAGCAATTTCAGGGCAAAGGAATATTGGGATTGGTGATACTGCATTATCTAATATTGTTTCAGGTACTCATAATGTTGCAATCGGTACTTTTGCGAGTTGTAATGCAACAACTGCAATAAGTTCAATAGCGATTGGTGATGCTGCATTAGTAAATAATACAAATGGACATAGACATATTGCCATTGGTGCTTGTGCATTATGTTCAATAACTGGAAGTACAGGTGTTTATGGTAATATTGCAATTGGTGCTAATGCTGGTAATGGAATAAATTGTTGCGATGCATTATATAATATTTTAATTGGACACAATGCTGCCTCTTCTATGGCAAATGCAACAAGAAACATTTTTATTGGTGATACCGTTGCTCCCTCTAAAACAACAGGAAATGACAACATCCTTATTGGTTATAGAGCATCTAATAATTTGACAACTGGTGCTCTTAATGTAATGATTGGATGTGGTGTTGGTTTTAATGTTACTGGAGACAATAATCTAATTATTGGATATTCACCCTCTACTCACCTAATCAGGGGTTGTTTTAGTGATAATACGATTTGTAATGGTGCTAATAATACAGCATGGAATACCAGTTCAGATTCAAGAATTAAAGAAAATGTAACTGGAATAACAAATGCTGTAAGTATATTATCCCAATTAAATCCAGTGACATTTGATTATACTACGGGTTATACTACATTTCGTGAATGGGATGAGAATAGAAGGGTTTGTGATTATGGTTTCGTTGCACAGGAATTCGAAACTGTTTTCCCACAATATGTTAGTTGTGCAGAAAGTTATATCTCTTCTGGTAGTACTGTAAGTGACTTTAGAACTATGAATTCAGGACATTTAATACCCGTTCTCGTAAAAGCAATTCAAGAGCTTGAGGCAAGGATTGCTGCATTAGAGGGATAATTAATTCAATGATAAAGTATTTATGATAAATTAAGAAGACATGGCAGATAATACACAAGACATATCAAATTATAAACACAGTGAACACCTTCTTTCTCACAAACATGAAGCACCGTTTCTTGTTGATGAGGTAAGTAAAACCGAATTCTATATCGGTGAAAGTGATAACACTAGATTACAGGGTGAAAGCAACTGGAGAATCAAGAGAATTTGGCAGGTCGGAAATGTTTGGAATTTCGGTTTCCCCGATGGAAACCAAGATTATGTTTGGGAATGGGATTTAAGAGATACTTATACTTATCTTGCTTAATTAACATAATGATATGGTAATAAATAATTTTGGGGAACACGCTTCCCCTTTTTTATTTCGCAAACCCTAAGAAAAATCATATCTATTTAGTATTTATTAAAAAGTGTAATTAATGGCAACCTTTACGATAGATTTATTAACAGGTCGAGTATATTTATTTACTGGTGATTTCACTGGAAGCGGTGGAACCCCAACGTCAGGCTCAACATATGCTGAAGTCAATGTTTTTACAAGTCTTCCACCAGCAGCTTCTTCAAGTGGTGAAATATATGTTGTGAGAAACGCACAGGGTTCAACGGTTCTTAATAGAAAACCTGCGGGACTCTATTACAGCACTGGTAGTGTGTGGCGATATCTAGGAGATACACCAGATGGATTCCTGTCCGACAACTTTCAAGTTGTCGATAGTGGTGATAATAGTAAAAGTATTAGTTTCGAAACATCGGGTATTACAGGTGGGGCAAATAGGGTATTAACAATTCAAAATAGTGATGGTACAATTGCATATCTCACCGATTTAGATGGAAAGGTAGACACAAGCGCATTTGCCGATTACACGGGCACAACAGCACCTGCAACATTCCTTAGTAAAACTGAATTCAATACATATACAGGAACGACTGTTCCCGCAAACTATTACAACAAAACACAAATCAATACGTACACTGGTGAGACACTGCTTTTAATCAACGCCAAGCAAGACCAATTAATTGCAGGTGAAGGTATAGTTCTGAGTGGCACAACAATCAGTGTAAGTCTACCAAAAGCAATACAATTAGTTGATGGCAGTGGTGGAACTAACGTAAATAATATCACTACTACACCTATTAATTGGACAACAACTGTTTTTTCAGGAACTAGTCTAAGTTATACTGGTGGTTCACGTATTTATATAGTAGATGACGGACTTTATGGTATTTCATATGTCCTGAATGTAAATAGTGAGAGTAATAGTGATAAAAATATTGGAACTGTTATCAAGAAAAACGGTAATATCATCATTACACCAATGAGTAGTGCTAGTTTTAGTTCTAATTATCAGAATGACAGCAGCACTAATACGATGCCTGAGAATCTAGCATCACTAGTCGCAGGAGAGTATGTCGAATTACTTGCGTTCAGAATTGGTTATGCTGGCATTGTAAATACAGTTGGTAACGGTTCATGGATAAAAATAGAGAAAAAATTATAAAAAATATAAAACAATAAGAAATGGCATTTAGATATTTAATTTACAGCACAGGCACAACATACTCAGGAACAATCTTGAGTGAAAGTGCGAGTTCAGGTACGACTTCAGGCGAAGCAGCATATTATACCGATTTCGTAATTCCTGAGATTCAACCATTATACCTATGGCAAGTAGATAACGTCACAACCCCAACAGATGTGATACCTAACACAGATGCGAACATAAGTGCGTATCTGGAAGCAACAGCACCACCTCTACAACCAGAAGATGATGCGAGTGTCGGTTTTGTAACGGGGGAGACCGCAACAAAAATTGATAAGGTTACGGGAGCAACAGGTAATCTTGGAACATTCGTTGCTGACGGTAATTTGGAAGACAGTGGTTATGCAATTTCAGACCTAACAGGTGGTACAAGCTATACCTTTGTTGGTAGTGGTGGTACTCAGGTGTTTGAGACTGGTACTAACCCGACAACTGTAACCATTTACTCTACGCCACCAACAGGAACAACTGTTGCTTGGGGTGATATCACAGGTACACTTAGTGCTCAAACCGATTTATGGAGTAATTTAACTTGGTTAAGTGGTGAAACTGCGAATAAGTTAGATACTGTTGTCTTCAGTGCATATACAGGTACAACAGCCACAGAAATTGCTAGTAAGTTAGATACGTCTGTATTCACTGGCTATACTGCAACAACTCAACCTGTTATTGATGCTGCACTGACAGGAGTTACCAATTCGGGAAGTGGAACTACATTGGGTGGTACATCTGGTAGAAACGTAACGATTAAGTCTGTTTCCGTGCTGGGTGGACTTAGTTTAAGCGGAGATGCTGACAATCTAATTATTAGTGGTGGAACGGCAGGAAGTACTAATTGGGGTGATATTAATGGCACTCTAAGCAACCAAACAGATTTGTGGACTACCTTAACAGGTATGACCGCAGAAACCGCAACGAAACTCGATACGGTTGTTTTCAGTGCATATACTGGTACAACTGATACTCGTTTCACAAATATCGAAAATGACATTACATATATCAGTGGAGTTACAGACACTAAATTAAATGAAAGTGTTTTCACTGGATATACAGCAACAACACAACCAGTTATCGATGCTGCACTTACAGGCGCAACAAATGGACTTACTGCAAGTGGTAGAGATGTTGAGCTTGGTGGAACACTAAGTAAAGATACGGTTGTAAGTGGTTTAAGTAATAACCTTACATTTAACACTCAATACATTAAGTTACAAGCACCTAACGGTATTGATATCATTGACACTGATGGTGTTGGTGGTGTTAATATTGAAAGTGATGCAGGAACAATATCGTTGATTGGTAATGATTCAGGAAGTACTGAAGTGAACAAGGTTTCAATCAGTGAGACTCAGATGGTAATTAGTGATGGTAGAGGAACACCTGTTGGTATGGAATATGCTGGTGATTACAGCACAACATTTACCAATGAGTCACTTATCACAAAGAGATATGCTGATACAATTGCTGGTGGTCTAATACCAAAAGCAGCCGTACTTGTTGCGTCAACAGGTGAGACAGTTCTTAGTGGTCTGACGACAATTGACGGTGTTGCGGTATCTAATGGTGACAGGGTACTTGTTAAAGACAATGCAACTGCAAGCGAAAACGGTATTTATATCGCAAGTGCGAGTACATGGACACGTGCAACAGACTTTGATGGTAATCCTGATGGTGAAGTAAGTGCGGGTAATATTATTCCTGTATTAACTGGTGCTACACAATATAGTACATTATGGGTACTTGTTACTCCGAACCCAATTACTGTTGGTGTAACTGCCTTGAACTTCTCATTATTTAGTAGTCCTCATGAGATGATTGCTGGTCATGGTATAACCATCGATGTTAATGAAATTAGTGTTGACGGTGGTAGTCTTGCTGGTAGCAGTATTGCGTGGACAGGTACTACTGGTAACGAAACATATAATGTGGATGTTACAACTGGTACAGTTGCTGCTGCATTAGCACTTAAATTAGATGTGTCAGTATTTGACACCCTTACTGGAACAACATTACCTGCAACGTATTTAACCATATCAGATTTTAATACATTCAGTGGAACAACGCTTCCTGCGAATTATTACAATAAGACCGAAATTAACACATATACTGGTGCGACTGATACCAGATTAACTACAATCGAAAGTGATATCACTTATATTTCTGGTGTAACAGATACCAAACTTAATACTGCTGTCTTCAGTGCTTATACTGGTACAACAGCACCAAACGAAATATTCTTAATTCATACTGGTGGAACTGAACTCAATACGATTCTGGCAACAGCAATTGAATGGGACAGTGAAGAAGTTAGTGGTGCAGCATTCAGTTGGACAGGTAGTAGTGAAATTCAGGTTCTGGAAACAGGACTTTATGAAGTTAGTTACAATATACCGTATAATATCGGCACTAATAGTCAAATCGGTGTTGGAGCAAACATTATCCTAAATAATGCTACCGTTATTGATGTTACTGCTGCTGCTGCACTCGCAACAAGAACTAATTCTGCTGGAAGTGTTGGATTACCAACCGTTATACTGTCTCTGACAGCTAATGACGTACTGAATCTCGCAACATTTAGGACATCACAAAGTGGCAGTGCAACAAGTTCATTAACTGGTAGTATTTTAATTAAGAGAAAGAATACCCTACAATAAAATAGAATGAATGGCTTTAGAATATTTTCTATATACGACACTCTATAACAATACTTTGGTGGATAGGAGCGACACAACGTTCGTTCCTCTCCCACCAGATACGGGACAGGTATTTATTGACTTCCTGATTCCCAATACTCAACCTCTTTATTATTACAAGGAGACTGGTTCAACAATTGTGCTCAATGACGAAGCAACAATTGAGGCATATCTTGAGGGTACTGCCCCACCACCACAACCCGATGATGATGTGATTCAGTCGCAATTTACTGGTTACACCGCAACAACAGATGCAAGTATCGATTTCATTAGTGGTGAAACCGCAAATAAGGTGGTGTGGAAGAATCAATGGACAGGTGGTACATATCTGAAAAACGAAATGGTTCGTTCTACCACATGGACTATGATTGCTAATAAGGACACATCTGATGTAGCTCCACCACAAGCAGTTGGTCCTGCACATTATTTATATTATCCATCAGTACCATCAGGCACATCAACAAATGCAAAACAAATTGTATTTGGAATGCAATACACAAGTCCCGCACCATTTTGGGTGAATGGATATCGTATTAATGTTACAGCAGGTAATTTTTATGAAATTTTATTAGTGCAAGACCCTCAAGGTACTAATGAAGCAATATTTATTAATGCATTTACTGCAAATGTTACGGGTTGGAGAGAATTTACTCTTCAACCAAGACCATTCGCATCGGGCAGGACAAATCAATTATTGGTAATTGTACATGAACCAGACCCAACTCCTATCACAATTCATGCTAATTATGATTATCTGAAACCAAATAATTGGGTTGCGCCAACCAGTGGTCAGGCAATTCACGCCAATAAAAATGTTGGGATTATATCATTTAGTGATTTAGATGATGATGGTGGTGACAAAAGTGGGGTACTGCTTGGATTAGATGCAGGTGATATCATTAGAGTTGGTGGTACGCAATGGGCAGTTCAAACCGTTACTAACGAAGGGGATTATGTTGATGTTGCAGTCGCACCAGCAAGACAAGCATTTGTTTCAGGTGTTCAAGACTTTAGTTTTGAAACGGTTGCTACAAGTACATTATCTTATGGTGAAGATGTTGATTATTGGTCAGGTAGTACACTTGTTAAAGGTGTGTTTGGTGCTGATATTGGTTGGGATGATGCTGTAACAAATGATAATCAATATGGTGTTGATATTCTGGTGCAGGATGCCTATATATCACCCGATTGGGATTTCGTAACAAGTCAAGGTAGTAATAGTGGTTCTGCAAGTAGTGAATCTGCTGTTTGGGGATATATTGGTGGAGATATAAATGACCAAGTAGACCTACAAAATCAGTTCGATACTAAGTTAAGCCTTAGTGGTGGAACTATGACAGGTGGTATTACTGGAACAACACTCGATTTAAGTGGTGCGTTAGTGGGTACAACTGCTAATCTAAGTGGTGTGTTAACAGCAGCATCATCTTTAAATGTAAGTGGTGACACTACATTTGGTGCTTCTATTTATATGACCAATCCAAATACGGGTGGTACGTTTAATGATTATACCGTGGGTTGGAATCCACTAACAGGGGAATTTAGAACAGTTCCAACAGGGAGTGGGAGCACTACGTCTATTTATTGTTATGCAGATAGTGCAACAACAGCAAATAATGCAACAGATGTTAATGCAGCCTATCTCAACGAATCATGGACTTTATCTGAAGGATATTATGAATCGGAATTTAATGCTATATTCGGTAATACCAGTGCAAACCGTTGTGCTACAGTTTGTTTCATTGTGAATGATGTTGTTGTTGGTAGTTGTAATCTGATGAAAACTAACGATGGTAATGTTCGAACCACAGCATATGTCACACAAAATGGTAATCTAAGTGGGGGCACACATACTGTACAGATAGTATGGAGAGCAATTGGTGGTGGTATAGCACAATTACATTATGGAGCAATGAGAGTACAAAGAATAGGTGAGTTAATACCATAAAATGAAATGAAATTATTAGCATATACAATACAAGGTCAAACAATAGGCATCGATATCGGTGTTTGGGGTGATGCTATGCTTAGTGGTAACACTGCGTTTCTTGCTATTGCAGATACTGGCAGTACACCAACAGATTATGTGGACATTTCATCTACTGTTTATTGGGACCAGTTTGGTGGGTTAACAACATTAAGTGCTGCTGAGATAAAAAATGAAATTACAAAGTTAATTCCAGACGAACCAACAGCACAGGAATACGAGATACTGGAGGGTTATATGAATGTTGGTATAAATAGCATGACCAATGTTTTGGATGGAGTTACTCTTGGTAGTGTGTTAACTGGCACAACATATCTTACTGGTGTTACGGATAATAAATTAACTGTTTATAATAATGATGTTTATGGTGATTTAGTTTTCATTGATAAGATAACAGGAACATCGGCAACGTTTAGTCAGAACATGAATATTGATGGTCAACTAAACTTCGATTATGCTAATCAGATAAATACCACACAGGAGTTTATTAAGATACGATATAATGCATTCTTTGGAATTGGTAGTTTCAGTGGTCTTGCTATGATGAATGCTGATGGTAGTGGGAATAATTTCCTTATGGGAGTCGATAGTTCTGGTGCTATGGTAGGTGGTTGGTCAGGTGGTACGCTTCAACCCATTGCAACTGGTAGCACAACTGGTAGTACTGGTGGAACAATAACAACCCTTAGTACAACAGATGGTGGTGCTGCTACAACTACGTCACCAACACCTGTTTTAATGACGGGAATGCAACTTAATAGTGTGCCAGCAGGAGATTATTTCGTTAGTTTTGGCACATCATTAAGTCACAGTTCAAACGGTTCAAATATTGTAACAACCATATATGTTGGTGGAAGTCCTGTTGCAAACAGTGAACAGGCATGGACAAGGGGTACTGCTCAAGGTAATATTTATACCACACATACTTATGCAGGTTTCCCAATAACGGTAGCAACAACAGGAAATGTTGAAATCTACTGGCAAACCGATGCTGCGACAGCAACATCAACTAATAGATATATGTCATTAATAAAAGTATAAAATGGATTGGTCAAATAAACATTTATTAGCGTATCAAATAAGCGGTCAAACCGTTGGGATTGACCTGAGTGGTTGGAATGATGCTGACTTAAACGGTAATCCTGCTTTTCAAGTCATTTTAAGCGGTCAAACAATTCCAAGTGGATATACTGATATAGATACAATAGAGAATTGGGATAAATTTGGTTTGCAAGTCGCCAATGATTACAGTGTTGTGAAATTTGAAATAAAAGATATTGTGGAAATGAGTGGTTGGACGGGTATAACCAATACTGAAAAGGACTTGGCGATTAAATACTATGCATATCCAGACCCAACTACTG
>Ga0307376_10006630_pt1 | contig 10224 bp, 8 predicted proteins | sample TR2MG_FD_202536 | JGI IMG/M metagenome (GOLD analysis project Ga0307376, IMG submission 202536) | Soil microbial communities from Risofladan, Vaasa, Finland - TR-2 | ecosystem: Environmental > Terrestrial > Soil > Coastal area > Acid sulfate soil | place: Finland: Risofladan, Vaasa | collected...
GTTATGAGAAGATCCGGTGAGGAGGATTAATATCTGCGGGGTTTCCTGCGGTGGTGAGGCTCCCAGCTGCGTTCAGACTCATGGTTGGTGCCGGTGAACTCATAGTTCTCCTCGGCGGCAACACGCACACCCTTGTAGGACTTGCCGTTAAGCTCCGCGACTATCATCTTTGCCATCTTGCTTTCCACTTCAACGGAGGAGGCTTTTTTGTGTATCTCAATGAGCCCTATCTCAACATTCTGTGCGCTGGGCACGCTGGCAACCATGTTAATGATCTCGCGCTTGGTGATCTTCTTTCCCTTGCCGATATTAATGACGATGCGGGCCATTGCCCTTCCCCTGCTGCGTTTGTCTGACTGTTCTGACCGGCCTTCGCCGTCATGCGGCTGTTTGGATCCTAACCTGTTGAGATCAGGCGCATTCTTGTAATACTTCAGGAAACGGCTGAACTCTAACGCCACGAACCTCTTTATTATCTCCTCCTTTGACAGGTCGCGAAGCATCTCGTAGGCTTTATCGATATAGAGGTCAATCTGTCCGTGGTCCACCTCTGCATTCTGCATTGTCTCTATCATGTTGAAGAGGCGGCGTTCGCATATCTCCTGTCCGCCCGGGACGGGCATCTGGACTATTGTCTTGCGCACTACCTTTTCTATCTGAGAGATGTACCCGCGCTCCTTCATGTTGATGATTGACACGGCCATACCATCTTTGCCGGCGCGGCCTGTGCGCCCTGAGCGGTGGGTATATACCTCATTGTCCTCAGGAAGGTTATAGTTTATCACATGCGTCAGGCTCTCCACATCGAGCCCGCGCGCTGCCACATCGGTAGCCACCAGCACAGATAGATTCCTGTCGCGGAACTTCTGCATCACATAATCGCGCTGCGACTGTGACAGGTCGCCATGCAGGGCTTCGGCATTATAACCGTCGCGCATGAGTGACGCCGCCACCTCCTTGGTCTCCTGTCGTGTGCGGCAGAAGACGATACCGTAAATGTCAGGATGATAATCGACGATGCGCTTGAGAGCATCATAACGGTCCCTGGAATGGACCATATGAAAGATATGGGTGACATTCTCTGCTCCTGCATTTTTCTGACCTATGGTGACCTCCCACGGATCACGCATATAGTTTTTTGCAATGGCAACTATGCCCGGTGACATTGTAGCCGAAAAGAGAAGCGTGTTCTTCTCTGACGGTGTCTCTGCAAGGATAGCGTCCACATCATCGCGGAAGCCCATCTTGAGCATCTCATCAGCTTCATCGAGCACCAGGGTGGAGACCCCTGAAAGGTCTATGCGTTTGCGACGTACAAGGTCGAATATGCGGCCCGGCGTGGCGACCACAACGTGTGCCCCGTGCTTCAGCGCCGATATCTGCTTTGAGATGTCGGCTCCGCCGTAGACAGCTACGATCCTCAGTCCGTCAATATATTTGCCATAGTTCTCAAGATCACGTGCGATCTGCATGCAGAGCTCGCGCGTTGGACTAAGGATAAGCATCTGGGGTATGATAGTCCCGGGCTTCAGCATCTGCAGTGCCGGGAGGCCGAAAGCGGCCGTCTTGCCCGTGCCCGTCTGTGCCAGGCCTATGAGATCACGTTTCTTTTCGAGAAGATAAGGAATGACTTTTTCCTGTATGGGAGTGGTGGTTTCAAAACCTAGTTCTTTTATCCCTTTAAGGATTTCGGGCGAAAGCCCCATTTTTTCAAATAACATAAATGATAATTTATTATGCCTCACTTGTGGTCCCTTTGGGTCACCGGCAAGCTCTTTTAAAAGGCCGCGCAAAAATAACCTTAATTATCGGAAATATTCTTGACCTGCATTCATTTTTACTGTAACTTTAGCTAAATATGGTAAATAAAGAGCATTAACCTATGAAGAAACTTGTTTTACTGCTTATCATTCTTCTGGTGCTGTGGATAGCCGGTGCATCTTACTGGTTTACCTGCAGGACCAGGTGCGACTGCCGTAACTCGCCCGCACCGTATGAGCTGTCAGGCGCACAGGACTCTGCCCTGACAGCCCTGAACGCTGCTGTGGAGGAGGCAAAAACCTTCCTCACCAGTGCCGGTACGCAGAGAGTTTATTTCGAGACCTCACGCGGATCTACTGAAGATGACCTCGTCCCTGACGGGTATCTCACCATGCTTAAACTCTACCTGGAAAATCATTCCGAAGCGACGGTGACCGTCACAGGTCATACCGACAACCAGGGACCAGCTGATTTTAACATGATGCTCAGTAACCTGAGGGCAAAATTTGTCATGACACATTTCATAATGGATGGCATCAAGCCGGAACAGATTGCGACATCAGGAAAAGGTGTCAGTGAGCCTGTAGGCGACAATTCGACCTCCGAGGGGAGAGAACAGAACAGAAGAACAGAAATTAATATTAAATTGTAAAAAGCTATGGCAGAACGATTTACTACCGACCTGGCATTTATAATCCTTGTGCTGCTTGTGGCAGCCCTACTGGGATTTCTAATCGGGTATTATGTCAGGAAATCAATGAAATGCAAGAAATGCACTGAGCTTGAGGAGGAGAATGGCTCCCTGAATCTTCAACTGACAAAGCTCACTGCAGAAAATGGTACTCTGAAAGGAGGAATTGAAAACCTGGAAACTGAAGTCTCAGCACTGAAGATGAAGATTGAAAAACTTGAGGCTGAAGCAAAGAAAGCTGTTAAACGTGCACCGGCGAGAAAGCCCAGGGTACCCACTGCCGGGAAAAAGATTGGTAACCGATGACCTGAAGGTTGTTAAGGGTATAAGGCCGAAGATATCAACGATCCTGAAAAGATACTGAACCTCACCAGGCTCTGCTGGCTCATGAGGGCCGGTGGGATGAGCTTAAAGAGTTGCAGGGAATACTGGTTGTATTAACACAATCCCGATGTATTAATACCGTTCCATTAAATAGTCATTAATAATGGATAACTTAATGAATTATACCCCTGTAAATCTCGGATATTATTGAATCAATCACCTAATAATCAAAACAATGGCGGGATTTGTTGATGAGTTCATGAAAAGCTATGGTCCTGAAGTGACCAAACAGATGTCTTCGAACTTTAATGTTGACCAGAATACAGTACAAAAGCTGCTTCCTGCGTTAGCTCCTCTGATCATTTCCGGGTTAAAAAAACAGAAAGATACGATGGGCGGCGATGACAGGGTGAATCACATCCTTAACAAGTACGGTGACTCTTCGGTGCTGAATAACATCAAGGATCTTATTTCATCAAAAGCGGCTGCTCCGGCAGCTGATGCCAACCTTGGCGGATTGCTGGGCAACAGTGGAGGTGTACAGGCTGCACAGACGCTGGCAAAAAGTCTCAACATAAACCCTTCTACAATAATGAAGATGATACCTGCACTGGCACCACTGCTCCTGGGAGCGTTATCAAAGAAACGTGACACTACCGGGGCCGGGATCTCAGGCATAGGATCTCTCCTTGATGCTGACGGTGACGGAAGCATACTTGATGATGTAGCGGGTTTCCTTATGAAGGGAGGCTCCGGCGTAAAGACAGGTAGTAAGGGTATTCTGGGTTCACTTCTCGGGGGTCTTATCCGCAAGAGGTAAGCCTGGCATATTGCACCCCTTCAGGGTTTTGACGTTTGCCTTGTGGAATGATCAATATTAATGTCACCTCTTCGGGGTTAGTCCCGAAGGGATGACATTATTTTAATAATACCGTCCCAGGTATTTACTCTCAACAATTAGCTTTTTTATCTCAGCAGGGATGATGACATCCTGCTTCCGGTAAATGACTTTTCCGCCTGGCTCTATGAGCATGGTATAGGGCAAGGCACCCTGCCATGACGGATCCACAGCTTCTATCAATTGATAGACGTCGTCATTATTGAAAATGTAATTCCTGTTTGAAGCCTCATGCTGTTTCAGTATTCTCAGGGCTTCATCCTTCCTCGCCTGTTTATCGGCACTGATTGTGATGAACTCAAAAGCACGGTTGCGGTACATGCGGTCAATAATCACCAGGTCAGGCATTTCGGAGAGGCAGGGTCCGCACCATGAAGCCCAGATATTAATAAGTCTCACCTTTTCGGTGTTATTCCTGATAAGCTCTCTAATGCCCTCTGAATCAATCTCCTCAAGAGAAACCGGCAGCTCAGCCCACTCTTTGTAGAGTTTTCTGGTGTACTCATCCTTCCATGACCATTTTACGGAACAGCCAAACACTTTTGTCACAGGCACAGCAACCGGCCGGCCCGACAGTAAAGCATCAACAGCGTTTCTAATGTCTTCCCCGTTTGCTGTACCCGGCTTTTCAGAACCGTCAATGCGTCCGGCGTATCTCACTATTCGCTCCCTGTCAAGTACAAAGCAGTGGGGTGTGGTAACCGGTCCGTAAGCCAGGGACGTCTTCTGGTCATCACCGTCATAGAGATAGGGAAAGGGAAAGTCTTTGTCCTTCGCTCTCTGTTTCATCTCTTCAAAGCTGTCGCCCATGTCAGAATAGCCAAGCTCAGAATAGTTAAGGGCAGTGACGGAGTTTGGTGATATCATCACTACTGCCACTCCCTTTGCTTTGTAGTCATTTGCCAGGGCAATGATGCGGTCTTCATAGGCCTGGGCAGTAGGACAGTGATTGCAGCTGAAAATGATGATCACTACCTTTGCCTCTTTAAAGCTCTTCAGGGTATAGGTCTTGCCATCAATCCCCGGAAGACTGAAATCAGGTGCAATGGTTCCCGGCACAATGGTTTCCGGCACAGGATGAGAGGTCTGGGATATGGCAGGCGTGGCAACGCCAAAGAATATTGCTGTCAGAAATAAAAGGTTATTTGCTTTCATGTTACTTGGGTCAGTTGTCTGTTGTCATGCGGTCTTAAGTCTTGCGGTCCGGGGTTTGGGGTCTGTTGTCATGCGGTCTTGAGTCTTGCGGTCCGGGGCCTGTTGTCTGATGAAAATTATTAATGGTCGATTCTTATGCTTAATGCAAACCTCATTATGCAAGATTCTTATTTATTAGTTCCTGATTTCTAATTCCTAATTCTTAATTCATTTAACCTGCCTTTTAGTTATTACTTCACCGTCTTATCCAGCGGGCGGCCCAGGGTCTCATAGAGCCCGCGTCTGCCTTCCTTGTCCTTTGTGAGGATGTCAGCGGCGTATTTTGCCACCTTTTCTGCCACCGCGCGGGGCACCACAACAACCCCGTCGCCGTCACCCACTACAACGTCACCCGGACACACAAGGACGCCGCCTATTGTAACGGGACGGTTTACAGACTCAAGCTCATTACGCCCGGGGCGTATGCCGCGCCCTTTATTTCTGAGATAGAGAGGAACACCTTCAAGCCCCACCTCGTCTGTGTCCCTTGCTCCCGCATCAGTCACAACACCCACAGCGCCAAGCCTGTACCAGTTGAGTATGTTATTGGAGCCGATTGAGCCTATGTCCCTGTCCTCAACATCATCAATGACAATGGCAGTGCCCGGCTTTATCAGAGGTGTGAAAGCTTCACTTGAGTAAGAGTTGTAGAAGTTACCCTCCCAAGCTGCAAAGTCTTCTCCCGGTGCAGGCAGGGCAGGTTTCTGCGTGGGCACATACCGGACAGTAACTGCAATGCCCCTGAAGATGTGGGTAAAGTCCTTGAGATCAACCCAGTCAGGATGTATTGCAGGATCAACAAGACCTGTGCCCGGCAGCCCCACCATGTCCAGGCCATCAGAAACATCAGCCACCCGAAGGTTTTTATAGAGATCCAGTATCCTGGCATCCTCTTCAGGAGTATAAGTTTTTGTATCAATGAAGTTCCTGCCCTTTTCCAGAACATCTCTTCCGTACTGCTGTGCTGTGGCATTAAGGGATGCGGCACCGCACAGGATTATGATCATAAAAATTTGTTTCTGCATGGTTTTCATCTGTTTTCTGTTAGCTGTAATCTTTTAACAGATACAAGTTATGAAAAAAGTCCAAGAAGAGGCCAGAACGGGTTGGCTTACGATGCCTGTTCTCTTCTCTTTTTAGGAAAAAAATGCTATATTTGTTATATCCGGGGAGAAAATAATGATAAAAACACCAGAAAAAAGAGGCAGGGGATGATTGTAAAGGATGACTTTTTATACAGGCCCAGAAACCATAAGGATATTGAATTGTGGAAAAATGTGATGGATGATCAGTGGAATGATCCGATGTGGCAGAAGGAGAATTCAATCCGCGATGTTGACCAGTTAAAACAGGTTATTAAACTCAACAGTTACCAGGAGGCGGAGATTAGGCGGACTATAATGACGCTCCGCAGCGAAGGCAAGGAGCCATTACGCATAACCCCTTATTATGCTTCACTTATGCAGGAGGACCCCTTCAATCCGGTCTTTTTCTCAGAGATATCGAAGAAACGTCTTGATCCTATATTCTGGCAGAGTGTACCCACGCCGGCCAACCTGATGTTTCCCGATGCAGGTGTTGAGGGTGCAATGAGCGAAGACTCGCGCAGCTATGGTGCCGTATATCAGCGTTATCCCAACAGGGTGGCCCTGTTCGTGGCGGAGAACACAAGCTGCGCCTCATACTGTGTTCACTGCCAGCGTGCCAAATCACTTGACGCCACAGCCGATGTCAACAGCACAGAGATAGACAAAGGGCTGTTTTACATAGGGAGAAACAGCAATATCAATGAGGTGCTTATCACCGGCGGTGATGCCCTGATGATAAGTGAGAAGAGGCTAAGGTATATCCTTGAGGAGCTGAGCCGTATTCCGCATCTCCGGGCTATAAGGATAGCTACGAGGGTCCCGGTGGTATTACCCATGGCGATCACTGACAGCCTGCTGGATATGATAAGGGTGGCAGCAAACAGGCACAATAAGAGTATTGACAAGTACGTCTACTTCATTACACATATAAACCATTTCCAGGAGCTGACAGATGATCTGGCAATGGCAGTGAAGAGGATCTCTTCCCACGGTTTTACGGTGCGCAACCAGACAGTATTGCTGAATCATATAAACGATGCCTACCGTATCCTGGCTGAGACCTTCAGGAGGATGTTCTGGGTGGGGGTTCATCCGTATTACCTGCTGCAGTGTCATAAGGAAAAGGGGATAGTGCATTTTATAACACCCATACAAGTGGGAAAGATCCTAATGAAGCACCTGCAGGGATGGATCAGTGGCATCACTGTCCCGCGCTATGCTGCAAACATTGAAGGCGGCGGCGGAAAAGTGCTGCTGATGCCCTCCGGCCATGATACTCTGAATGAGGATAAAAACATTGATGAGAAGATCTCTGAGAGCTCTGCCAGTGTTTTCACCTGGGACCACAAAAGGATCATAAAGTACGAGGCTCTGGGAAGAGCCACAAGAGATGAGTTTGACAATGCAGTGAAGATAATGGATGAATTCATCGGGAGGAAAGGTGTTTTCCTTCCCCGTATAATAATTGTGGATGAACACGGCAACCACCTGGAGACCACCAACAGGACCAGGCTGCCGGTGTTTGAGAGATCCAAGAAAAGCACCCTGCTCGGCTATGAACTGCACACTCATGACATGCCTCTCACCAACCCGTCAGAGATAGCTGATTTGCTTGACAGTGAATTCAGAAAGTCAAGGTTCAGCCGGAAATAAGAATAGCTTGTCAATCTCCGGGGGAGGTCAGCGGATTGTCAGCTGACATTTTTGAATACCTTCCTGAAATGGTAGCCGTAGATGGAATAGGTAACCGCAAGGGGGAAAGCCCTCGGCTTGTTGAAAATACTCCAGAGGACAAGTTTCCAGAAGTACCTCCTCTTGTTTTTCAGGATACCAAGGTAGAGTATTGATTTAAACAGAGCTGTCACTCTTGTGAATGAGAGGCGGTCTCTGAAACGAGGGTTATAATTCTTAAGGAACATCAGGACCCTTTTATAATATACTTTACTTGAATAAATTTCACTTATGATCTTCTGGTATCCGTTCATCAGTTCATCCATGTTCATTACCGGAACAAAATTGAGCGAATAGTTTGTATTGTCTCCGGTGAATTTATCAGTAAGTCTTCCCTCGGCGCTCATTCTCCGGTACAATTTAGAGAGGCGGGGTGCATTGAGAAGTCCTACCATCGCAGTTATTATCCCGCTTCTCCCGATGAAATCTATCTGGCGCTGAAAAATATTCGGGGGGTCATGATCAAACCCGACGATAAATCCTGCCATGACCTCCAATCCCCGCTGCTGAAGCGTCATTACGGAGTTTATCAGGTCACGGCCTTTATTCTGGTTCTTGTTACATTCCAACAGGCAACTCTCCTCAGGCGTCTCGATGCCTACGAAGACTTTGGTGAAACCTGCCCTGACCATCAAATCCATAAGCTCTTCATCATCTGAAAGGTCTATTGAGGCTTCAGTGAGGAAAGTAAAAGGATGGTTATTTGCCTCCGCCCAGTCAATCATTGCAGGAAGCAGTTCCTTTTTCAGTTTCTGTCTGTGACCGATAAAATTGTCATCGACAAAGAAAACGCTGCTCCTCCATCCTATCCTGACAAGCTGATCAAGCTCAGCCAGTATCTGCACCGGGGTTTTTGTCCTGACACGCCTTCCGAAAAGGGCTGTTATATCGCAGAACTCGCAGTCGAAGGGACAGCCTCGGGAATACTGTATGCCTGCCGTCATGTACTTACTGAGTTTCAGGAGCGAGTAGTCAGGCATGGGAGACTTTGTCATATCTGCAAAACCGTCAGTGCTGTATATTCTTTTTGGGGTCCCTTTCTCCAGGTCTGACAGGAAGAGCGGAAGGGTTATCTCAGCTTCATTAAGGACAAGGTGGTCTACACCCGGATACTGGCCGGGTTCTTCAGTAAAGAGAGACCCGCCGGCGACTACCGGTGTTCTGAGCCGGCTGCATAGTTCAAGGACCTGTTTTACAGAGGCTGACTGAACTGACATGGCGCTGATAAATACATAATCGGCCCAGGTGATATCCTCATCTTTTAGTTTTGAGACATTAAGGTCTGCCAGTTTCCTGTTCCAGTCACCGGGCAGCAGGGAAGAAACTGTAAGAATGCCTATGGGAATGTTTGCCACCTTCTTTGATACAAACTTCAGGGCATGGTTAAAACTCCAGTATGTGTCAGGGTATTGAGGATAAACCAGAAGTATATTCATTGCACCGGGGATAAAATTTTGGTAAAAGTATTCCAGGGGTCTGACCGGTGCAAAAAGAAGGGATTAACCGACAGGAAAAAAGCATGAATCATGCAAACAGGGGACAGATGTCAGGGACCATGGATGAATGGCATCCGTCCCGCAACCACTAAATGACCTCCTTAAGTTTCAGCAGGTACTGTCTTGATACAGGTATCTGTTCCTTGTAGCCCTTTATTGTAAGCCAATGGTTATTCAGTCCTCTGCTCAGTTTTTCGACAAAGAGCCTGTTGACTATGCATATACGGTGGCACCGTACAAAGTTTGCATAGTCTTTAAGCTGGAGCTCTATATTCTTTAATGTATTCCGGATGAGATTACGTTTAAAGGCTCCATCCTGCCTATAGACGATTTCGACATAGTTGTCAGCCGACTTAATAAAGGCTATTTCTGAAGCAAGCAGTGTCAGTATCTCTGTATTGTTCTCAGAATTGAACTCAATGGTTTTATTGAGGATATCATCCTCGTATCTTTCTATCTGCTCCTCTATAGTCTTCTTATATGAAAGGAGCGACTCCACCTGTTGTTTCAATTCCCGGTTAGTTTCATACAGTCTTGCTGCTGCCGGAACAGCAAGGCAGATGATTACTATTTTGAAAATGATATAGAAGGTCATGGGTACATCTCCCACATATCTTAAATAGAAGACAGAGGCGACGGAGGCTAAGACAGTGAATAAAATCCCATTAATGTATACTGATACAGAGGTCTTATTGCCGGTGACCGGGCCAGGTTTCCTCCATGGAAGTATCAGCCAGACCAGGACCAACAGGAGAAAGACAATACCACTGAACCCTGCAACAAAGATGAGACTGTTATTAAGGTCAAACCTGTCAAGTGGAAACGGTTGAAAGAAGAGGATAAGCAGAAAAATTCCGGTACTGATACTCAGAAAAAGTTTCAGTTTCCCGTTAAATAATGAGGTCAGTCTGTTAGTTCCGCTATTCAAAGCCAACGAATTCAATAATTCAAATTTACGAAAATTCTGTATCATGAAGTTCCACTTCTTCCTTCCTCCTGAAGGTTTTATGCGAAAGAACCGGGGTGTATAAAATAAATATC
>Ga0307376_10006631_pt1 | contig 10222 bp, 8 predicted proteins | sample TR2MG_FD_202536 | JGI IMG/M metagenome (GOLD analysis project Ga0307376, IMG submission 202536) | Soil microbial communities from Risofladan, Vaasa, Finland - TR-2 | ecosystem: Environmental > Terrestrial > Soil > Coastal area > Acid sulfate soil | place: Finland: Risofladan, Vaasa | collected...
TTTTAAAATTAAGGGAGTCTTCTACAGACTCCCGTTTTATTAAAGGTTTATTTAAACTACACAACAAGAGAGGTCACTAACATGATTGAAAATACTAAAAAAGAAGAAAAATACCCATTAGAGGTTATTGAGTTACCTAGTCAAGGATTCTTTTATGATGAAGATAATCCATTGTCAAGTGGAAAATTATCTCTTAGAACACCAACAGGAAAACATGAAGATATTTTGACATCACGTAATCTTATTACTAAAGGAATAGTAATAGATGAATTTTTAAAATCACTAATCGCAGATCCTATAAACTATGAAGATATTTTATTAGGTGATAAAAATGGTATAATACTTGCATCACGCATATTATTATATGGACCAGAATATGTCACACAGGTTAAATGTCCCAGTTGTGGTGTACTCAATACAAAAAAATATGATATTGGTGCATTAGAAACCAAAGAAATAGATTTAGAAGGTTTCCAGAAAGGTATTAATGAATATGATTTTATTTTGCCTAACTGTAAAGTGCCTATAAAATTTAAATTTATCACTCAAAAAGATGAACATGATATTCAGTTCCATCTCAAAAAAATTAAGAAGCATATGAGTGGTGTTGATCCAGAAATTACAACAAGACTTTCATATGTTATTACAGCAGTAAGAGGTGAAACTAATAGAGCTAAGATTACTAAATTTGTTTCTGAAGAAATGCCATCGAGAGATACACTGGCATTTAGAGAATATTTACATAAGATTACGCCAGGAATTGATACAGATGTTGATTTTATGTGTGATGAATGTAGCTTCGAAAATGTTATTGGCTTGCCAATGGATATAAACTTTTTTTGGCCATCAGGAAGACTACAAGCATAAACTTATGTCTGAGGTCTTTCAACTTGCGTATCATTCGCAAGGTGGTTTCGGTCATGATGAGGTATATAATATGCCCGTTGCGAAGAGACGTTATTATTTAAATCTATTGGTCGAACAAAAACAAAAAGAAGAAAAACAGATGGAAGATGCTAAAAAGAAAAAACCGCACACACCAGGTGCTTTACCCAAAATTAAGAAGCCACATTAATGTGGCTTTTTTTATTCCTCTATATTTATATTTATAACAAACCGTCATCAAATTAAGGACATGGACATGAACATGAACATAAAACTAAAAGATGTGTTAACAGAAAACACAATTAAAATCAAAACGGACATATTTAAACATTGGGATCTTCCAAGTAGTAATTTACATAATAAAGAAACCATAATTTGGCTCAACAAAACCTTAAAAAAATATGGTTTTAAATATAAAGGAAAAACTCCAGGCTCCTATCCATCAGATTATTGGTATTATTCTGGAAAACAATATGGCACTGGATATTATAGATTGACAGGTAATGTTCAAAGAGATTATATTGAAATGGAAGAAATTAATATATGATACGTTTAGACTTAAAAATAGGTGACACTATATTAACAGGTAAATGGAAAAATAAGAAGGTTGTAGTTAAGAAAATAGGCACAGACGAGTTTGGTAATCCCACAGTAAATGATAAGTCAATATTAAAAATCCGAATACCAAAATTATACAAAGAATCATTTAAAATAGGAAGTAATATGAAGAAAAAATCAATGAAAATGAAAGACATATTCTATAAAAATCCACCTCCACCCCCTTTAAATGAGGGATTAGTTCAAAATGCAATTGCGGGTATTTTAAAATTGGTATATTCTGGAAAAATAAATGATCTTAAGAAAAAAATAGCACCTACTAATAAAGAGTTAGCACAAAGTTTAGACTCCCTAAACAAGAATATTCAGAAGTTTAATTCAATGTTAGATGATCCAGAAACAATAGAAGCATTTAAATCGGCTGGAGTAGATATTACACAATGGCCAAAATATAAAAGATAAATAATACATGGCAAAACGAAGAAAAGGTGGCGGCGGCTCTATGGTCGGTGCAGGCGAATCCGATATCAGAGCAATAAGTGATATAGCAAATGATATTACAGGTGCCTATTCAGATCTATATAAAGCAGCTGCCGAAGTAAAAAAAGGAATTGGTCAAGATTTATTTGATACAAGTAATCTTGATATATATTTAGAAGGGTTAGATGATTTAATTAAAGAATATAAAAAGACAATGGGTGGTCTTGAAGATTTATCAGATGAGGCTGTAAGTGGGATGCAGAAGTCATTCGCTTTAGCTCAACAAATGTTTGCAATGTTCTTAGATGAAAAGATATTCTCTGAAAAAGCAGACGCAGCCGTAAATGCCTTTAAAACTCCATTTGTCGATATGTTCTCTGGTTTTTCAGATTATGTTAAAAAGATTCCATTTGCTGGAGATATTATTTATGAAAGATTAGGGATTGATAAAATGAAGGAAAACCTAGTAAGTAATTTATCTGATGCTTTTTCTGGAGTAGCAGAGAATGGTAAAGTAAGTATGGGTGATCTTGCGTCAGCAGTTGGAGCTACATTTAGTTCAATGGCTAAAGTGGTGTCAGGTGCATTAAGAGCATTATTATTAAATCCTTGGTTATTGATTGCAGCTGGTATCGCAGCTGTTATTGCAATGTTTATAAAATTAGATAGTGAAGCTCAAGGTTTTAGAGAAGAAACCGGATTAACACTTTCACAGTCAAGAGATTTAACATTTGAAATAGAACGTAGTGCAATGGCTATGAGAATGTATGGTGTAGAACTTGGAGACGCATTTAAGACAGCTGGAGCTTTATTAGATAGATTTAAAAATGTAAATCTTATTACAGCGGACGTGACGGCACAGTTAGCAAAAATGTCTAAATTAACAGGTGCTTCAACTGAAGATCTTGTGGGTGCCTATGCAACATTTAGAGGAATGGCTGGTGCGACCGATAAAACTGCATTAAATATGGTTAAAATATTGGGTGACACAGCTCATATAGCAGGAATACCAATAGGAGCTATTATGGAAGATGTTGCTGACAATGCAGATTTAGTTTCAGCATATATGGGTGACTCAGCAGAACAATTAGTAAAAACAGCCGTTCAAGCAAGATTATTAGGATTAGGTTTATCAGACGTTGAAAAAATAATGGACAATATAATGGACTTTGAACAGTCTATTGAAAAAGAACTTCAGGCATCTATTTTAATTGGAAAACAATTAGATTTTAATAGAGCAAGATATTTGGCATTTAATGGAGATATTGAGGGTGCAACTCAGGAAATAATGAGACAGGTTGGTGGTATAAACGAATTTAATGCTATGAATGTTATTCAGAAAAAAGCATTAGCAGAAGCAGTTGGTTTAACAACCACAGAATTGAAAGATGCATTATTACAACAGAAATTATTAGAAGAAAAAGGTCAAGCATATATTGATGACCAACAAATGATAGCAGGTCAAGTTGAACAGATTAAAGATTTATTTGCACAAATTGGTTCTTCTTTAGCTGTTGTAATATTACCAGTTGTGAAAGCAATAGGAACAGTTTTAGGTTGGATCTCAGGTGGATTTAGAGGTTTATTTGAATTAATTGGAGGAGGATGGTTAGCTTCATTAATTAAAGTAAGTGTAGTATTATTAGGAATATATGGCACAATATTATTAATACGTGTAGCTATGTTTGGTATGAGTAAAATAACATCATTACTTCCTTCATTTTTATCAGGCAAAGGTGGTGGTGGTGGCGGTATTTTTTCAAAAGTTGGTTCGGGTATTAGTAGTTTTACAAGCAGTATAGGAAAAATAAATCCTATGACATTAATAAAAGGTGCAGCGGGTCTAGCTATTTTAGCAGGTTCTTTATATTTACTAGGATTGGCTATTCAACAATTTGTAGGAATTGATTGGAATACTATGACGATGGCAGGTGCTGCAATATTGGGATTACTTGGAATTGGTTTGATTGCTGCGGCATTTGGACAAGCATTAGTAATAGGTGCAGCCGGAATATTAATAATGGCAGCTGCATTATATGTATTAGCATTGGGCTTGCAACAGTTTGTTCCAGTTTTCAAAGGTTTTGGTGAAGCATTAGTCGATATGAAAGACATATCGTTTGGAATGTTGGCAGGAATAGCAGGTGGTATTACATTGATAGGATTGGCACTCGCAAGTTTTGGTTTAATTGCGGCAGCCTTTGGACCAGCATTAGTAATAGGAGCAGTTGGTATATTGATAATGGCAGCAGCTTTATATGTATTAGCATTGGCCTTACAACAATTTGTTCCAGTATTTAAAGATTTCGGTGAAGCATTAGTAGATATGAAAGACATATCATTTGGAATGTTAGCAGGAATAGCAGGTGGTATTACGTTGATAGGATTGGCACTTGCAGGTTTTGGTTTAATTGCGGTAGCCTTTGGACCAGCATTAGTAATAGGAGCAGTTGGTATATTGATAATGGCAGCAGCCTTATATGTATTAGCATTGGCCTTTCAACAATTTGTTCCAGTTTTCAAAGGTTTTAGTGAAGCATTAGTAGATATAAAAGACATATCGTTTGGAATGTTGGCAGGAATAGCAGGTGGTATTACATTGATAGGATTGGCACTTGCAAGTTTTGGTTTAATTGGAACAGCATTAGTAATAGGAGCAGCCGGAATATTAATAATGGCAGCTGCATTATATGTATTAGCATTGGCTATTCAACAATTTGTTCCAGTTTTCAAAGGTTTTAGTGAAACATTAGTAGATATGAAAGACATATCTTTTGGAATGTTAGCAGGAATAGCAGGTGGTATTGTGCTGATAGGATTGGCACTCGCAAGTTTTGGTCTAACTGGAATATTTGGAGCGATTGGTTTAGTAATGCTTATGGCAACAACAGCTGCACTTACTCAACTTTCCAGTCTTGGACCCGGATTGTCAGATGTAGCATCCGCACTAGAATCAATAAAAGCATCATTAGAAAATGGTTTTAGTTTAGGTGGTATAACAGATGTGCCAGATGAAATAAATATTCCAACAATTGTTAGTGCTCAAATCGCAGATGCAATAATAACAAGTAATAGTATATTAGGTGAAAAATTAGATGCTGTTAGAGCTGCAATTGAAAATCAAGACAACAATACATATCTTGATGGTGCAAAAATGAATAAGGGTATGGGTAAAAATGTTCAAACAGCAAAAGTATCATAAGGAAATTAAATGTCAGAAATATTAAAATTGTATCGTAAAAAAATAATGACTCAGCCTAAAAGTATAGCGCGCGAACCTCAATCATTATTGAGTATGCAGAGACCATCATATGATACAATTTTTAGTAATCAAACACTTATTAATTTATTAGATAATAGATTAACCAACTCAGCTTTACCTCAAATATATGATAGGGAATATGACACATCACCTATTGTTGATAGATATATTAATTATGATCCATTAAATTATGAAGGTGGTAATTTATTAGATGTATATTACAAGACATACGGATATAATGCATTAGCAGCAACAATGGGTGGTTATTTATTAGGAACATTTGATGCAACGCGGGTTTTACAAAGTGGATTAAGTTTATTAATTCCAGGTTCATCTAGAGGTGGAATCAATTCATTTTTATTAAATGCAGCAAACATAGCATTAAGACATCCTTTAATTGAAAATACAATAAATAACTTTTTACCTAGTCCATTTAATCTTCAAAATGACAGTAATATTAAATGGCAGTCTTTACCATCTGAATATTTTTATATGCTTAATCCACCAAGCTTAGATGTAGTTGGTGCGGGTGCTGGAAATATTGCTTTACAAATTGGAGGTTCAGCATTATTATCATTATTCAATAGCACAATATCAGGTGTGGCAAATAGTGGTCATTTTACAGCATTTGATTGGGAAAGAGCATTTGGTAAAGGTTTAGATACGGCAGAAGTTATTTTACTGGCTCAAGCTGGAATAAAATATACAAGAGCGGTAGCGTGGTTTGATCCAAGTATGCCAAAGTGGTCAGATCAACCAGGTTATCATACTTATGATAAATATATTGCTTACTCAGATGGTGTATTAGTATATTCAACTGCAAAAGAAGCATATGGCGATACTATGTTGAATAGATATAATAATTTAGGTGAATATAATATTGAGATACCAAGATTTTTACCTGGTAATATGAACACCCCAATAAATCCGGCATTACCAGCACTTCCAGGAATACCACCTATTACAAATCCATTTAATAAGGCATCAGCTGCGAATGCTAAATCATATCAACAATCATTAGGACAAATTCCAAGCGCAGATGAAGATCCATCAATAAAATATAGTAATGATCCTGATATAAGAGCTAAAATAAACAGACTTGGTTTTCCACAATTCAATGCCACTGAGAGTGCAATTAGGGGTAGCAGTGAATATATAGATAAAATTAATATGCTAGATGTTGGCCAAGATTATCCTGAAGATGTTGCAGATACTATTATTTTCAAGTTTGAAGATATATCATCAATATCAGGATCATCTACACCAATAATATTTAGAGCTGCAATAACAGGTTTGTCTGACAAAATTAATCCAACGTGGACAGATACAAAATATTTAGGAAGAGCAGACACGTTTTATACGTATGAAGGAGTCACACGCGATATTTCATTTAGTATATTTGTGTATAATAATAGTGTAGAAGAAACATCAACTCAGTGGAGAAAAATAAATAGATTAGTTGGACTATGTTATCCTGTTGCATATTCAGGTAATAGAGCAATGAAATCTCCTATAATAAGATTAACAATAGGTGATCTATATAGACGAATATATGGATTTATTAGTTCTTTAGATGTATCCGTGAGTGATGACACTTTATGGGATATTAATGTTGGAAATCAATTTCCTCATTATGTAGAAATTAGTGTATCATTTACTATGATGTATCTTGGAGATGGAAGTGGTGCCCCATATTCAAATTCAGCACATTTTAATCAGGGTGGAAAACTATATAACGGTTCAAAAATTACACTTCCAGAAAATAGGACATAAATATGGCAAAAAGTAGATATGCAAATACAGCATTGTTTTTAACCGATGAAAATAAAAGATATTATACTGCAACATTTTATCCAGACATAGCAAAATTAGATACTGATACTTATATTACTACCAATGCTCAAACACGTTTAGACATTTTGGCAAAAGATTATTATGGTGATGTAGGTTTATATTGGATTATTGCAGTATGTAATGCAATTGAAGGAAGTATATTTATAGAACCTGGAACACAACTATGCATACCAAACAAATTTAGAATACCAGATATTTTATCAGCTACAGAAATATTAAATAGGACATAAAATGGGTATAGATTATAAGGGCTTTCCTTACTTAACATTTATAGAAAAAAATGTTCGTGGTGAATTACAAAGACGACAAGAAGCTGATAGTAGGGTAAGAAATATTACTGCGTGGTCTAAAGTGACAAGTGGTGTTTATCGAGTTGGTAAAACATCTAGCACTACAATGTTGGGTGAAAACGGAAAGCAAGAAAGAATAGATACAACAGAGACAATTGATACCTCATTAAAAACTCTATCCTCAATTTTAATAAATGATGATACAAATCCATATGACTTAAACTTTAATGACATTTATAAAGAAAATAGACCACTACCCGGTATTAATGGATTAGATATTTCATATAAAAGTAAATATGGTGGAGTTAGGGTTGCAACAATAAAATGGTCAGTTCATACATTAGATCAATTTCAAACTTATGCACCATACTTTTTGTCTCCTGGTAGATCAATGGTGCTTGAATGGGGTTGGACAAATGATTCAGGAATATATGCACTCACACCTCAAGAATATGAAGACCTAGTAGAAAATAAGTCTAAACTTGCATGGGTATATTTTTATGAAAGAGCACTAAAAGCAAACGGATTATATGATGGAATGTTAGGTATAGTCACTAATTATGATTTTAGTTTACGCGATGATGGTGGGTTCGATTGTTCAACAGAAGTAATAAGTCAGGGCACATTAATGTATGGTTTGAACCTAGTTCATCAATCTGAAATTAAAGATGCAACACAGGATGATAAACCTCAGACAACAATAAAAGATTTTGTAGAATATGAATTAGAAGATGTGGTAAATGACTATATCAATACCGGTCTATTACCAAATTACATTCTTAAATTGTTTCCAAACAATAAATTACCTGAAGATGCAAAAATATATGCAGATAGGATTGGTGATAAAATCGTTGGTAGATTTGTGACTTGGGGATTTATAGAAGATGTTATAGTTAATCCTTTTATTGGAGTAAGATATGATAAATCTTCAACAAATAAATCGATTGGAGATCCACTGTTCCAACTTAAAAGTATAGATTATGATGATTGGGTTGCCAAAGAAACAATTACATTTCGCTCAACGAAAATATCTAATCATAAAGAATTGCGCTCAACAAATTTATCAACATGTTTTATTGACAATGAATCGTATGCAGATACTTTAAATTTTTATGCTCCTGCCGACGATCAGGTCGATGAAACAGACTTAGATAAATCGTTTGGGTATTTAAGAAATATTTATGTTAATTTAGACGTGGTTAAAGCTGCATTTTTAGCCAATAGCGATACATTAGTAGATGCATTAGTCCAAATATTAAATGCTGTTAATGGAGCATGTGTTCAATATTGGGACTTTAATGTTAAAGTAAATGAAGCTGATCAAACTATTAGAATAATAGATGCGAATTATAATGATCAGAAATTAAAACAATTATTGGATGCAGATAGTGGTGACACAGTAAAGGATGTATATTTATTTAGGTTATATGGAGGAAATGGTATTATTAAATCTTTAGATGTTTCATCTAATTTAACAAATGATATGACAATGACTGCTTTATATGGATTAAATAAACCTATCGATGATAATAATATTGTTAATAATGATAATGATTCATTTATTTCGATTTGGAATAAAGGATTAAATTATAGAGATAAGTTTATAGGTGCATTATATATGTCAACTAAAGATGTTGATTTTATACAGAAGAAAAAAGAAATAGCTGAAGGGGATGAAGATGAAAGTGATATTGCAACAAATGGAGAAAATGCAAGTTTCTCAAAATCTCTTAAAGACAATATGCTACCTCGCAAAGGTAGATATGGACAACTAAACAATCCCGGACAATTAGATGATGTCACTGCAATGAAATTGGTTATTTATGGTGCAGCAGATGATAATCCAGGCGTCGAAAATAAAAAATCTAATATTCTTATTCCACTAACATTTGAAATGGAGCTCGAAGGCATATCAGGAATAAAAATTGGCGATGTGTTTTTTACAGATGCGGTTCCAGACGTATATTTAGAAAATTCGGTGTTTCAAATATCAGGTGTAGATCATAGCATTCAAAATAATTATTGGACAACTACAATTAAGGCTTTATTAAAAGTATCTGATCACAATGTTAAGGCATCTAAGATAAAAGATAGAAAGTCAAATACATCCAGAGAAATTGAACCATTTGATACGTTAACAACTGGACCTATAAATGTAAATGAATCTGTATTAAGATGGATAAAACAAAACATGGGTCCATTAATTGCAAGAGTGGTTCCTGGAACAATATTTAATGAGAGTTTAATTGCAGGATTAATCTATGCAGAAGCACGAGGTGAAATAATGAAATACTATAATGCTGGAACGGCAGATGCATATACTGTCAATTCAAAAATAACAAATGCAGATATTAATATTGGAAATCAGGCATATACAATGTTTCAATTTACATCAGGTCGAGTTCCAGATTATATACAAACCTGGTTAGAAGACGGTGATAGATGGAAGAGACCAAATGAAGCAACAGAAAAAGCAGTGTCATTATTAAAATCAAAACAGAGTTATATTCAAAACTCGGTTTCTATAAATCAAGATGACTTAGTTAGAGCATCTATTGCAGCGTATAATGGTGGAGAAGGAAGAGCGGTCAAAGCATTGAAAAATGGAAAGCCTCTTGAAACTATTACTTATGATCCATCATATTTATCTACTATCTATTCGGCAGCAAGTGAATACGAGGCATTAGTATGATAACAGACTATAATATATCTAAGAGATTGATCGAAATATACAATAAGATCGCATCAAATACTGAGTTCAAATTTGCAACTGAAGTAATGCCAATTATTAGAAAAACAGATTATGATATTGGTTTTATTAATAGATATTTTTTTAGACAGGTAAATAATATTGCTACTAAAATAATAGAAGTTGATAAAAAACAATGGACAT
>Ga0307376_10006635_pt1 | contig 10218 bp, 7 predicted proteins | sample TR2MG_FD_202536 | JGI IMG/M metagenome (GOLD analysis project Ga0307376, IMG submission 202536) | Soil microbial communities from Risofladan, Vaasa, Finland - TR-2 | ecosystem: Environmental > Terrestrial > Soil > Coastal area > Acid sulfate soil | place: Finland: Risofladan, Vaasa | collected...
GTTCGCTAAAGGTCCTCATGACCAATATTTCTATAAAGAACCTGAAAAAATTGTCTCAGGTAAAATTAATCCTCCAAACTTTTTACTTGATAATAAAAAATTAATCAAGAAACATATCCATTCTGTAATAATAGAATCATTAGCTATTAAGTTTCCAATGAAAATTGGAGAAATCCTTGATTTACAAAATACAGTTGATAATTTTCCAATCTTTAATCTGTATCAAAAAACGATTAGAGATTCAATAAAAAGTAATAGAATTGAATTAATTTCAACTGTGAAGAAAACTTTTGAAAAAGAAGTTTCAAATTTTGCTTGGTTAGATGATGATTTCATTTATTCATCTGTAGATAGTTTTTATTCAGAGCTAGATGTTATTTTTGACAGCTTTCGAGCAATTTACAATAGATTACTAGAAGAATACAAATACCTACATGAAGAAAGTCTAAAATCAAAACATGATACTAAAGGACAAAGAGAATATATTGCTATTAACAAGAAATTAGCTGATATGCGAGATGGAAGGCGTCCTTTTGATACTTTTAGTTTCTTGAAAAATTATGGCTTTTTGCCAAATTATGCTTTCCCAAGTGATTCAACATTACTTACAATGTATAATTATGGTTCTTCAGAATATCATGATAATTGGCGTTCATCAGTCATTGCTATCAGAGAATTTGCTCCCCATAACCAAGTCTATTTCTTAGGCAACAAATATAGCATAAATAAAGCTATGATTAAAACTGATAGAGGAGAAATAGATGTTGATCGTATATATGTTTGTGATTATTGCAGTGAGATATTAATAGATGCTCATTACTCAAATGTTGATTCATTGGTTAAATGTCCGACATGTAAACAAGACATAAACTTAGGTAACTTCAAATCAAGTATTCGTTTTCCACATATGTTTTCGATTTCAAAAGAGAGGATTACTTGTGATGAAGAAAACCGAGAAATCAAAGGTTATGAAGTAACAATTAACTATAAACGTAAGCTATCAAATATCTCTGAATATTCTTTAGGTTATGAGGATAAAGTTATTGGAAATATTACTTATGAACACAATGGTAAAATCTACATGGTGAATAAAGGTTCTCATATTAGAATAAAATCAGATAATAGAATTGAATTAAAATCATTTAACATCTGTAGTGCTTGTGGTAAATGGCTTACAGAAAGAGAATTGGATAATCATGTGGATAAATGTTCTAAAAACAGCAAACAAAGAAATCTCTATGATAATTTATGGTTATTTACTGAAGGTAATCATGATGTTGTTACTTTCACTTTTCCAATCATTGGTGAACAAGAGAGAGAACCATATTACATTACATTGAAAGAAGCATTATTTCAAAGCTTATTACTTACTTATAACCTAGAAGAATCAGAATTAGAAGGATTCATTAATCCATTACCTGAAACTGATGAGTTACAAATTGTTATTTTTGAGACTGAAGAAGGAGGTACGGGAACACTAAAATCACTTTTTGACATAACAACTGATCAATTTGATAAATTCGTTTCTAATTTATTCAAAGTTTTGCATGTCGAATCTACTGAACCATTTAAAGAAACAAAGGATGCTTGTGTAACTGCTTGCTATAATTGCTTGTTAAGATTTAGAAATCAAATGGAACATAGGTTCATTAACCGTCAATTACTAATACCTCTTCTCAAAGAAATCGTTAAAAACAAAATTTTAGAACAATTAACTCTTTCAAATGATACCAGAGAAAAACTTGATGATCTAAAGGATAAATGTGACTCAGAATTAGAAAGATTAGTCTTAGAAGCAATTTTTAACCTACTATTACCTTTACCAGATTCATTACATAAAACATTTTATGATAAAGATGTACCAATAGTAAAATCTGATTTCTTCTATGAGAAGGAAAATATAATCGTTTTTGTTGATGGACCTATTCATGAAGAAAAACCTGTCAAAGAAAGTGATACTAAAAAACGTGAATTTCTTGAATCGATAGGATATTCAATTGTTGAGCTTGATTTCAAAGATGGAAAATATGTTGATAATTCAGAATTAATTGAAAGTGAAACTCAAAAATTGAGAGAATATCTCGACTAAAATAGGTAAAAAGTATAAGAACGGACTTTAAATATAATAATAGCCATAGTATATTCGAAAGAAAATGAGTTGGGATAATTTCGATATTAGAGAAGGTTCACATTACGGTGGGGAAATGTACAAAAAAGAGGTCATACGTTATTATCAAACGTTAGGTTATGAATTTCGTAAAACCTCTACACATGAAGGATCCTTAGAAGATCTTGTTTTTGAGAAAGGAAATGAGAAAAGATTATATGTGGAAGCAAAATCCAGTGGTTGCTCTATTTTTGCTAAAACTGATAAACTGAGAGAAGAAATATTCAAATATTTTGTAAAATGGTTAGATTGTTCTCCTGAAAAACGTTTTGAACTGCATCTATTTGCTCAAGAAATTACAAAACATGAAGAAACTCAAAGAGTACTAACCCATAAAGCTATACCCAATTATATTCTGGAATGGTTCAACAATAGAGGGGATTTAGATTTTGATGCTCATGAAAGAGCAAACCTCGATAATGCTACAAAAGAAGACATCATAGAATTCTTCAAATCCATTTCAGTTAAACTTTGTTCTGGTTATAAATTACATAACATAATAATTGAAAGAGAGGATATAATCCGAAGAGCACCTACTTCTTATGCGTTCAAATTACTTAAGGAAATCAAAAATAGACAATTACCAGTTGAGAAGAGAACAAAAGTTATAGTAAATTTCTTGGAATTAGAATATCCTCAGATATTTTATCAAATTGAATCAAAGTATAAAACTAATGATACTATACGTAAAAAGCTTAATCCTAATAATGAATTTATCTTACATACGCCATATATTATGCCTTATGATTATGATCCTCCAATGCTATTCTCTTTTGATTCAGATTTAGAGCCATTAAATATTGTAACTAAAGGTGAAAAAGTGGAAATTTCAATTAATGAATTACATCCACAAATGAAGAGGCAATTGCTTTACGAACATCTTAGGAGATATCTTTTTTGTAAAGGCTTAACTAGAGATAAGAATAAATATTATTTTGCTTTTGAAGAACCCCTTAACCTAGAATTGTCTGATGATAACATAAAAATCGAAATATCTAGAGAAGATGGTGGATTAAAAACTGTAACTAGAGCTTTAATAAAAAACAATCGATTAAATTTCGTTGAACATCGATGTATTGAAATTGAATTAGGAGAGATTGACAATAAGATTGGTTTAGTTATTTGGTCGAGTTTTATTTTTACCTATGATGGTGTTAGATCTATTATTAGAGATGAACATGCAAGCAAAATTGCTAGTAAATATCTAACACCTGATTACAATCGAAACTTGAATAAAAGAAGTGAAATTAATTTTTGGAATCATTTCTTAACAAATGATTTGTTTAAACATCCAAAAGAAAGCTGGTTTGATAATTTCATAATTAAACCAATGAAAACTAATTATCTTAAATGGACATCAAAAACAGTTGAACTGGATCAAGAAAGATTGGATTTAATGTTGGAGAGTGAATAAAATAAAAACCTTTTATGTAGAAGAACCAGATTTAATTTTCAGAAATGGGAAAACTTGTTCTGATCCAAGTGTAGGATTACTAAATTATGGTCCAAATGGATTGCTGACAGATAATTTTGAAATAAAAATAGGGATTATTGGCTCAAGAAAGTCTAAATTTCATGCAACAGAATTTCTTGATAGATTGCAATACATGATTTCTGGAAAAGAATATCCTGGTTCAAATGTTCGTAGTATTGACTTTCCAGGTATTTCTCAAAATTCACAACTAGGGTTCTATTTTAAAATAGAAGAGAATTTTTGTGAAGTAATTGAAGATTCAGTAATAGATGAAATTGTTAATTTAGAAAGTAAAAAAGAAAGCATAGTACAATTTTCTAACAATATAAAACAAGCAATGTCTGATCTCAGTGGATTACATCCAAAACCTGATCTAGTTTTAATATCTTTACCTGATATAATTCTTAAGAAATGTAGTAGTACATTAGACGAAAAGATTATTCTATCTTATCGTTATTTTGATGATTTAAGAAGAATAGCAAATACCCCTGAAGACGAACGACCATTATTTTATGATTTTCATAACTATATCAAGGTTCTAGGTTTTGAATATAATCTAAATACTCAATTAGTAAAACCAACTACATTATCGTGGAGTGGACCTCAAAGCTATGATCCTGCTTTAATTGCTTGGAATTTCTGTGTTGCTTCTTATTATAAGTCCACTGGAATACCATGGAAATTAGCTGATTTAGAACCTGAAACTATTCATGTTGGCATCTCTTTTTATAATGATATTAACAGAAGAGATAATCTTGTAGTTCGTGCTGCTATTGCTCAAGTCTATATGAGAACTGGTGATTCACAAGTTGTTCGAGGATTAGAGATTGAAGTTGAAGATGATGAAGAGGAAAGAAGACAAACGAATTTAACTATAGAACAATCTAAAGAAATTCTCAAAAAAGCCATTGAGCTTTATAGTAGGAAACAGAATAAGGAACCATTAAGGTTAACTGTTCATAAGACTTCACCTTATACTGAAGATGAACTAACGGGTTTTCACCAAGCTGCTGAAGGTATTGTGATTCAAGATTATTTACATGTAAAGAAATTCAATTCCTTAAGAGTTTTAACACCTACTGATTATCCGATAATGAGAGGCTCTGTTTTTCAAACTAAAATTCAAGATAAACAAGCTATGTATATGTTTTCTACTGGTTATGTTCCTGCACTTGATACTTATCCTGGTAGTATGGTACCTATGCCAATTAGAATCACTCTTGAAGAAACCAATAGTGAACCCAGAAGAATTGCTTTAGATATGATGCATTTAACTAAACTCGATTGGAATTCTGCAGTATTCTCAAAACGCATGCCTGTAACTATATCTGTATCTGAAAAAATTAAATCTATTCTTGCAGAACTAAGTTGTAGAGATATTGAACCCCCAAGTGCTTATGTTTGGTATATGTAAAGGAGAACTATTAACTTGTATTTTTCCAAATTTATAATTCTTAATAAGAAGTCAAGTAATAAAATAAAATATTGGTAATTTTAATAAATATCAATTGTGAGATTAGATTATGAAACCTATTTTAAGTGTTGGGGAAACAAATGGACCAAAAATAGTCGCTGAAAGACTAAAAGCTCTTAGACCTGATCCGGAAGGGGAAATAAATTCAGCGAAAAGAATAATGGATAAAATTATTGAAGAATTAAAAAGATATACACCCTATAATTCTGCTGAAATTAAAATGGTGGGTTCACTTAAGAAAAATACAATGATTACTGAGAGAAAGGAATTTGATATAGTTATTAGTCTTCCTTCAAACCAAAAAAGCAACTATCCTCCAACATCGGAATCAAGAAAGGAATTACAACGTCAAATCGCATATCTCTATAAAGTGAAAGAACCAGAAGAGAATCAACAGAATGTGATAATAGTGAAAGATGGATGGTAGATATTTTAACAACATTCGCAATATCTATTGAAGACTTCCTTAAAAAAACAGAGAAAGAAAAACAGGTATACAAGCCACAAATGTCTTTACTTCATATAGATTTTGTAAGAGAAAGAGGACAAAAATACCAAGAATTTTGTCGTTTAGCAAAATATTGGACAAATGGACCAGAATATATGAAAGATCGTTATCCTTATGCTAGTTCCTGGTTTATTGAATTAATTACCGCATCAGTTTTTGATGTTTGTGAATCAAACCTTAATCTAGTTCAACTATTTGATTGTTTTCTAAGAAGAGTAAGAAATATGAAAAGTAAAAAAACCTATATGGCTTTCTCAGATTACTACAAAAAAGAACAATATAGAGAAAAATGGAAAGGCAAGCTAGCAGTAATAGAACCAACTAATCCTAACGATAATTTAGCTGAACGTGGTCATCAAGTCGAAAACATGACTGAATTAGTAAAACGTGCTAAAGATACACTGAAAACTTGGGAAGAAAATAATTTCGATGAAGTGTTTCAAACCTACTTTCCAAGGCAACCAGATTAGGAACATAGAGTATTTTTCATTTTCTGAAGTTCTAAATAGATAGCATCAATTAATTGTTTTGCTTTATCAGAACATTTTTTCCTATTATGTACTGAAATTATTTCTTCAACCTTGCTCATGTCTAATGTATCAATATTTCCAATATTAATTGCTAAATCTTTACCAGCTTCATCTTGATAAATTACGAGATTATTTTCTTCTTTTTTAACAAAAATTCTGGCATCAGTGAAATTCCACATTTTTTCTTGATTCAATAAAGTAGTTAAGCATCTACGATGATGCGTTTCACCATTTTCCTTATGGGATAAATCTTTGAGCAATTCTTTGATGGAATCAACATTATATTTTTCCTCTAAAAGAACTAACAACTCGTATATTTCATCTATCCACTTAAGAATGTTGACAGCTAAATCATTATAGGAATCCTTCTCAATACTTTTTTTCCATTTTTTAAATCGAACACGTATTGGAAAATTCTGAGTTGAATCTCCTAACCATGTTTCAAAATCAATTACAAAATTGTTTAAGATTTCATAATATAATTCATCACAAAAGGATGACAAAGAGTCAACATATTGATCAATTTCATCACAGAATTTCTTCTTAGCTACATCAAAAAGTGAATGCTTGAAATTTTCCACATAAAGATGACCTTTTTGTTTCTTTCTATTATGAATAGATTCGAGAACAACTTTCCTTGAAACTTCTTTTTTATGACTCCCAACACGTAAATAATATTTTTTCTTGTCATCCATCACAGGGTTATCCATCGCTGGAACCCCAACAAATAAACCAAGATTTTTATTATTCTTAATGATGTGATATTTAACAATAATTTTGGGATGGCATAAATTACTTTTTTGGTTGATAATTCGTTCTAATTTATTGGGATCTATATTGTAGAAATCCTTTTTTACTTCATCCCATCCATAGAAAATCAATCCTCCTCCATTATTTGATATTGAAGAGAGCAATGTAGGCACCTCTTTTAAATCACCATAACTTCTTTTCGATTCAAACCATTCTATTTCCCCTTTTTCCATTAGATTGACAACTAATTTTGTAAGTAAACTGTCACTTTGTTTTTTAAGATAGTCAAACCCCAAATTATCTCCTCGTTTATTATTATTGTAATGGTAATTACTATTTGCATTTCTTTTTATTTGTTGGATAAAATACTTCTCATTAATTACACTAGATTTATGGATTTATTTACAGAAATTCTTATATTTTATTATAAAAATAGCAACATTGGAAACATTCAATGGAAAAGGATTTTTATGAATGAAAAGTTAGAATTAGAGACTTTTATATCAGATGGTGAGAAATCATTAGAAGAAATTGATGAAATTTTATCTAAATTTAATGGTTTTGAGGTAATTAAAAAAGTTCACTCAGAAATTCTCCATAGTAATATTTTAGCTTGGCTTTTAAATCCGTCAGGAAATCATGGTCTAAATGAACTATTTTTAAAGGAATTTCTAATTGAAATAATACCTGATGCCCAATATTACTCTACAATTAAATTTATTGATTTTCAAATTTTCTCAGAAAGGAGTATAAATGAACGACGTATAGATATTTTAATTACATCTGTAGAAAATAGTTTAGTGATTGGTATTGAAAATAAGATTTTTGGTAAAGAAATGGATATGCAATTAGAATATTACTTTAAAGGTATTACAGAAGAATTCGCTTCTTTTACCAATAAATTTTTTATTTATCTTACTCCTGAAGGTTTTGCTCCAAGTGATGAAGAGAATTGGATAGCATATGATTATAGTCAAGTTGAAAATAGAATTGGATTCTTACTTGAAAATAATAAATCAGATATTAATGAAGATGTTTTTAGATTTTTAAACCACTATAACAAAATAATTAACAGATATATTACAAAACGTGATATAGAACTAGAGAAAATTTGTACAAAACTGTTTCATGATCATAAAAACGCTCTTAATATTATCTTTCAATATAAACCAGATATATGTTCAGATATACAAAAGGTAATAGTTCAATTAATTAAATCCAATGATTACCTTAAACTGGATCATAATGTGAAGAATAACATAAAATTTTCATCTAAGAAATTAGATGAAACGATTCCGAAAGATGGATCTGGAAAATGGAGTAATGAGAAGAGAGTGTTACTTTTTGAATTTAAAACTGATAATAACAGAATGAATTTAAATCTAGTAATTGGACCAGCAGCAGAACAGAATCCCATCCGTAAAAAATTACTTGATATTGCTAGAAAAGATTTAGAAATCTTCAAAGAAGCGAAAGCTGAAAAGTCAACAAAAAAATATCGTCAAATATATCAAAAAAATATACTGTCAAAGAAATTTTATGAAGAAGAAAATATGGATTCAATTAAGAAACAAATTTCTATGAAGTTTAAAGGATTTCTAAATGAACTAATCAAAATTGAAAACCATTTTGTTAAACATTATAAATAATCAATGAAAACAAAATCAAAAATTAATTAGATTCTATTATAATATTTTGTTCTTCAAGCAGCAATTTTCACATTCAAAAACTTGTCAAATTCTCAGAAGTAATTTTTCAACATTCAAAAAAGTAATTTCATCAACTAGAATCAAACTTATCTCGTATTGACTATTAGACAATCAATCTACCCAATCACTAATTTGTCAAATCCATCACTAATTAGTAACAGAGAAAGAAGGGATCTTTTAGAGCTAATAAATAATATTCTTTTGTTATTTCTAAACATCTGTAAATTGTTTTTTGAGCAATTCGGAAAAGACCTATGTATGCTTGTATCCGAGCTAATTCGTACCATCCTTCTGGTTGGTCATGGGTAGTATTCCACAAATTTCGTATAGTACATCACAATATCCATATACCGTTCTTTGATTACATAAGCATGTGCTAAATTTATTAAAGCACGATTATTTTTCGGGTGAATTGCAAGACATTTTTCATAGCATTCTATTGCTTTATCCACATTTCCAATTTCATCATAATTCCAACCAAGATTATGCCAAGTAATAAAGAATTCAGGTTCATTTCCCAGAAATTCTTCATAATACTTGATCGCTTTATGATGTTCACTTTTCTTATCATACACCATTGCTAAACCAAAAATAGCATACGAATTAGTTGGTTCTAGCTCAAGTATTTTCTCCCAGCAAACCTTTTGTTGCCCAAGGTTCTTTAATTCCATATAACAATTACAAAGATTGAACCTTGCACCACTTCGACTTTCATCCAGAACTATTGCTTTTTTCAGTGCCTTAATAGCTTGAGAAATCCTTTTCAATTTATAATATGTTAATCCAAGATTATTCCAATAATCATAATTATTCGGTGAGTGTTTTATTGCTCGATGAAAATAGAGGAGAGCTTTTGGGAATTTTCCTTTCTGATAAGCAAAAGCACCCAATCTATTCCAGCTCTCGGGATCATCAGAATTCTTTTCTGCATCCGTTAATAATTCATTGAATTTTCTGTTAAGATTACCTGAAAAAACAATATTTTTTGCTATACTTGTATAGCTATCCTTTCTTTTAGTATCTTCCTCGATTAGCTTCTTTAAACCATCAAGATTCTCAGTAAAAATTGACATAAGATTCCCTAATTAATTTAAGGCAATTTTGTTTATAAAGCACTAATTTGATTCTTGTTAATTATAAGATTCTAAAAGAATTATTAATTATTTATCCTAAACTCCTCAATAGAAGACTAGTCTTTTGAGAGAAGCTTCCGTTGATTATTCTTACTTATCAGTCAGAGAAAAACTTTCTTACTTGTTTTACTATCCTACTTAGATAGAGTTATCAATAAAACATTAGTTAACTAATAAACATTATAATATAAAACTTATATTCGTATGAAAGTAGTTAGTTAAGAGAAAGTAGAAATTTTAAATAATACATCCTTCTTCAAAAAAGATGTTATCTTACATAATAGAGGGTTTATCGTTGTCTTCCAAAGCTACACCTATGATGAAGCAATATCGTTCCTTTAAAAGAAAATATCCTGAATGTCTAATATTATTTAGAGTAGGAGATTTCTTTGAATTATTTGGTGATGATGCAAAACTTGGTTCTAGAGTTCTAGGTATAACCTTAACAGCTCGTGCAGGTGAACCTTTAGCTG
>Ga0307376_10006636_pt1 | contig 10218 bp, 8 predicted proteins | sample TR2MG_FD_202536 | JGI IMG/M metagenome (GOLD analysis project Ga0307376, IMG submission 202536) | Soil microbial communities from Risofladan, Vaasa, Finland - TR-2 | ecosystem: Environmental > Terrestrial > Soil > Coastal area > Acid sulfate soil | place: Finland: Risofladan, Vaasa | collected...
AAAATCAATGAAACAGAAAAAATAAAATGAAAATGTGAAAAGATTCCTACGTAATTAGTAACAAGCAACTATATTCTGTTAAAATAGCAGAACTAATTGGTGGGCCCTCGCGGATTCGAACCACGGAATTTTATCCTATATATTTTCCAACAAGACCGCCAACAATAGCAAGGATAATACCAATTAAAACCTCAAGTATAACTCTGCCCCAACCATATCTCCAAAAGAATTCCTTTTGTTTATAAAATGAATTCTGTAATTTTTCTATGCTATTACTAAATCTTTCAATTTCTTCTGAATCTTTAGTTTTTCCCATTATTTCAATTATTCTACTAATTTCATTAGTCATTTTTTGTTTTACATCGATGAATTGTTCATTTTTTGCTTTAATTTCCTGAAGAGAAATTAAGTTTTGTTCCTGGTTTTTGATAAATTCAATAACTAATTGTTTAGATTTTTTATCGGAGATTTCATCAATTGCCATCAACACATCTTGCTTATTTTTGAAATTCTCTTTAATCTGTTCAAAAATTCTTAAATTTTTAACTAATTCATCGAATTCTGCTTCATCCCATTCATCTAATTCATCATCCACTTTTAATTTCTCTAACTTTTCATAACCTAAACTTTCAATTCCTTTTATTTTCATATGTTCAAAAGCTATTTCAAAAATAATATCATTAAATTCTTCGTCTTCTAACACTTCTAATAAAAATCCTTCTATTTCATTTCCTCCTATTAAGCTCAGAGTTTGAATTGCTAAAATCTGTACATCTCTCTCTTTACTTTTCATTATGATATCTTTTAGAGGTTCTATTGCTTTTTTACTTTTTAAAGCTCCTAAATATCGAATACTTCTTTCTTGTATTTCATCTTTTTCATTTTTAGCCATTTTTATTAAAGATAGTTCATCTTTATTATTATAATGCTCATTAAGTAAAGATAATTTATTCTTTTTCTTTTTAACCTCAAGAAAGTCCAATATAGCGTATAAAATCAATAATATTCCTATACTAATAAAAAAATATCTAAAGAAAACAAAACTATGATCTTTAGTTAATATACCTACTATAATACTAGTAATTCCTATTAATGAAAAAACTATATTCATTACAACATCTTTTACTGAAATTTTAACCAATACCCACACTTTCCTTTATTCCAGAATTATTAATTCTTTACTAAATAAATTTTTTTTATTTAATATGCAGAATATGTTTGTTTATTTTTTTCTAAAAAAACTAAATTTATCTTGACATTTCTATTAATATATATATTAGTTGTTTATATAATGCTGTATTGGTGAATAAAATGAGATGTAAGAATTGTAGTAAGGAGGTTATTTATGAAATTAATGACATATGTCAGTTATGTTTCATTAATGAAGAAAAACCAACAAAAAATAATCAGGAACATTGGCTTTATGTTTATAATGAGAAGAATTTTGAAATAGATGAATCAAACCAAGAATCAATGGATGAATTATTAGCAAATCCATTTAATATAAGAATTGAAAATGATAAAATTATTTTTTCAAATACAAAAGGTGAAGTTGTTGAAAAGGTACTTACAGTTGAGAGCATTGATGAAGTTGCTAGAATTAGAAATTTTGTTTCAGGAAAATGGCTTTTGTTTGAACATGAATTTGATATTGATTCTACCTGGATTAAAATTGGAAAAGCTACAATTGAAGGTGAGCTAGGTCCTTCTTCTAAAGTTAGTACAGCTCTTTCTTCATCAAAGAGTAAAAGATATGTCATTTGTGTTTATACTATGGACTATCTTAATCTGGATGATGTTAACCGGGTTAGAGAAAAATTAAGAGAAATGGGATTTAGAAAAGAAATTAATTATAAACCTGATATTTATACTGATCTTGGAATCTATAAAGATACATCAATAATTTCTCCAACAAGGTATAAATCTTAAATTAGAATGTCCTTCAACACCTTATACAAATCATAAAGTGTTGTTATATCAGTTACATTGTGTTGAATAATTGGTATTAACGGACCAATGTTATTACTTTCTAGATATTCGTAATAAAATTCAGGTACCATATAACTTGGAATGTCATTTTTACGTTTAAGTTTTAAAATCTCTTTCTCTATAGTTGGTAATCTGCAATTTGGTAAAATACCTTTCCAAGCTCTTCTAGAAAACCACAATAAATCATAGTGACGATGAGTAATTTTTCCTATAATATCTTTCTTTTCCAATCTAACGTTAATTACTGGTACATCAAAAGATAGACCATTAAAAGTAACAAGAACATTATCTTCATTTAATTCATTCATTAGAGCATGAAGTACCGCAACTTCTTCTTCAGGTTCTCTAACAAGAAATTGTTTAATTATTAATTTGTTATCTCTAACTTTACCAATACCAATTAGTACTATTGGTAGATCTGGGAAACCTAGGTTTTCAATATCCAAGAAAACAAATTGATTTTCTAAAAACTGAGAAATAGTTATAACAGCAGGATGAGTTTTAGCTACAGTTGTCTTTTTACCCAACCAATCCGCTAATGCAGCATAATTCTTAGTGCCAAAATAATCTAGAACCTCAAATGCCTCTTTCCCATATTTTTCATGAGAAATTAAATTTTCGATTGTATCCATTTTTTTTGATTTAAATTTTTTTTCCTTATATGGTCCAATACCTTTTATTAATTTTAAATCATTTAAAATAGATTGTTTTGCCAAGTCATAATCTATTTTTATAGGAGTTATCCCTTGTTCTGTTTCTAAGAAATAACACTGTGTTCCTTTTATGTCTACTATTTGACCATCGAAATAATCTTCTAATGACACTCCTTCATATTTTTTCAAAAGCTTCTTTTTTAGTAAAATTGCTTCAATATACTCCTCATCAAAAATCCTATAGTTTTTTCTGTTTAACCATTCTTTAAAATGTTCAAAGTTATTAAACTCATTAATTTCCCAAAAATATTTTTCACTTAATTCTGGACAAAGTAAAACATAGAGAAAATTGGCAACTTCCCAAATTTCATAATACTTTTCTTGTTCTTTTAAATTTGAAAATTCTATAATTTGTGGATTTATTTGGATTTTTTTTTCATGGAAGATGTTTGTATGGTTAAGCATTTTCTATTCCAGATTCGAATTTTAATCATTTTTTTCTAGATTTAGTATATTATTATCAAAATTCATTTTACTTAATGAATTAGCTATTTGTTTTAACAATGCTCTACTTTTCTTATTATCATTTAACTTAAAATCCCAAGTAGTTAATTGTAATGGAAAAAGATAACAATAAGAACAATAACCAGTTGAAATCCCAAGTGTGGAAATATCATCATAATAATCATAACTTTCTTTAGGTAATGCGCATTGACAAAGAATTTCATTTATTAATTCTGAAGGTAATTGATCAACTTTTTCATTTGTTATTATATTATATATTGTACCAATTTCCACAAAATCATTTATAGCAAAAAAATCTCTATTTGAACTCCTAATTATGTCTATTCCTATCATCTTATTTATATGATCATATTTTCCTCTTAATGTTGGAATTAACCAATACAAAATATTATTCAAGAAAATCTTCATTTCAATAATTTCATTTTCTTTTAATGGTTCTAAATTATCGTATTTTTGACTTTTATAAAATTTCATTATATCAGTTAATAACCATGTTTGCTGAATACAATCCTCCCAATCTTTATAGATATAATCCCCCAACCATTCTTTTCCATTTTTGTAAAGAGAAATTGCTTTTAATATTTCATTTTCTGTAGATCCAAAAAAACTAGGATTTTCTTGATCTGAATTAAATAGCAGATTTAAACCTTCTCTAACAATAATATTGTCTTTCATGATAATTGGTTGTCTATATAATAAACCATCCCTTAAGAACTTCTTAATCATTAGTTCTACAAAAAATTCGAATGAATTCCATAGTTTCGTGGTTACAAATTTTGGTGCAGGATTCTTAATTTCTGTTTTAAAAGTAAAATCTCTAAATTCTTCTGTACCAAAAATACTCCACTGTTTTTCACCCAATTTTTTCAACTGTTCCTTTATTATTCTTCCATAAATGATTGGTTTCTTATCTTTTCGAATAATGCGAATATTATTCAGCATTAAAGAAAATTCTTCTTCATAGGAACATTTAGGACAAGTCTTAGTCCAGATATCAGGTATGTAAAAAACACCATGCTTAATATTTTCAATACATTTAACTTCATTCATCTGCCACATGTGAATTTCAGGCTTAAATTTCCCATTTTCAATTGTAATAAACCAATAACAACCAAATAGTGGTTGTGCTTTATGACTTTCATCTCTATAAAGAAATCCTAAATCTATTTTATTGTTGATTATTCTCCCTGTATGATCATGACCATACAAATAAAGAAAACTATTAACTTCTTCAGATAAAAACTGGTCTGAGTGAGTGATTAAAATCTTCTTTTTAGATAAGCTTGTTATTTCATTTGTAAGTGTGTATTCACCCAATTTCCAATTTTTTTCATGTAAATTATAACCATAATTACATTTTACATTAACATCTCTATTTCCATAAATAAAATAAAACGGTTTATTAATCATCTCTAATTCTTTAACAATATTATCCAATTGTTCTTGTCCACTTTCTTTACCATCAAAAATAGCATTAGTAAAGTCACCTGCAAAAATAATTGCATCAAATTTTTCATTTTGAATTTCTAATCTCATTTTATTGATTGCTTCAATATTACCGTGAACATCGCTAAAAGCTAAAATCCTCATTCCCTTTAACACAGTTTAATTTAGCATTTTCTGTATAATTAATTTTTTTAAAAGTAAATTAACTTTCTTCGAAAAAATCTATTAATTGAATTAAAAAATAACAAAGAGTACTAAATCATTTGGTGGACCCTCACGGATTCGAACCACGGACGTTGAGCAATGTTAGATAATTTCTTAAGCAAGAAATGGATGATAAAATGATTTTTGTCGATTTTATCGGAGATAAAAATAAATATAATAATAGTATACCATACTTAGAAGGTTAATATTCAATATCAAATGCTCATTAAATTGATTCGGAAGGAGCTATTACTGTAAAACCTTCTTTGTAAACTTTTTTTATATTAATTTTTGAATTGGAGGTAAGGAATGAAAAATGAATAAAAATAAAAAATCTGATACGAAAGAAGAAAAGAAACCTAAAACAAAAGTTAAGGTAGAGAAAATTGAGAAAGAAAAAGTAATAAAAAACTTTGACAAAAAACACAAAGAAGATAAAGAAATTGGTAAATTACACAAATTCTTGGAAGAAAAAGGATTCAAAAGAGTAACTGATAAAGAAGGATTTTATGGTGAAACTTCAACATTAGAGAATGAAGGAAAAATAGGTTTTGTAACCGTTGAATTCGAAAGTTATCAAAAAGAAAATTCACATGATGGAGCTCTAATTGGACAAATATCATTATTGTCTTTTGAAAGAACCAAAGTTCATTCATTTGTTTGGGTTGCTCCTGATGCAGATCCTAAAAAACTTAAAAAATATACAAAAGAAGAAGCAACTCAGTATCTTGTGGAAAAAATAGAAGAATATGAAGTAGATAATAAAGATCTAAAAATTAAAAAATCAAATAGTTTACAAACATGTACTTCATATTGTTTCATCAAAAATTGGATATTACAAAAACCATATGATTGGTTCTGGACACTTTTTGGATGCGCTGTTGAAGCACTTGGTTTTAGTGGTTGGTTTGCTCCATTAGCTTTTGTTGCATGTGTGGGAACAGAAGGAGCTGTTTTCTATCACTTATGTTTAGCTGATTGTAGTTGTTGTGGAATGTGGTGGTGTGATTGGGCTATGCCAACTGAATCATATTGTTTTATAAATGATTACACTAGTGCTATCTATGAATTAGCAGGTAGATGAGTTTAAGTTGTATGTACTATAAACAACTTATTCTCCATTTTTATTGATTTAGTGGTTTAGATAGCTAAATTTAATTATAGCTATTGAATACCACTCTTTTTTTAACACAATAATTGATTATCCTATAATGGAAAATAAAGTAGGCTAATTATGACTTGTTTTTAAGTTTTGATTAAGAATGAAACTGGTGGATCCGCGCGGATTCGAACCACGGATTGTATTTTTATAGAACAAATTCTCCCAAAAAATAATTCTTAAATTTTAAAAAGTAAAATTTCTTTGATGGGGATTTATTTTGCTAGTAATTAGTATCAATGTATTAATAAGAAAATTAATAGAATTATATAATTAGTATATTATAGATGTGGGAGAAATGGCAATAGTATATGGTATAAGAATTGGATTATTTATAGCTGTTATAGCTATATTAGTTATTAGATTTGTTTTTGAATTATTATTAGCTGGAAGTGGATTCATTTTATTTATTAATTACATTCATAAACTGAAAGAAAGAAGAGTTTTACAATTCTTTGTTCTTCTTATTTCAATAATCATTATAAAATGTGTAATTAATAGTATTCAATTTATTTTCATACCTTTAGTATTATTACATAAATTTAGCTGGCAATTTCTTTTAATGTCATTATTCACAGATATAATTTTAAGTGGTTACCTAATAATAAGAGATTTTCTAAGGAAAGAAGATATTGAAAATAGAAATATAACAAATGCTCAGAAATTAGTAATAAAACCAAATTTTCTAAAAGATAAAAATAAAGAGGATTTCTTGTATATTTCTATGAGTGTGATTGGGTATTTTATATTAGCTTTATTTTATTTTTTTATTGAAGATTTGAACTCTATTTTCAAAATATCTATTTTTATAATTTTTATGACCTTAAATATTTCCAATATTTTCAATACCTTTGTATCTTTATCTTATGTTTTTCGAAAAGATATTTCAACAAACACTAGAAAAAAAATTATTGAAGAATCAATTATTGGTATTCTAAGATTATCATTAATAACCTACTTTGTTTATTGGACATTTGATATTGATATATTCTCAACAATGTTTCAGATAGGAAATATTCGGTTTATTTGGTTTTATTTGTTAATTTTTATTGTTGTTTGTTTATTCTTTGTAATGGTTTTAGTTTATAGTTTAGGAGAAAAAAGGACTGTTCAATACAATGTTTCTTATATTGAAAAAAATTTGAATAATTATGAAAAGGTAAGAGAAATTCTAATTTTAGATACTATAGAAACTAGAAAAGAAAAACTTATCCAAGAATTAAATGAAATCCAAAAATCTTACTCAATAATAAAAAATCAATTATTAGAAAAATCCAAAACTACTTTGATAGATTTAATTGAACAAGATCTTTTTTATTCATTTACAATTGATGAAAATCTAGAAACCGACGAGTCTAAACATGTAATGTCTTTTATAAAAGAGATTACAAATCTTGAGAAAGAGATTAAATTAAATGAATCTCTAAAAAATAATAAGAAATTAAAAAATGAATACAGAAAAAACTATTTTGAAAAACTATTTGAAAAAGATGAATACAAAATTTATCATAATAAAATAGAGGATGAACTTAATAAACCTAATATAAACATAAGAAGAATACTAGTTCAATTATTGAAAGGCGATTTTTGGGAATTAAGCAATTTAGAAAAAGTAAGTGGCAATACAAAATTAGAAATGATAGATATAAAAATGTCAAATATAACTGGTTATGAAATGTTTTTAGATTTAATAACTGAGTTATTTGGAAATCAGGATATATTAAAGTTAATTGGATATCAGGATATATTAAAGAAAATTAATTCAATGCATAAACCAATTTATAACCGATATAATTCATTGAAAATGTTATTATTCGAATTAGACCAGTTAATTGTATCAAAACATGAACATGAAGATTACTCAAAAACAAATAAATGGTTAAATGAAAGAATTAATGAATTGAAATTGGATATAACAAATACGAAACAAAGAAAAAGTATTGATGTAACAAATAAAATAATTCAAGGAATTGTATGGATAATATCAAATGGAATATTACTAATAATTAAACAATACATGAATATCTAAAAAGAACTTAAAATTATAGATGCCCAATCCTTAATATCAGAGTTATCATTCTGTTTAGCTATTATTTCTAGAAATTCTTTTGGATCTTTTAAAATTTTTATTTCAACTATTGCATCATTTAGAGCTCTTGGGTAAATTACTTTCTTTTTATATTCAAAATCTTCCTCTGTAGGATAGAATCCTTTAGACAAAAATTTTTTTTGTCCATATTTTTCATAACAAAGATAATCGTCAAAATCATCTTCCACTTTACTGATATATTTTTTAATTATCCCAATTATTTCTTCTTCAGTCGTCAAAATAATTTACTCCTCCGTATTATTAATCGATATATTCTTTAATCGTTATATCAATTTTCATGAATTTTCGTATATACAAGTTGTTGATTTTAACATGAATGATTATTATTTTTTTCTATTCGAAATAATGATAAATGAATGATGTACTGTATTCCAAGATGGAAGCATGGGATTTATAAAAAAAATTACTGAGGATTTGAGAAAACATAAAACCTGGATAGAATCTTTGGACGATGCGGTAAAAAGAAATGATTCCAAACTATTAATTGCTATGTTAAATAATCCAGATTTTGAAGATGGATATGATGATATTTTAAATAGATTAGGGAATTTTGATGATCAAGAAATTACTGAATTATTATATAATTATGCTATAAGTAGCAAAGAAGAGTTAAGAGATAGTGCAATTAAAGCTTTATTTGCTGCTGCTGAAAGACAAAAGGAAATATATGAAAAGTTGAATTCAATTCTAAAAAATGAATTAAAGAAATCAAATCCAAATGAGGATGTTCTTGATATATATCAATATAGAATACTTTTTGATGATTTACCAATTGATACAATAAATATTTTTTTAGCAGAATTCATTTCAGTTCTTGAAAAAAATACTTTACCAAAAGGTAATGAAAAAAATCTTATCTCTATTTTTGGGAATTTAAATAGAAGCAATCAGTTGCCTTATTTGCTTAAAAAGAAACAAAATGATTATTTTAGGAATGCTGTTAATAGTTCTTTGAAAAAAATAGGTTATAAAGAAATTATTAGATTAATTGAATCAAAAAATGATTCTAACATAAAAAAAATGGCTATTGATGAATTAAGATATATACGAATTGATTGTGATTATAATGAGAGAGTAAAGGATTGGGATATTACTGAAGAAATGGCATTAATGGTATTGGTTAAAGTATTGAAAGATGATAACAAATCTGTTCAAATTAGTGCAATAAAGTCAATTGGTTATTATGGTGAATTTGCATTAGAAGCTGTCACTGAATTAGAACCTTTCTTAGAAAACGAAGAAAAAATCTTTAGGGTTGTTACTGAAAAAGCTATTAAAAGAATAATTTCTAGAGATAAGGTTGAAGCAAATAGTTTAATCGAGCATTATGAAAAACCCAGAATAGAAGAAGAAAAAAACCAATTATTTGATTTCAATAGAGAAAATATGTATCTTATAACAATGCTTCTTTCTTTAATAATGAATATAGGATTAATAATCAACCAATTTTTTGTTTTATATGTAGAAACTAAACAAATAATAGGTTTTATCATTCTCGGGTTTTTAGTACTTTTGATTGCATTCCTTCTAATAATTTCGATTTTTAATTGGATTAAAAAATAATATATCTACCTTTTAATTTTTGAAGATTCTGATGTTAATAATTAGAGATTCAAATAAAATAAGAAATAAGAGATTGGTGGGCCCGTGCGAATTCGAACTGTGCTTTTATATATTTTTAATAAGCTATAAATATTAAATTATCAATAATTTTATGGGATTAAACTTGCGAAAAGGAATAATCTTAGTACTATATTTGTTAGTATTTACTCAACCAATGGTTGAAATAATTCACTCTACAAATACAATAAATTCTTTAAAAAACAGTGTTAACTATGATGGAAATCACAATTTAACAAAAAGAAATAATCATGCTGGTATAATAGTTGAAAGTGGAATTTGGAGAAACTCTACATTACAAGAAAAAATTTCCGTTTATATAGAAGATTTAGAAGATATCGGTTATTCTGTAGTTATTTCATACAATAATACGAATACTTTAGAAGAAATAAAATCGCAATTAAAAGCTTGGTATGAAATTTATAATATTGTTGGAGCAGTATTAATAGGAAATATACCTTATGCTTTGTACAGTAACAATAGTGCTGAATCTTTCATTTGTGAATTATATT
>Ga0307376_10006637_pt1 | contig 10217 bp, 12 predicted proteins | sample TR2MG_FD_202536 | JGI IMG/M metagenome (GOLD analysis project Ga0307376, IMG submission 202536) | Soil microbial communities from Risofladan, Vaasa, Finland - TR-2 | ecosystem: Environmental > Terrestrial > Soil > Coastal area > Acid sulfate soil | place: Finland: Risofladan, Vaasa | collected...
CGAGGATGCGGATGCCGTGCACCGCACGATCCGAAACACGATTTCAGCCATGTACTCCAAAGCTGCTGCCGAGGCAATGGTCATTCAGTACGGCGGTTCGGTGAAACCGGATAATGTGAAGAGTCTGATGTCGATGGCCAATATCGACGGCGCTCTGGTCGGCGGCGCAGCTTTGAAGATCGACAGCTTCGAGCCTATTGCTAAATTCGACCAGATGTGATGAAATTCGGGTTAACCACCCGTCAACGTTCAAAGGGAAGAAGGTACATTTTTCATGGGCGCAATCAGCATTCTGCTCCTTGTAATATTCGTCATCGCAGCAATTCTCCTCATTCTTCTGGTACTTATCCAGGATGAGCAGGGGGAGGGACTCGGTGGAATTTTCGGCGGCGGCTCGTCCACCCCGATCGGCAATCGTTCCGGCAATATACTTACCAAGACGACAACAATTCTGGGTGCCATTTTTCTGGTGACAGCCTTTGGCCTTGCCTGGCTGAACCGCACACCAAGCTCCGGAAACCCGGCAGCTGCAGCTCGAAAGATCGAGGCTCAGCAGTCAGCAGGTGTTGAATGGTGGAAGACGAATGCCGCTACAACCGGATCGACCTCCGGTAGCGCAACGACGGCCACCAATCCGCCGGCAGCCGCATCTGCGGGTTCCACCACGACAACCGGTGGCACCCAACCGGCAGGAACGACCGGGAAGTAATTGCTTCTTTCGCGGACAGGAGATCTTCAGCCGTACGGCTGTTTTTCAGGCATAACAATGGTCGGAGGGCTGCATGCAGCTGCAAGATATTTTTTCTCCCGCCATGTTCAAGCTGAACCTTGAAGCAGAAGACAAGGAAGAGGCATTTGAGGAACTTGTGAGCCACCTCCTTGAGGTGTATCACATTGATTCCCGGAACGAGATTCTGGCCGCCATTCGAGAGCGTGAGGGAAAGATGTCGACCGGTGTGCAACACGGCATCGCAGTCCCTCACGGCAAGACCGATGCAGTCGATCGGCTGATGGGCGTAGTCGGCATATCGGAAAACGGCGTCGATTACGATGCACTCGATGGACAACCGGTGCACCTGATCTTTCTGTTGCTGAGCGCAGCGAAAGACGCGGGCCCGCATCTGAAGATGTTACGCAGCATTGCCATTTTACTTCAGTCACCCCAGTTCTACCCCGACATGCTCGCGTCAAAGAGTGCCGAACAGGCATATCGGACGCTTTGCCGTTACGAGGACACTCTTGGCATACAGGAGGGGTAAGCCATGCCGGGTGACGAGATTATCGATCGACTCCTTTCTACAGAGCGCCAGGCGGAAAAACTCGTAGAGGCAGCCCAGAGTGAGGCCGACCGGCAGGTTCGGGAACTTGAGCAGTCGGAACGACTCAGACACGCTGCGGAAGTAGCGGCGCGGAGCGAGAAACTCGCTGCCGAGCTCGCGCAGTTCAGTCGCAAGCTCGACGGAGAGCGCGAAGCCGCGATTGCTCAGTACAGACGGGAACTTGCGGACCGCCGCATCAACACGGAAGCACTCAATTCAGCAATAGACTCAATTCTTGATACGTGAGCGATATGAGCAAGATGTTTCGGTACGAATACGTGCAGGCGAAACTCCATGCAATCATCGGCTCTTCCTATGTCCGAAGGGACATTCGTCCACTGATCCGCGGTGCAGATGTGCACGCAATTGCGGATGCCGTATTGCCGGGGCGGCAGTATGACCTTCCTGAAATCGCGCTCGCGCGCCAGCTCCAGGAGGATCTCCAGTCGTCAATGTTCAATATCCTGCGTCGCATTCTGAAGGTGCTCTCGCCGGCGCCGCCGGTGCTGGTTCACCTGTTCCGACTCTACGAGTTCAGAATGGTTCGAACTTTTGCCGCGAGCATTCTCCATTCGACCGATGGAGAGCTCGATCAGCGGAAGGTCAGAATAGAGCCGTTCTGGGATCTGAAGGAACATGCGAACCTGAAGCTCAAACCGGATGCCGAGTATTCGATAGATGTACTCCAGGGGAGCATCTATGAATGGGTGCTCGATGCGATGCAGAAGGATGACGTCTTTCAGATCGAGGTCATGCTCGACCGGAAATACTTCGCCGAGCTTCTGGAACTTGCGCGCGCAGTTCGTGGTTCCGAAGGTAAATCGGTGAGAGATCTCGTCGAGCTTGAGATAAATCTCCAGAACTACGTCTGGATACTTCGATTGCGTACCTATTTCAAATGGACGAGCGAGCAGATTGTTCCGCTGCTTGTTCCAGTTGGTCGACGCTTTCCCGACCGGAATACTCGAGCGCTGCTTGAGATGCAACTGGATGCAATTGAGCCGATGGGTACATTTCGACACTCCTGGCTGTTTGCCTCCCAACCGACAGTCGACTTTCGTCGGATCGATCCGGCACTTGCCGAACAGGAGGCGGAGCTGCACCTGTTCCGGGCGGCGAGAGCTCTCTTTTACGGAAATCCCTTTTCCCTTGGCCTTGTGTACGCGTTCTGCAAGTTGAAGCAGTTTGAAGTCTCCCGCCTGACGACCGTACTCGAAGGGATCAAGATGATGCTCCCCGAGGACGAATTGATCGCGGCGGTGGGAACTCTCTGAGGTAACCATGCTGACCGAGCGGATGCGAAAAGTCGAACTCCACCTCCTTCACCGCGATATCGACGCGGTGCTCGAGTATCTTGGCAATTCGAAGTGTATGCAGATCGATCCTGCGACCATTCGCGCGGCAGAACTCGCTGAAGGTGAAGAAGAGGTAGTTCAGGCACGCCAGATCGCCGTCGCTCGGGGACTCACTGAGCTCGGCACTTTTCTTTCCGGCCCGTCGATCGGTGAGAATAGAGGGATTTCCGGCACTGCTGAAATGGCTGACGCAGCGGATCTTGAGCGCGCCGGCGAGTTGCTCTCCCTCGGGAATACGCTCATCGAGCGGCACCGGAATGTTGAACAGCACTTGAAGGCGCTACGCGGTACTCGCGACGAGGTGTCCGCGTTCGCCCGCCTTGCCGTACCCTTCAGTGAAATCGAAAACCTGACATTTCTTTCCATCCGCATCGGACGGCTTCCGACGGACAAGGTAGCCGAGGTCGAGCAGAAGCTCGGGGGGCGTGGTGTGCTGGTTCCGCTCAGCGCGGGAGACCGGATTCTCGCCGCAGCATCCCGAAAAGGGAGGTTTGCGCTCGACGGCGAATTAAAGTCAGCGGGATTTCAGGAGACCGGCACACCTGCCAACATGACCGGTGTGCCGCGCGATATCGTCATAGCACTTGAACGGGACCTGGAGAAAGCTGAGCGGGAGTTTGCGGAGGTCGAGCAACTGAGGCTCTCATTCAAGGCGACCTACGGCGAGTTGCTGCATGCGCTGCTTCGCCGTTTTGCAGTCGCTGCTCAGATTAACGAAGTGAAGCGTGGCCTTTCCACGTCAAAGACAGTCTATCGGCTGGCAGGATGGGTTCCTCAGAGTCTTGTCAGGACCATGCTCAAGGACCTCGAGGCGTGTACCCAGGAACGCATCGCGATCCGCGTGTACACACCCGGTGAGCTTGGCAGCGTCCGTGACGGAGCTGAAAAGGTGCCAGTGCGTTTGAAACACTCCGGTCTTGTCCGGTCGTTCGAGCGGATGGTCTTCTCCTACGGCGCGCCGCTGTACGGGACTATCGATCCGACGCCAATTGTCGCGTTCCTGTTCATCCTGCTGTTTGCAATCATGTTCGGCGATGTCGGACAGGGACTTGTCGGAGTCGCGGCGGGCATCATTTTCATTCACGGCAAGCGGATTCTCGGAGCCGACAGGTGGAGCAGATGGCGGCATTTCGGTCCGATTTTCATTGCAGTGGGAACAGCCGTGATGATAACCGGATTCCTCTACGGCTCGGTATTCTCCGAGGAGACAATGCTCATTCCGATCACCCGCACGTTGAGCACCTGGATCTTCGGAGAACCACGCGACCGGTTCATCTCGCTTCTGCCCGAAGGCGGTCTTGATCGCATATTCCTGTTCTTCGGTTTCACGCTTTCGCTCGGGATAATCATCAACTCAATCGGGCTTGTCATCAACATCTACAACCAGCTCCGGCTCAGGCGCTACCAGCAGGCATTCCTGACGAAGACAGGTCTAGCCGGGGCGATGTTCTTCTGGTACGCGATCTTCGTCGGTGTGCGGATGATTCTCGGAGGCACATTCACGGGTATCGACATTGCGCTGCTGTTTGTGCCGCTCACACTACTGTTCTGCGCAGAGCCGATCTACCGGATCGTGAACAGGGAGAGACCGATATTCCATGATGGTCCTTTGAGCTTTTTTGTCGCCGGCTTCGTCGAGATCCTGGAATCAGTCTCCTACTACCTGTCGAACTCGTTGAGCTTCCTGCGTGTTGCTGCATTTGCACTTTCGCACACGGTCTTGAGTCTCATCGTGTTCAAGATTGTCGAGCTGCTGCACGGGATGCCGGCCGATGTTGTATTTCAGACTCTGGTCATCATTATTGGAAATCTGCTGATCATCTTCCTTGAAGGGCTCATTGTTTCAATTCAGGTTATCAGGCTGCAGTACTATGAGTTTTTCTCCAAGTTCTTTACCGAGACAGGAGAAGAGTTTCACCCCTTTGCACTGAGGAGCGGAGTATGAAGAAGAGAGTGTTCCTGTTGATTGTTCTGGGACTTGTGTCGGCAGCTGCGGCATTCGCGCAAGGGACCACTGCAGCCGCTGGATCGAGTCAGAGTTTCAGGTACATTGCCGCAGCGGCAGCAGTCGGCCTTGCCTGTATCGGCGGCGGAATTGCAGTCGGTCAGATTGGTGCTGCCGCAATGGGCGCAATGAGTGAAAACCCCGATTTGTCAGGTAAGGCACTGCCCTACGTCGGTCTTGCCGAAGGAATCTGTCTCTGGGGATTCCTCGTAGCTCTGCTCATCCTGCTCGTATAACCGATGGAGTTCTACGTTATTGCCGAAGAGGAAATTGTCATCGGTTTCCGGTTCGTCGGCGTCGACGGCGCCGTTGCAGGTTCACCCGACCAGGCGCGCGAGGCATTCAGGGCGGCAATCGATCCCGGAAGAGCGGTCCGAGTGCTGATACTGAGTGAAGAAGTGTCGTCCATGATCGAGTCGGATGTGCTCGACTGGCAGGCATCGGGCGAATATCCGCTCATTGTCGAAGTGCCGGGGCTGCACGGACGAATGAAGGGAAAACAGACTCTCGTCGACTCGATCCGCGAAGCGGTCGGTATCCACGTTTAGGGGCGCACATGGAAGAGATCAGAGACGCGCACACGCTCGAAAAGGAGATCCTGGACGACGCACGGAAAAGGGCTGAACGTATTCTCGGCTCCCGGCAGCGGACCATGGAAGAGGTAAGTGCATCCTGGCGGAAGCGAACCGAGGATCGCCTTGCCGAACTCGACCGTGCTCAGGCAGCGCGGCGTGAGCAGCTCGAGCTGCAAAGCAGAGCGGCGCTTCCGCTCGAGAAGACACGTGAGTTTCTCAACTTCGCGCAGAAATCGCTCGAGGACTCTGTGAGAAAGTACTTCCCGCACCTGTCCGAGGAACGGCTCATCGCACTGCTCGTCCGCGGTCTTGTTCCTGCGCGAGCAGTGATCGGCAGTGCGGATGTCACCCTACATTGCACGCGGATCAGCGCAGATGCCGCACTGCGCGCGGTGTCGCTCGCGCTGCCTGAGGTGCATCGGTCAGGCAAGGTGACTGTTGACGCGGGGGAGCTGCGAGCTTCGATAACAGTTACCGTAGAGTCCATGAGCGCAACGCTTGTGAGCTCCGAAGATCGTATCGAACAGGAGCTCCTCAGCAGACACCGGCGCGCACTCATCGATGCACTGCTCGAGGGGAAGGTCGAACCATGATCGAGGGTACTATCACGAGGGTGAACGGGCCGATCCTCGAAGCAGTCGGGCTGAGCGGCTCGGGATTGTATGATGTAGTCGAGGCAGGTACGCAGGGGCTTGTCGGCGAGATCATCCGCATGAAAGGAGAGATCGCCACAATCCAGATCTATGAGGACAACACGGGGATGAAGGTCGGTGAGTCGGTCCGCAGCGCGGGTCGCCCACTTTCAGTCCATCTTGGCCCGGGACTCATCGGACAGATCTACGATGGTATCCAGCGACCCCTCCGCGACATTTTTGCGCAGTCAGGAACCTACGTGCCTGCCGGCGTAAAGGTGCCGCCCCTCGACTCCGAAAAGCGGTGGCATTTCGTTCCCGCGGATCCTGGATCGAACGATAATCAGGAATCGGGGACACTTCTGGGTGTCATCCAGGAGACGCCCAGTATTACCCACCGGGTGCTGGTACCGCCAACCGTGACTGCCGGAGATCCTATTGAATGGATCGCCGCCGAGGGCGACTATACGATCAGTGAACCCGTGGCGCGTACGCGCGCAGGAGTGGACATTACCGCATCGCACTACTGGCCGGTCCGCGTGCCCCGTCCATACCGTCGTAAACTTGCGGTGTCGGAGCCGCTTGTGACCGGGCAGCGGGTTATCGATGTGCTGTTCCCGATTTCGAAGGGTGGAACTGCCGCCATACCTGGCGGATTCGGAACCGGCAAGACGATGACTCAGCACGCCATTGCTAAGTGGTGCGATGCGGATGTGATAGTTTATATCGGGTGCGGTGAGCGCGGAAACGAGATGACCGATGTGCTCCGCGAGTTTCCCGAGATAGTCGATCCCCGCACCGGACGCTCCCTGATGGAGCGAACAATCCTCATTGCCAATACCTCAAACATGCCGGTTGCGGCTCGTGAAGTGTCGATCTATACCGGCGTGACGCTCGCGGAGTACTACCGCGATATGGGCTATCACGTGGCAATCATGGCGGACTCGACCTCACGATGGGCCGAGGCGCTGCGGGAGCTATCCGGCAGACTTGAAGAGATGCCGGCAGAGGAGGGATTCCCCGCCTATCTGCCGACCCGGCTCGCCGAGTTCTATGAACGGGGAGGTCGGGTTGAAACCCGGCTCGGATCCATCGGCTCCATTACGATAATTGGTGCCGTGTCACCGCCCGGGGGAGACTTTTCGGAACCGGTGACACAGCACACAAAACGGTTCATCCGTTGTTTCTGGGCACTCGATCGCGATCTTGCCAACGCGCGGCACTATCCTGCCATCTCGTGGCTCGAATCCTACAGTGAGTACGCGGACGAAGTACGGGACTGGTGGCAGCAGCAGGAGCCGACCTGGATGGATATCCGCGCGAAAGCCATGGAGATTCTGCAGAAAGAGGACCGGCTGCAACAGATAGTGAAACTGATCGGACCGGACGCGCTTCCGGACAATCAGCGCATAATTCTCCAGGTGGCCGACATGATCAAGAACGGATTCCTTCAGCAAAGTGCATTTGACGATATAGATATGTACTCTGTACCGAAGAAGCAGGTGCAGATACTCAGACTCATCGTTGAATACTACGAACGCGCCGAAAAACTCATACTTCAGGGTGCCACACTCACGATCATACGTGCGCTTTCGTGCACCGAGACTCTGGTCAGGCTGAAGAGTACGGTTCCAAACGACCGGCTCGACGACATGAAAGCCGCCGCAGACACTCTCAATCGGGAGTTCGACGAACTGACGAGGAGATACACGAAGTGAGAGGTCTCAGTTTCCGCGGTCTTGCCGGTATCAACGGTCCGATCGTCATCCTCGAGCGGCAGGAGAATATCGGTTTCGGCGAAATGGCGGTGATCCGCGACCGGGCAGGCGATGAGCGGGTGGGCCGTGTGCTCGAGTCATCGCGCGAACACGTTGCCATTCAGGTGTTCGGATCAACAACCGGGCTTTCGGTCGACGAGACGTATACCGAGTTCAGCGGCAGGCCGATGCAGATCACCGTCGGTGATCAGGTGCTTGGCCGCGTTTTCAACGGAATCGGTGAGCCTGCCGATGGATACGCACCGATTTTTTCCTCCGATTATCGTGATGTGAACGGAGAACCGATCAATCCCTACGCACGGGTCTATCCGCGTGACTTCATCCAGACAGGAATATCCGCAATTGACGGAATGAATACGCTCATTCGCGGGCAGAAACTCCCGATCTTTTCCGGCAGCGGTCTTCCGCACAACAAGCTGGCAAACCAGATTGTGCGTCAGGCAAAAATACTCACCGCGGCCGAACCATTCGTGATCGTGTTCGCTGCAATGGGGGTAAAGTACGATGTTGCCCGCTTCTTCATCGACTCGTTCGAATCAAGCGGCGTACTTTCACGCGTTGCGATGTTTCTTTCGCTTGCGGATGCGCCCTCCATCGAGCGACTCATCACTCCGCGGTGCGCGCTCACTGCCGCCGAGTACCTCGCGTTCGAGCGTAACATGCATGTGCTGGTTGTACTGACCGACATGACCAACTACTGCGAGGCACTCCGGGAGGTCTCCTCGATACGCGGCGAGATACCTTCCCGGAAGGGGTATCCCGGCTATCTCTACTCAGATCTCGCATCAATCTACGAACGGGCGGGGAAGGTCGAGGGATCAAGCGGTTCGATCACACAGCTGCCGATCCTGACCATGCCGAGTGACGACATTTCGCACCCGATACCGGATCTGACTGGCTACATTACCGAGGGGCAGCTGGTGCTCGACCGTGAGATGTCCCAGAAGGGGCTCTATCCGCCGATTTCCGGACTTCCGAGCCTCTCCCGGCTCATGAAAGATGGAATTGGCGAAGGGATGACCCGGGAAGATCACCGGGAACTTGCATCACAGCTTTTTGCGGCGTACTCCCGCGTGAAGACGATCCGGAACCTTGCGGCAATCATCGGCGAGGAGGAGCTCTCGTCGCTTGACAAGATGTACCTTGCGTTCGGTGATCGCTTCGAACGGCAGTTCATTACCCAGGGTGAGGACGAGAATCGCTCGATCGAACAGACGCTTGAATCAGGCTGGAAAATTCTCCACGAGTTGCCGAGGGAGGAACTCTACCGGGTGCGTGAGCAGATGCTCGTGCGTTATTTCGATGAGAAGGCTGAGACTTCACCGGGGGTCACCTGAATGGCAAAGCTGCACGTGCCGGCAACGAAGAGCCAACTCTTTCGTCTGAAGGGGCAGCAACAGATAGCGCAGGACGGCTTTGAGCTGCTCGAGCAGAAGCGCGAGATCCTGGTAATGGAGCTTATGCGCATGCTCGAGCGCGTCAAACTGCTTGAACGTGAACTTGACGAACAGGTGGAGAAGGCGTACGCGTCGCTGAAACGTATGCTTCTTGCTGTCGGACGCGCTCGGTCGGCGGAGATTTCAAGCAATGTGAAGTTCGGATTCGTAGTGCATGAGCGAGTACAGAGAATTGCCGGAGTGACCCTCCCATCGCTTGACGTGCAGATTCCGGACCTCGAACCGAAGTACTCCTTCATGGATACCTATTCCCATTGTGACCGCACCATGGTGGAGTTTTTTGAATTGCTGAAACTGGTCGGGCAGATGGCCGGAATCCGTACCGTCGTGTGGCGGCTTGCAAAAGAGGTAAAAAAGACGCAGCGCAGAGTCAACGCGCTCGAGAAACAGGTGATTCCCGACACCCGAGAAACAGTTGCATACATCCAGAGCGTGCTCGAAGAGCGGGAGCGGGAAGCTCTCTTCATCCAGAAGCAGGTCAAGTCCCGATTGGGAGGGTGAGATGAAGACGCTTTTCAGCAACATCGTGGTGGCGGTCAGTGGTTCCGATGCATCGATCAATGCGGCCAGGTTCGCTATCATGATGGGAAAGCAGTACCAGTGCAAGGTCACCGCAGTCTACGTCGTGGATACCGCGACACTCCGGCAGCTACTCCTGACGCGTATATTCATCGAAGAGGAGAGCCGGGAGTACCAGCAGAGTCTGCATGAAAATGGTCGACGGTATCTGCAGTTCGTCACCGAGATGGCCGCCGAAAAAGGGGTAACAATCGATTCGGTGCTGCGCGAGGGCGCAATCTACACCGAAATTCTGAAAGTTGCCGAAGAACGCAAGGCTGAACTGATTCTCCTCGGCGGATGGGAGAGCCGTCAGGATCAGCGGGACAGTATTTCGGTTGCTCACCGCGAGATCCTGTACTACGCCCGATGTTCGGTGCTGATCGTGAAAGAACGTGATGTCGAACAGCTTTTCAAGTCCTGTTGATTACAGAGGAAAAACCAAAGCAGGTTCCCGTGATTCTACATATCCTTTATAATCTCCCGGACAGGGGGTACAGATGAGGATTGCCGTTGTCTTTGTTCCGGGTCGCAATCG
>Ga0307376_10006641_pt1 | contig 10215 bp, 11 predicted proteins | sample TR2MG_FD_202536 | JGI IMG/M metagenome (GOLD analysis project Ga0307376, IMG submission 202536) | Soil microbial communities from Risofladan, Vaasa, Finland - TR-2 | ecosystem: Environmental > Terrestrial > Soil > Coastal area > Acid sulfate soil | place: Finland: Risofladan, Vaasa | collected...
TGCTATTAAAAGTGGTGTCATAAAGTAAATCACTGGGATTTGTATATCCCAAAAGAGAAGCGGTTTCGGCATCGACTGTGTATCCTGAAGTAGACCCTATGACTCCGGTCACATTGCCAAATAATTTAAGAACTTCTCTTGGCATTAACCATTGATTAAGTCCTTTTGTTCGACCCTTCGCGAAATTTTCTCCTTGACCCAGAAATACATTTAAAATCTGTGTGACCTGTTCTGTGGGATTTCCGATGATTTCAAGTCCGGCAGACCTAAGAAGTCGGTCAGCCACATTTTCTTGATTTACATAGGGATCAAACCAAATGGCAGTATCTTCAAAAATCTTCCCAAAATTTCGACCAGAGACATTAAATTTCAATACGATTGTATCGTCTTCTTCACGCTCTAAATTTCTTGAAACTCGGTCAATATTCCCAAGCATAACTAGGTTTTTATTATGTAATTCATTGGAATTAAATTGTGTCTCAGGTTTATTGAATAAATAGATAGCAATCCAGTCACCAGGTGCAATTAAAGACTTCCAGTTTCGGGTCGGGAAAAGTGAAAGATTAAAAATTCCGCTTGGTTGAGAGATAGATTTTGAAATGGTGCAATTTTGAATTTCGTCTTCAATTATTATAATTTCAGTTTCTCTGATTTCAAATTCAGAGTTTTCTTCAGATTTCATAACCGTTGCTTTTTCAAAATTCTGATTTACATAATGAAAAAACACACATCTGCAATAAGTGGTTTGAGAGGACTCAATCCTTCTTGTAATTGGGAATGTCCCAAATGCTTTTCGATCTGATAAATTTGTTTTCCCTGCCATTTACTGTACGACCATTCCGGTATTTGCTAGTTCACCCTTAACTTTTTTATCTTCTTTTTTTCCTTTTTTCTCCAATGCAGCGGTATTTTTATCCAATGCTCCTGCCCATTTTCCGAAATCTAAAACATCTGCTAAATTTTTCTTTCCCGCAGGTGTTCTCGTTCTCTCTTCTGCGTCTTGAATCATATTAAATCCGCCTGTCGGACTATTTTCTTGAGGTCTTAATTTGCCAGTAAAGAGATCGCGAAGAGACGAAATCATTATTGCAGCTTTTCCAAATGGATCAGATAATGGCTCAAGAAATCCCGCGTCTTCATCGTAAATTGATTTTTGATCTTTTTGCCCAGCCTGGGTTTTTCTGCCCATGAGAGCATTAACAATGTCAGCCAATTTAGGAGCGATATTCTCAGCCAAAGTGTCTTTAAGTCTCTCAATATCGGTCGCCAAATCCATCATGCTTTTATTAGTTCCCTGATAAGTTCGATTCAAGCGTTCTTGTAATTTATTTCCCCATTGAGCTTTGGTCAGGGTCGCTTTTTCCATTTCTTCAGGACTAATTAAAGCTCCCCTTCCCTTTGTGGCGACTTCAGCGGCGACTCGCACACCAGATTCACCACGAAGATTAAGTCGTTCCATTATCTCGCCGATTCTCTCTTGTGCGTTTTGCCCTTTCGTTCCGGTTCTTGCCTGTTCAAACATTTCACCTAAAATACCACGTTGTTTGATATTACCGTTTTTATCTCTCACGTCCATTGAGGGAGTTCCTAAGACGTTTGCAGCGGCTTCGCCACCAGGCATGGCTTTAATCATTGCAAGAGTGTCGGGATTGGTTATGTTGCCAAAAAGACCTAATTGTCGTCGTATCTCAACACCAGCGGGTGTGGTCCCAGGGCCAGCGGCTCCCATCACAGCACGAGCGGCTTGAGCTTGTTGAAAACGATCTCCACCCGTGAAGGCTTGATTTAATCCCTGAATAACACGAAAAGCATTTCTTGGATCTCTGGCAAAAACTCCACCAGTTGAAATTAAAACACCGGCAAATTGTCTTATTGATGCAGTATCTAGGGTCACACCTTCAGACATTGAATCAAGACTTTGAGCCATCGCATCTAAATATTCACCGATTCGACTTCCCTCAAGTTTTGATGCAATTGCAGTTCCCAAAGAGTCAGCCATAAATTTCGCCTGATTATCAACTCCCGCTCTTCTTCCAGCCCCCATAAGTCCGGCACCTTGCCCACTGGTAACTCCAAAAGCCCTTTCAGCCTTTTCGCCGATCCCAACTATTCGATCTAAATCTTCAGAAGAAACATCCCTTCCAATTGCCTTTGCAACGTCGAGTGCTCTTTGGCGACGTTCTTGAGGCGTGAAACCCATTTCTCCGCCCTGGTCATTAACTTGCGATCCGCCTGTTAATGCTGCGACCCCAGCACGTTCTTGAGCCATGACTCGCATTCTTTGATAAGCGGCCCCAACCCCGACTCCGACTCCAAGTGTTGCGAGTCCACCAGTAATCATGCGACCAATACCGCCCATTCCACCGGCAGGTCGTGTGGCCGATCCTGGCCCCTTCATATTCTCTATCTCTTTGGCGATCTTTTTAGCTTTGTCTAGATTGTCAACTACGGTGGAAGTGGCCTTCAAATAGGCTTGCATGACATTGGGTGAAGATCCCATTTCTCCAAGACGTTTAAAATGTCTCTGAAGGGAAATGAGTTTCTTCTCACCCTTTTTAATTGAATCAACTAAACCCTTTTCAATTTGATCATTTAATTGTTTTGAAAACGCAGGGTCTAATCCCGATTTGCCGACCCCGTAAAGGAGCTTCTTGGCAGTTTCAATGTTTTGTTGAAATTCTTGGATATTCGCGGTGAGTTTTATTTCAGCCTTGCGTGGCATTTATATCCTCAAAAAGCATCTTCGAATTCTTCGTCTCCTAAGAGCGCAATCTTTTTCGAGCCACTACGACTCATTTTTGACTTTGGAAGACTCATCCCTAAATTTTCCATCAAATGCTTTTCGTCTTCTTCGTCAAAATCTTCTTCTGACTGATACTTCTCAATATTTACTGGATTTTTCTTTTTCCAATAATCTTGCATTTCCTTTTCATACTCTAATGACATCTTCCCATCCCAGTCGCCGACTTCTTGAAGTCTTATAGACTCTTTAAACCTTTCAGCTTCACCAGGTTTTCTCTCATAATAATCTTCAAGCATTTCAATATAAAGCTCTTCAATCGTATGATCTCCCAACGGCTTCCTTGGAACCTTATATTTCTTACACCAATATCGAATAACTTGGCGTTCAAAATCAGCTAAATTCGAAATGGCAATAAGATGCAGGTTATCCTGGCTGGGATTCAGGTTGATCAATAGATCGCTCAGCTTTTTTAATTGAGCCATCCTTTCTTCCCTCTTCTACATCTTCGGGTTTGCCACCCAAAACTCTTTTATTCCATTCCGCTTCAAACTTTATGCATTTATTATAAATGTCCATCACGACGTTTGAATCATAAAGCGCACCGCCAAAGTCACAGTCCTTCCACCATTCAGGATAAGACTTGAGAGTCCACTTTAAATGAGAAATGGCAGTATTTAAATCTTGTATGGAAGGGTTAATTGTAAAAAGATCCCCGTTCATACGGGCGCGAGTGGTTTCGATTAAGCTACGTTCTTGAAGGGTCGGTCTTCGATAGATAAATTCGCCGGTCCAAACAATTCCAGATTCTTCGCCTTTTGTCTGAACGGAGAATGTGTACTCCATATCAGGCAGTTTATGGCTATTCATAGTTCACCTCGTCAATCTAACATTATGTAAAAAAACTGGGATTAACCAGCTTCGTCGGAAGACTTAATTCCACGGAAATTCCAGGTTTCAGTCATTAAGCCACGAGCATCAACTGTGGTCTGTCGGGATTCAAGCTTTACCCCTTGCATCAAAAGAACGACTGCGCCAGTCACTCTGTCTACGACTTCAGCGGTTAAATCACCGCCAGTCAAAAGACTTTCGAGTTTTGGCATCAAACCCAGTTGTTTAATTGATTGATTTTGTACTCTAAAGGTTTGACAGGATAAATCGACCCGATACCCAACTTCCGCAAGCTCCGCCGTTTCCATTTTGTCGAGCACGTTTACTTCTTCAAGTTGTACGTTTTCGTTATACGAAACATTCGAAGCATAAGCGATTTGGGTGCCATTGAGTCTGAATATAGCCTTCGCGCCAGTCATTACTATGGACATTTGCTTCCCCCTTTAAATTATGCAGACTGTCGGATATCAGCCAGGTAAATTGTCGGAAGAATAAAATCTATTCCTTGAACTGGCGTGACACTGACATTGATTAAAGCCGTATTCCCTTGAATCTCGACACCGAGATTTTTATATCCAAGACCTTCATTCAAATCGTCGCCGACAATGATATCTTCGCCGAGATAAACGCTCATGCGATTTTTCACAAAGTTTGCGACCGCTTCCGCTGTACCAGTCCGTGCTTTAGTTCCGGTAAACACAGCTTCGAGATTATAACGAAGGTCATAGGCCACAAATCCCGCCGCTTCGACTACTGAAACCCTATTCCATACGAAGTTGGCGTCAACTCCATAAGTGGTATTTCCGAGTTGAACTCTGAAGCCACCAGTGTCGATTGGCTGAAGTACGGTTACACCGGCTTCAATCATTTCAGCCCCATCCTGTTTGGCACTCCAAGATCCATCCTCAATGCGAATATCGTTCACATTGATAATCTTATAAGTCGTGGGTTCCCCAACGGGACTTCCGGCTTGCATACCAGCGGTAATACAAGCGGCTGCCCAAGGATCAAGCCAAACGAGTTCTGAAAATTTATTGAGAACTCTGACCTGGTGTCCCAGCATTGAACAATATCCGCTATTGGAAGTTTGAGCTTTATCTTTCAAATCATCTTTCGAACCATTGAAAGATATATAAGCATTCCGTTCGGATTTGCCCAAGGTGGACCACATTTTAATTACATGAGACTGGGCAAGAAGATTGATTGAATCAATCGTCAAAGACCCAATGTCTTTTGAAATAAGTGGAACGATTATATTAATCCGCTCATCTTCAAAAGCTGTAAAACCGTCAGCCCAATCGCTATTAGTAGAAGTTCCGTCAGTTCCATTTGTAAAAAATTGCGGAGTTGAAAACGTCGCAATTGCCCTATAAACATTTGATTTCCAGATCGCTTCAGCATAAAGACTTAGCGTGTTAAGTGCATTCACTAGTTGATAAACATCGGATCTTAGAATTCCGGCGACCCCTTCAATCTGAAGGTCCTCGTAATAATCCAAGAGATTTGCATTCATGGAAGCATTAGGACCGACGACCGAACACTCATAAGAAGCGTTTGAATTAATGAGATCGGCAAGACTTGAAAGGGTGTAATTATTCTTTCCTTCCGAATCTTCCAGAATAATATCCAAATCATCAAGCGGTGCTCCCGTATTGGTGATAACAAGTTTTTTCTCACCGAGAGTGTCTTGAATGGTTAATTTGGAAAAACTTCCAGCTCCGACATACTTAATTGAAAGTTGATCGACTCCGCCAAGTTCGGCTGTAACTTCTTCGTCAGTGTCTTTTCTGAAAAGAAGGATTCGAGAACCCTTTTGACCGCGATTCTCACCGACGATTCCAAGGATTGTATCGATTGTGGAAGCTGGGTCAACCCAGATATATCCATAATCCAATTCACCGAGAAGGACCACTGAAGGATCGAGAGTAATTTTAACTAGGTCGCCAACTTCAGCCGTTGCAATAACTGGCTTAGCAGGTGCCCAATTCAATGCGGTATCCATATCTGCAACGAGAGCCGCAATAGCGTGAACACCAGCCCCTAAAGATTCGGTATAGGTGTAAACGGTTCCATTACAGTCCAAAACTAAAGTCTCGCCACCCGCTAAAGTAAAACTTCCACCAGTCGCAGGGACCGATCCTGTAATTTCAGCGTCCAAATCTTCCACGGAACCTTCCGAAACAGTCATATTCAACTGGTTCTCGTCAGCTCCCCAATTCTTCGAAAGAAGATCGACCTGGTCCACTGGTGCGGATTCAGTGTTTTGAAGACTGAGTGCCGACTGTGTTCCGTTATTTGTTTTGTAAACGACTATTTTACTCGCGCCATTTGCAACGCGAGAGTCATTACTTGGGTTGGCAAGAAGCTCAAGTGCGTCTGCAATTGGACCCGATTTATATCGGGACTTTGCGTCTTGAATCTGAGATTTTGTGAGGATATCTAACACCCTTGGCTCACCGCCCACAGCTTCGCCGATAATTCCGACAATGCCAGTTTCTTGAAGCGGGAAGCCGGTGAGATTCTCAACAACGATCTTAGAATATGCACCTGGCTCAATTATGGTCGCGCCATTAAAAGTTCTCTTAATCGACATTGTTTATCTCCTTAAAAACTTTTGAAAATTTCATCCCATTCCGCCAGGCTTGCACCTTTAAGTCCTTTGGCTTTGGGATAAACTTGCATTGCCTTGTGTAATTCTGGTTTGATTTTCCGAATCTTTGCATAGATCGGAAAAGGAATGAGTTTTCCTTCTTGTTTCTCACCAGAGTCAGCTTTTAGACCCAATCGCCTTAGATATTTTTCTTTTTCATCTTCAGACATATTAGATTCTAAAATCTGTTTCGCCTTATCCTTCGGTGCGTCGGGGAGCTTCACTTCTTTGATTTCTTCCATTGGTTCGATCTCCAGGGATAAATCTCTTTCTTCGTCCATATTATCCTCCATCGGATTGCGGATTGGTATCTGCATAATCAATCTCAGTAAAAATATCTTTCAGTATCGGAACCTTATTTTTCACAAATGACGCTGTAGTAAAAGTTGAAAAATAAATGTAGCGATTATACATATTTTCTGGGAGTTTTTCGTCCAACCTAGATATATCGCTCGCTCGAAAGGTCGTCAAAAGCATCCCTCGTTCTTGCAGTTCCATCTTGAAAATATTCAGAAGATAAACAATCAGATAATATAGATATTTCGTCAAGTCAGGCGTATTTATTGAATGAATCCCTATTTGAATATTATCAGTGATTGGAATGTAACCATAAGTGACTCGCCCTTCAACGCCATCATTCACTTGATTGATTGTGTCAACTTGCTTTTGAAAGTCGTCTAATCCGGCTCTCGACTCTTCTTCGTCGCCCTGTGATAACAAGATGGAAATTGTAGGATTCACTTTATGAATAAGACTATAATGCTGTACGACTTCGATCTGATATTTTTTAATGAAGTTGGCAATTTCATTGATCTTGCCTTCACCATATCGGGCCGATAACCAAGGAGCTTTAAGTTGACCGAAAACTTGACCTGGTGCGGCTTCAGTATTCCGAAACCATTCAATCCCGCCCTTAATAATATCTTCAAGGATAAAATCAACTGGGAAAATACCTTCCCAACATTCTTCTTGATAATTGAAGGGATAGGTTAGAAATTGATTTCCTAATACGTCCATCAAAAACCTTTCGATAATAACAGTCTTATCTTTGAGTCTAAATTTTCTTGAACAAATCTTTCGATCTCATTCAATAACTTAACACCTTCAAACCCAGGGTGTATCCAACTTGTCGGATCGCTATCTTCAGACATAACCCTGAAGGTCATTAATTGTGAAGAACCTCTCTGGCCAGCCTTAGTCGTCCCCGCCATACCCTTTTGAACTCGTGTGAGTCCTCTCAGATAGGGATGCACGTCGGGAGTCTTAGGAGCACGTCTCACGGCCCCCTCAACCACTCTTCCGGTGGCAGTTCGAACCATTTTATCTAAGCCATATCTTTTTCGAGTGTCTTCGAGTCCAACTTGCAAGTGAGCTTTTTTAGCCTGACCTGAATATTTGATATTGCTTCTTGAAGCACCGTGGCGAAAAGGAATGACCACATACTGTTTTCCAGTTTTCTTTGAGGTCTTTGCCTTTGACCCCCAAAGCCAGCCAGGATGCACCGTCTTCATATCATATCTTGGAAATCCGAATTCAAGCATATTTGGAACCTTGCCCACTAATGAAATGGTATAAACACTTCCGCCATAATGTTTTTTTCTTGTAAAGCTCTCACTCTTTTGAAGTCCCAAGACATATTCTTGGCTGACTTTTCTATTTTGTGCCCTTCTTATCCATTCGTCCCTTGCTTCCGCTGCGAGTTGACCGATAACAACCTCAAAAGACTCGGTCATAGCTTTACTCAAGTAATCTATATTAAATCCTAATTCTTCCGCTCTGGCTTTAACTGAAATATTCATTCTTCGGTTCGCACCAGTTCTTGAGAGCCACTTCTATTTGCCATGTAATCCCAACGAATAACGGCTTGTTGTGGTAAATTGACCGGCATTTTGTCGGTTCGTTTTAAACTCTTATAATAATATCGATTATCGTGGACCAACTCTAATACTCTAAAAGTCGGAAGGACCGGATAAATTATTGAAAAAACTCTATTTGTAGTCGGTCGATTTCCCGTCAGCCAGCGTATTCCCTGATCTTCTTTTTCATAGTCCACATCTATTTCATATTTATTATTATCTGCATCAATTAAATACCAGTTATGGTCGGGAGCATTGACAGGAACATATCTGAGCTTGTCAAAGTCGGCATCATCGTCGGTGCCACGAGTTAAAATTTCATTAAAAATAGATGCGTGATCGAGCATTTCAATTTTATACCAGTATCCGATTCTCACATTGGATTTAACCGATATCTTCGCGTCCTTGACATCCCAGAGTTGAGAATCAAAATTCCGACTAAAATCTATTCCCTGGACGAAGACCCATTCTTGAAATGATTTATCATCGAGATCAACTACTTCGTCTCCATGACAAACATTACAGTCCAAAATGTGATTAGTTCCAGCTTGAAGATCCCTATTAGGGCAAAGCATTGAGGGAGTGATTCGTGCAAATACCCCCTGGTCTTCCACTAAATAATCAAATTCTTCTGGTATTAGATCAACACGAGCGGGTTTGGCTGGTGATCTTTTCGGTCGTCGATTTAAAGAAGATTCTGACATAATTAACTTTTACTCTAAGCGACGACCATTTGAAGGCCGGTATAATAATTTCGAAGATTCTTTAATTCACCTTGAATTTGTTTTTCATATTGGAGAATCCTCGCGCCATAGCCAGCGTTTGTCGCGCTTGACGTGGTTGATATTGACTGTGATAGTCCGTCCAAACTAATTGATTTCGCTGCGATCCCTGCACCGGCTATTAAATCACCCGCAATATTAAGTGGCCCTTGAGACGCCTTCATTCCAATAACATTTTTAATTGCAGCGGGAAATTCACCAGCTTCAAAACCTGCCGTATAGTCCACAATCATAACGTGTGGAACGTATGCAACGCCGGAATAGACAAGCGGAATATAAGATCCACCTTGAGAGAGGATAATTGAAGAGAAAGTACCTTGGGTTGGAAATAATTGGACCTGGCCACTGACCGACTCAGTTCGATACCACGAATCATCAAATTCTAAAACGTCTTGAGAGAGTGGAAATTGAATTGCGACCTTCTCAACGCTTTGAACAGGATATCGAAAAAGTTTAATGAAATTATATTGAATATAATCTCCAAGCCGATAATCATGCTTCTCGGTTTCAATGGTTTGCTTTGTGAGAAGAAGTCCACCCACTTCTTGTTCGAGCCAGTTTTGGGCGGCAAGAATATAAAACTCAAGCGTGGCATCGGGCATTTGATTGCCGTCATTATCACTAAGATCCACTCCAAATAAATAGGTGGAACGAAGCTCTGCGGCGGTCATTACTAAAGTATCTTGAAAGGGTCTTTTATTTGCAGCGACAGTCATACTCTATTCCATTGCCCCTGTTTACATAAGAACATACAATGCATACAGAAATACATACGCTAAATCTATAGTTTGCTTCCTAATCTTCTCAAACTCAGCACAACAAGAATTATGAAACTTTAACTTGGCTTCTTCAGCGGTTTTCTCGTCGATATCAAAGAAAAACTTCGCTTTGCCAGTCCTGACCTTCTCAACTTTCAAAATCTTATGTCGTCCACCAGGTTCGGTCTGCAAGAAGGCCGCAAACAAATAATTTACGGTTACAAACATTTTTTCAATCTAACTATTGGACCATTGCAGCTTGAACAAAGGTGCCAGTCATATTCTTAATGGTTAATATTTTATAAGCACGACTCGCGATGATCACAGGCGTATTCGCCGGAACGAACACATAATTTGTGGGAGCGAAAGTCACTGTGCTTAAAAAATAACCAAAAGAACCGTCTGAAATGACCCTATAAGCCTTATTCAGTTCCAACGCAATTTCACCGTCAGCCGCGATTTGAGTCGGCTCTTTAAGTCGTCCAGGATTTGCAGAATCTTCCACCACATATAATGGCCCTGGAATAACTTTTTTTGC
>Ga0307376_10006642_pt1 | contig 10215 bp, 7 predicted proteins | sample TR2MG_FD_202536 | JGI IMG/M metagenome (GOLD analysis project Ga0307376, IMG submission 202536) | Soil microbial communities from Risofladan, Vaasa, Finland - TR-2 | ecosystem: Environmental > Terrestrial > Soil > Coastal area > Acid sulfate soil | place: Finland: Risofladan, Vaasa | collected...
TGAAGTTATTTTAATAATACCAATTGTTCCTGTTGACTTAACATGTGTGCCTCCGCAGAGTTCCACTGATTTTCCAAATTCAACAACTCTTACTGTGTTGCCATACTTTTCTCCGAACAGGGCAATTGCTCCCATCGATCTGGCTTTTTCCATTGATAATCCATTTGTTATCCTGCTGGAGTGATTTTCCCATATCATCTTATTTACAAATCCTTCAATTTTCAAGATCTCCTCCTTTGTTAATTTGCTATAGTGGCTAAAATCAAATCGGAGACGATCTGGAGTGACGAGTGACCCTTTTTGTTCAACATGGTTACCCAGAACGGAACGTAAAGCAAAATGGATCAAATGAGTAGCTGTATGATTATTAGCAGTCAATAAGCGTTTTTGAATATCTATTACTGCTTTGAAAACTGTTGTTGGATCTGAAGGTAATTTATTAGTAATATGAACTATAAGATTGTTTTCTTTAACAGTATTAGTGATTGGAATTTTTTCGCTTACTGATATTAACAGGCCTGTATCACCAACCTGACCACCTGATTCTGCATAGAAGGGAGTTTTATTAAATATTAAATGATAACTCTTCTTTCCCTTTATTTTTAGACTCCTGTATCTGGTTATTAACACATCATCCTCATTTTTATCATAACCTGTAAACTCAGTTCCTTCAGTCTCTTTTAAAATGATCCAGTCGCCGGTTTCCATAGAAGCATCTTCACGGGAACGTTCTCTTTGGTTTTTCATCTCCTCTTTAAAAGCTGCAAGGTCAAGATGCATATCATTCTCTTTAAGAATGAGTTGTGTCAGGTCAATCGGGAAACCATAAGTGTCATACATCTCAAAAGCTATTTTCCCGGGAAGGACATTCTTATTTTCTTTTCTTAGTACCATGATCATATTATCTATCATTTTCAACCCTTTTCCAAGAGTTTTAAGGAAAGCAGTCTCTTCCTCAAAAATAATTTTTGAGATACGCTCTACCCCGGCATGAAGTTCTGGAAATTGATTACCCATAGTCAGATCAAGTACAGGAACAAGCTTATATATAAAAGGTTCTTCCATTCCCAGGTTATTATATCCATATCTTACTGCACGTCGTAAGATTCTTTTTATAACATATCCTGCTTTATTATTTGAAGGGAGTTGTCCCTCTGCTATTGAGAAAGAAACAGCTCTAAGATGATCTGCTATTACACGAAGAGCAATATCCCATTTTTCATTAACACCATATGGTTTTCCAGTTATTACAGAGATTTCATTTATTATCGACTTGAAGATATCAGTCTCATAATTCGATTTTTTACCCTGCAAAACCATACATAGTCTTTCAAATCCCATCCCCGTATCAACATGTTTTGAATGTAGATTTTCGAGTGCTCCATCTGATCGGCGGTTATATTGAATAAAAACGAGATTCCAAATCTCAATTACATGTGGATGACCCTTATTTACAAGTTCAATTCCGGGTATCTTTTTTCTCTCTTCATCATCCCTGATATCAATATGTATTTCTGAGCAGGGGCCACATGGACCTGTTTCGCCCATCTCCCAGAAGTTATCTTTTTTTGATCCTTCCAGGATTTTACCTGCAGGATTTGCAAAGCACTTTTCCCAATATTCGAATGATTCATTATCACGCGGCACATTTTCATCATTACTTCCTTCAAAAACCGTTGCATATAATCTATCTTCCGGTATTCCAAGCTTTTTAACAAGAAACTCCCATCCCCAATCAATTGCCTCTTTTTTAAAGTAGTCACCGAACGACCAGTTACCAAGCATCTCAAACATTGTGTGATGATAAGTATCATGTCCAACCTCCTCAAGATCATTATGTTTACCTGATACCCTAAGACATTTCTGTGAGTTAGCCACTCTTCTGTTTACAGCTTGTTGGTTCCCAAGGAATATATCCTTGAACTGATTCATCCCGGCATTGGTAAACATAAGAGTAGGATCATCTTTTATTACCATAGGAGCAGAAGGAACTATTATATGGCCCTTTAACCTGAAAAATTCGAAAAATAATTGCCTCAGTTCATGTGCGTCCATCGTAATAATCATTGTATTATGTAAATATACCTGATATTTGGCTTGTAAAATTAATTTATTTGATTTAGATTTGTCAATTACCATAATAAAAATTAAAAAATAGCTGGCATTGTTGCGAAACCGAAAATATGTTCTTGATTTATCAGATCTGCAATATAAGCAGATTAAGATACCCTGGGAAAAAAGACTTTTGCTTTCTATTCTATGGTTTGCCGGATCAATTCTAATAGCATTTATTTATGTTATTCTTTTTAAACATTATTTTGGTTCTCCAAAAGAGAAAATGCTTAGCCAGCAGGTAGAAAATATGAAACTTCAGTATTCCCTTATTGGAAAACATTTAGATAATTCTATCACTTCACTTAATAGTTTCAGGCTTTCTGATGATAAACGCTACCGTCCTATTCTTGATATGGATACTATTCCTGAATCATTTAGAAAGGGAGGGTATGGAGGTGTTGACAGGTTCAGGGATCTTTCGGGATATATGAATTCTGATCTTCTGATTTCATTCAGGTCAAAAATTGAGGAGATAAAGAATATGGCTAATGTCCAGAGAGAATCTTATAAAACAATTCAGGAAAGATCATCTGAGTGGATAAGGGAGATGGATCATCAACCTGCTATAAGCCCTGTGAATGTAATCTACAGACTTGGTGACGGATTCAAGTTCCGAGAGGTTCATCCTGTATTGGGAACACCCAGATGGCATTATGGACAGGATTTTAAGGTTCCTTATGGTACTGAGGTTTATTCGACAGGTGATGGTAAAGTTATTGAATCAGGTTGGAACTCTGGTGGATTTGGAAATTTTGTGGTTATAGACCACGGTTATGGTCTTCAGTCTACTTATGGACATCTGAGCGAAATCAAAGTTTCCAAAGGTATGAATGTTAAGCGTGGTGATCTTATTGGGTTGAGCGGAAGCACCGGGACATCTTCCGGCCCTCATCTTCATTACCAGATAGAACAGTTTGGTCAACACAAAAACCCGATATATTTCTTTAATAACGATATTACTGAAGAGGAATTTAATGAAATGATCCAGACATTCGGATCTAAATCAAAATTCAAATAAACTCTTTTTAAATCAGTTATCTTCCCCCTGGTTCGCAGAAGAACGCTTCATTTTTTTTAAGAATTAATTATCTTTGCCATACTATGCCGCGAACAAAATATAAATTTGATCCAGATTCTCTGAGTTTTGATAAGGTAAGACTAGGGGTAAAGGCTATATTGCTTAGGTTTCTGGCCTACTTTACCGGGTCTCTAATAATTGCTGTCGTCTATTGGGTAGTTTTTGCATTTTTCTTCGATTCACCAGAAGAAAAAGCTCTGAAGCGTGAAGTGGAGCAAATGACTATTCAATATAACCTTATCCACAGGGAAATGGCAAATATTGAGAATGTTCTTGATGATCTTCAAAAAACAGATGATAATCTTTACAGGACTATTTTTGAAGCTGAACCTATCCCTGCTACATTGAGAGATGGTGGTGCAGGTGGAGTAAACAGGTTTATTGAACTGGAAGGCTATAGTAATTCTAACCTTGTTATTGAAACAGCTAGCAGGCTTGACAAAATCAGAAAAAAAGTTTACGTACAATCAAAATCATTTGATGAATTGATCAGCCTTTCCAAGAGAAAGGAAGAGATGCTTAGATCTATTCCTGCAATTCTTCCCGTTTCCAATAAGGACCTTACACGTACTGCTTCGGGCTTTGGATTAAGGATACATCCAATCTATAAGATAATCAAGTTCCATTATGGGATGGATTTCACTGCTCCTGCAGGTACAGAGATCTATTCAACAGGCAATGGAGTTGTTGTTTCCAGATTGTCATCAAAAAGAGGATACGGTAATCATATAATAATAGATCATGGTTTCGGATATACCAGCTTATATGCCCACCTTAGTAACTTCAATGTGAGGGTTGGACAGAAAGTCCAAAGAGGAGATATTATTGGATTTGTTGGTAATACAGGGACATCAGTAGCAAATCATCTTCATTATGAGATAAAGCTGAATGGTACAAATGTTGACCCTGTGAATTATTATTTCGAAGATCTTTCACCGGAGGAATATGAAAGGATGATTGAGATTGCATCTAAAACCGGTCAGTCTTTTGATTAGGCTTTTTTTTAACACTATTATGAAGAGATCGGTTAGTACAATCATATTTTTTATTTTACTAATATCATGTTTATCAGCTTCCTATCAAGATGTATCACTTACATCTGATTATTCCATTCCTGTTGATACTATCGTTTTCCAGCGAAAAATTGTAATAACTGGTGTAGGAGATATAATGCTTGGTACTTCATTTCCTTCATCCAAGTACCTTCCTCCATATAATAATCCGTTTTTGCTACTTGAAAGTGTTGCAGATACTTTGTCTTCATCAGATATTACATTTGGCAATCTTGAAGGTTCATTTTTAGATGAAGGGGAGGCTTTCAAGAAATGTAAGGATACAACTGCCTGTTATCTTTTCAGAATGCCTGAAGACTATGTATCTGCTATTATTGCCTCAGGGTTTGATATTCTCAGCCTTGCCAATAATCATTCTGGCGATTTTGGTCCGGCAGGAAGAAAACGTACTATAGAAATACTCGATTCTGTTGGCATATCATATGGCGGATTGATTGAACATCCCTTTACAGTTTTTAGAAAGGATTCTCTGTTATTCGGATTCTGTGCTTTTGCTCCTAATGCAGGCACAATTGACATAAATGATATTTCCAAAGCAGGAGAGATTGTCAGCATGCTGTCTGATACTTGTGATATTGTCATTGTTTCGTTTCATGGAGGTGCTGAAGGAGAAGAACATCAGAATGTTCCAAAAACAGTTGAGATGTATTATGGTGAAAGCCGTGGAGATGTTTTTGCTTTCGCCCATGCTATGATTGATAGAGGTGCAGATATTATATTTGGACACGGCCCGCATGTCACCCGATCAATCGAGGTCTATAAAAACCGATTCATCAGTTACAGTCTTGGTAATTTCTGCACATATGGCAGATTCAATTTAGCTGGCCCAAATGGAATAGCTCCGATTATCAAAGTCAGCGTTGACCCGTCGGGAAGATTTATATCAGGAAGAATTATACCTGTTTTTCAACCATGGCCTGGTGGGGTAAAAATAGATAATAGGAAGCAAGTTATCATTAAGTTGCAGGAATTGATCGCTGTTGATTTTCCAAATTCTGTAATCAATTTATCGGATAATGGTGAAATTTCATATAAGTAGTAATTATGCCATATAAAGAAAAAAAAGTCGAGAAACTCTATTATTCAATAGGGGAGGTATCTGAAATGCTGAATGTGCCAGTATCAACCGTTCGTTTTTGGGAGAATGAGTTTGATGTACTTAAACCTATGAAGAATAAGAAAGGGAACAGGTTATTTACACAGGCCGATATCAGGAACCTGAGACTCATCCATCACTTGGTAAAAGAGGAGGGTATGACTCTCGCAGGGGTAAAAAAGAAGCTATCTGAAAAATGGGAAGAGACAGATTATAAATTTGAGATAAACGAATCTCTTCAGAGAATCAAATCTATTCTTCTCGATATTAAAGATAATATTTAGTAAACCCGGCTAACGTCTCTGACCTATTCTGTGTAAATTTTATATTTTTCATTGATAAGCAGAGATAATCAATGAGTAATACAAAGGAAAGGCTTTAAATATGAGGTTAAAAGAACTTTGTTCGTATCTGGATTCAAAAATACCCCTGGCATTTCAGGAAAGTTATGATAATTCTGGGTTACAGATTGGTTTGCCTGAAATGGAAATCACATCAGCTATGATCACTCTGGATGTTACTGAAGAGATTATTGAAGAGGCTCTCTCAAAAAAGTGTGATATAATAATCTCACATCATCCACTAATATTTAACAGTATTAAGAGTATTTCCGGTAAGACATATACTGAAAAGATTCTGCATAAAGCAATAAAGCATGATATTGCAATATACTCTGCTCATACAAATCTTGATATATACAATTGCAGTGTAAGTAGAAAGATGGCAGAGAAATTGACTCTGGAAAAAGTAAGAGTTTTATCACCAATAAAGAACAGGATGTTAAAACTTATAACATATATTCCTGAGTCGCATTTAGAAAATGTGCGGGAAGCATTATTTGAAGCAGGTGCAGGAGTAGTGGGGAATTATGACCATTGTGGTTTCATTAGTTCAGGAACAGGTAGTTTCAGAGGAGGCGAAAACAGTAATCCCTATGCAGGAAAAAAGGGTAAGATCCATTTTGAAAAAGAAATCAGGTTTGAAACAATATTGTTTTCACATCTTAAGGATAAGGTAATAAGGAAGCTTCTTGACGCTCATCCATATGAAGAGGTTGCTTATGATATCTATGCTTTGGAAAATGAGAATATTAATATTGGGCTAGGCTGCATTGGAGAATTTAAAGATAAAATTGTTGAGGAGGATTTTCTTAATCTTATTTCTAAAGTTTTTGATGCTAAGGGAGTTAGATACTCCAACATTACAGGACGTCAGATAAAAAAAGTGGCTCTTTGTGGCGGTTCAGGTGCTTCTTTAATTTCCAAGGCAATATTCTCCGGAGCCGATGCTTTTATATCTGCCGATATCAAATATCATAATTTTTTTGATGCTGATGACAGGATTCTGATAGTTGATATTGGTCATTTTGAAAGTGAAAAATTTTCAACAGAAATTTTATACGACCTAATTATTAAAAAATTCCCTAAATTTGCAGTCCGGTTTTCAGAAACAAATACGAATCCGATAAATTATTTGTAAAAATGGAAAAAATAAAATCACATGAATCTGAAATTTCTGTTGAAGAGAGACTAAGAGCGCTATTTGGTTTACAGTTAGTTGATTCAGAGATAGATAAAATAAAAACTCTAAGAGGTGAATTACCTCTTGAAGTACAAGACCTTGAAGATGAGATTGCAGGACTTGAGACAAGATTGGGTAATCTTAAAGAGGAGGTAGTTGATCTTGAGAAATCAGTTTTAAAGAAGAATAATGAGATAATTGCTGCCGAAGCTCTGATAAAAAAATATGAGGAACAGCAAAAAAATGTAAGAAATAACCGGGAATTTGACTCTCTTTCAAAAGAAATTGAATTTCAGAATCTGGAAATTGAATTATTCAATAAAAAGATCAGGGAGTTCAATTTTCAGATTGAAGAAAAAAAGTTGGTTATTGCCGATTCAGAAGTTACTCTTGCTGATCGTAAATCAGATCTTGAAAATAAGAAGTCCGAACTTGATGAGATTGTATCTGATACTCAGAAAGAAGAAGAGGGTCTCTATAAGAAATCTGAAAAGGTACAGTCAATTATTGAAGATAGATTGCTAACAGCTTATAAAAGAATTCGTTCAAATGCACGTAACGGGCTGGCTGTTGTGTCTGTTCAGAGGGATGCATGTGGCGGTTGTTTTAATCAGATACCACCTCAGCGGCAACTCGATATTAAATCCAGAAAGAAGATTATTGTATGTGAATACTGTGGACGAATTCTGGTGGATGATGAGATTATAAAAGAAGGAAATCTATAGTCTGACTATCTCAAGTTAAGGAAGCTGATTCTGAAAGGATCAGCTTTCTTGTTTTTATCTAACTTAGCAATAAGTTTCATCATATAATAATTTATTTTAATGTATAATGGAACCTCCATCTCGATGATTATTGTAATATTGTTTTTAACTTCGCTGAGCTCCCAAGCTCGGTTGCGTATGCTAATACATGGAGGTTTCATATTTAATAGTTATGACCACTTCTGAATTTAAGCGACAGATATCTGAGGGTATTCCGGAAGAACTTCCTGATATAAAACCTTATGATCATAGTATCAACCATGCTCCAAAAAGGAAGAATCTGCTTAATAATGATGAGAAAAAGCTTGCAATAAAAAATGCCCTGAGATATTTTCCGAAAAAATTTCATCCTGTTCTGGCAAAAGAGTTTGCTTCGGAATTAGCAGTTTACGGAAGAATATACATGTATCGGCTCAGGCCTGATTATGAGATTAAAGCACGTAATCTTGATGAATTTCCCAGCAGGATCCAAAGTGCAGCAGCGATCATGCTGATGATTTCAAATAACCTGGATAATTCAGTCGCTCAGCATCCACATGAACTTATTACTTATGGAGGTAATGGTGCTGTATTTCAAAACTGGGCTCAGTATCGACTTGCCATGAAATATCTCTCGGAAATGACAGAAGAACAGACCCTTGTTGTATATTCTGGTCATCCGCTTGGGCTATTCCCCTCACATAAAGATGCACCAAGATTAGTTGTGACTAATGGTATGGTAGTACCAAATTATTCAACCCAGGACCACTGGGAGAAGTTTAATGCACTTGGCGTTTCACAATATGGACAGATGACTGCAGGATCATATATGTATATAGGACCTCAAGGGATTGTTCATGGAACAACAATTACTATTCTCAATGCTGACAGAATTACAGATAAATCACGCAGGGGGATGAAGAGTAAACTATTCCTGTCGTCCGGACTTGGAGGAATGTCGGGAGCACAACCCAAAGCGGCCAGAATAGCAGGTATTACTTCAGTTATTGCTGAGGTGAATCCAAAAGCTATCCATACAAGATTTTCACAAGGCTGGGTAGATGAGGTCTTTGCCGATATTGGAAAACTAACCAGGAGAGTTCAGCAGGTAATAAAGGATAAACAGGTTGCATCAATAGCTTATGAAGGTAATATAGTTGATGTTTGGGAAAAGTTTGCTGCTGAACATATTATGGTAGATATTGGATCTGACCAGACTTCTTTGCATAACCCTTGGGCAGGCGGATATTATCCTGCTGGAATAAGTTTTGAAGAATCAAATAAGTTAATGGTTGATAATCCTGAAAATTTCAAGGAGTATGTTATTCAATCGCTACGACGTCAAGTTGAGGCAATTAATATACACACTGATAGAGGGACTTATTTTTTCGATTACGGTAACGCATTCCTTCTTGAGGCTTCAAGAGCAGGGGCAGATGTATTGAATTCCAGAGGTGAGTTCAGATATTCTTCTTATGTACAGGATATAATGGGACCAATGTGTTTTGATTATGGATTTGGCCCATTCAGATGGATTTGTTGTTCAAATAACCCTGATGATCTGGAGGTAACGGACACTATAGCTACTGATATACTTGAAAAAATAGCAAAGAATTCACCTGACCAGATTAAGCAGCAGATGGCGGATAATATTCTTTGGATTAAAGAAGCAGGAAAAAACCGACTGGTTGTTGGTTCTCAGGCCCGCATTCTGTATGCTGACGCTGAGGGCAGAATTGCTATCGCTGAAGCATTCAACAAAGCTATTGCCGAAGGAATAATATCCGGACCTGTTGTGATTGGAAGAGACCATCACGATGTTTCAGGAACTGATTCCCCCTACAGGGAAACATCAAATATATATGATGGATCAAAATTCACAGCGGATATGTCTGTTCAGAATGTGATTGGAGATTCCTTCCGGGGGGCTACCTGGGTATCCTTGCATAATGGAGGAGGAGTAGGGTGGGGCGAGGTCATAAATGGTGGCTTCGGGATGTTTCTCGATGGAGAAGCCAGCACTGGCAATAAGATACGGATGATGCTTCGCTGGGATGTAAATAATGGGATTGCACGCCGTAGTTGGGCCAGAAATAAAGAGGCAATGTTCACTTTAAAAAGAGAGATGGAAAGAGTGCCTGATTTAAAAGTCACAGTTCCCTATATTGCAGATGATGAAATAATTGAAGAAGCTTTAAAAGGGTTGTGAGGTTTGAGGTTGGCAGAAAAAACTATTTTCTGGTTGAATTTTTTAGTGATATTTAGGAAAAGGATTAAATATTGGTGCGCAATACAACTATAGCTAAATTTTTCAAATGCATATCTACAAATATTTTGCGCTCTGCTGCATTCTGTTATACCATAAATAAGGTATATATGACTAATTGCAAGTAAATGATTAAAGTAAAGCCAAAAATTACGGAACACCATAATATTTACGACGATTTAATTGTAGTGCAGGCAAAAAGAGGCTGTCTCAAAACAAAAAAGGGGCAGCCTCTCTTTTTAAAGGATTTTTATAGAACTCATAACTTCAATTAGTTATTATACAGCTTTTTTGATGAAAGAAAGAAAGGTCTCAAGCGACCT
>Ga0307376_10006644_pt1 | contig 10213 bp, 12 predicted proteins | sample TR2MG_FD_202536 | JGI IMG/M metagenome (GOLD analysis project Ga0307376, IMG submission 202536) | Soil microbial communities from Risofladan, Vaasa, Finland - TR-2 | ecosystem: Environmental > Terrestrial > Soil > Coastal area > Acid sulfate soil | place: Finland: Risofladan, Vaasa | collected...
GCAAGCTGGGGCTTCCCGATCTGCCGTCCGGATCCTATGTGGCCTTGGCGGAAAACATTCAGCACACCCTTTACCAGTGGATGATACTTCCGATTGTTGCCCTGGGCGGATTAATTTTTTTGGTCAAGAAGCGGGGCGACAAGGGAGAATAACATAGACGGAGAGTTCCGGGCGTCCAACCAAGGAGGCCTTTGAAAAATGTCTCCAAATGAGGTGCAAGCTTTAGGGAGAGAGTTATGAAAGAAGAACAACCATTGGGGGGAAAGATTCTAACACCGACGTTCTTGTTTTGTCTGCTGCTGTTCCTGATTTCTCTTCTGTTTATCGGCAAACGATTTATATACGGGCTGGGCGCGGTAACCCACATGAGTGACGGGTATCCCTGGGGAATCTGGATCGCATTCGACGTGGTGATCGGAACCGCTTTTGGATGCGGCGGCTACGCACTGGCGCTGCTCATCTATGTATTCAACAAGGGAGAATATCATCCCCTGTTACGGCCGGCGCTGATGACCAGCCTTTTCGGATATTCATTGGCAGGCGTGGCGGTGGTTATCGACGTCGGTCGATACTGGCAATTGTATAACATCTTCCTGCCCTGGTACATGAACCCCAGCTCGGTCCTGCTGGAAGTGGCGTTGTGTGTGGGCGCTTACGTCTTGGTGCTGTGGGTTGAATTTACGCCTACATTTTTGACAAAACTCGGTGCCGACACGGCCAAGTCCCGATTGAAAAAAATCATGTTTATTTTCATTGCCTTGGGAATCCTGCTGCCCACCATGCATCAATCCTCTCTGGGAACCGTGATGCTGGTAGCCGGCAGCAAGCTGAGTCCTCTGTGGTGGACCGGCCTACTGCCGCTCTTGTTTTTAATTTCATGCATTTTTTTGGGATGGGGCATTGTCGTTTTTGAATCCTGCGTTTCAGCCCAAAGATACACACTGCCGGATGAAACCCATTTGTTGGGCAAACTTTCAGCAGTCATGGCCTGGCTGATCGCTGTCTATTTGGCTGTCCGCTTTGCCGATGTTGCCATCCGAGGCCATCTAAATCTGGCCTTCAAAGGCGATCTGCTCGGAAATATGTTTCTGCTGGAAAATCTATTGCTGCTGGTTCCCATGTGCATTCTTTTTGTCCCGGCCAATCGACGAAAAGCCCCTCTTCTATTTCTATCTGCGGTATCCATAGTTCTCGCAGCCACAATGTATCGTTTCAACTGTTACATCATCGGATTTAACCCGGGCGACGGCTGGCGGTATTTTCCGGCCTTCGGAGAAATTTTTATATCTATCGGAATCGTAGCCATAGAAATTATGGCATTTCTGTGGTTTATTAAAAGACTGCCTGTATATCGCAGGGCCTAAGCACGACGCTTTCGTGAATCAAGGAGGCATTATATGTCCAAACGAATTGTAATCGATCCGGTTACCAGAATTGAAGGTCATCTTAAAATTGAATGCGAAGTCGATAACGGCAAGGTGGTCAATGCCTGGTCATCCGGACAGATGTGGCGCGGCATTGAAGTCATCCTCCAAGGCCGCGACCCCAGAGAGGCCTGGATTTTTACCCAGCGGATTTGCGGCGTCTGAACGACCGTTCATGCTATTACCTCGGTCCGGGCGGTCGAGAACGCGCTAAATTTGGAAGTCCCTTTAAATGCTCAATATATCCGCAATCTGATAATGGGAGCCCACGGAATATTTGATCACATTGTTCATTTTTATCATCTTTGCGCCCTGGACTGGGTGGATATCGTTTCAGCCTTAAAAGCCGATCCCAAAGCCACTGCCGATCTGGCCCAGCAGCTGTCCACCTGGCCTAAAAACAGCCGGCATGAAATGAAGGCCGCCCAGGACAGGCTTAAGGGCTTGGTCAATTCAGGCCAGCTCGGGGTGTATGCCAGTGGTTACTGGGGCCATCCAGCCATGAAACTGACGCCGGAAGTAAACCTGCTGGCCGCCGCCCACTACCTCCAGGCCCTTGAATATCAACGAACGATCAACAAAGTGGTGGCGATTCTCGGCAGCAAAACCCCCCACATTCAAAACCTTGCGGTGGGCGGTGTTGCCAATCCCATTAACCCGGACAATCAATCCGCCCTGAACATGGAACGGCTGTATTATGTGAAAACACTCATCGATGAAATCGGCGACTTTATCAAAAATGTATACATGGTGGATGTTGCCGCCGTCGGCGCCTTTTACGCCGACTGGACAACCTATGGGAAAGGGGTGACCAACTACCTGTGTGTCCCGGATATGCCGCTGGATACCCGGGGGGAAACATTTGAACTCCCAGGCGGCTATATCCCCGAAGGGAATATAGCCAATTTTAAGCCGATCACGTCTTTCAATGACGATCTTTTTAAACAGGGCGTCAAGGAGAGCATTAAACACTCCTGGTATGAGGGAGACTGGGACCGTCATCCCTGGGAAGAAGAGACGGTTCCCAACATGACCGAATATGACGAGAACGGAAAATATTCCTGGGTAAAAGCCCCCACTTTCGAAGGCAAGCCGGCCCAGGTCGGACCTCTTGCCAATGTGCTGTGCATGTTTGCCGCCGGACACGAACCAACGGTGAAATATGCCACCGGCACGCTGGATACGGTGAATGCCGTGTTGTCCATGCTTGGATCGAGCACACGGGTGTCCGTCAATTCCCTGCATTCAACCATCGGCAGAATTGCAGGCCGGTCCATTCGATGCGCTGTTTTGCACGATGCCCTTGTGTCCCAGTGGCAGGCTTTAATTGATAATATCGGCAAAGGTGACTATGCTTCCTACAACGAACCGGTCTTTCCCAAAGGCGAACAGATGGGTTTCGGTTTCCATGAAGCCCCCCGGGGGGTCCTTTCCCACTGGGTTGTCATCGAAAACGGGAAGATAAAAAATTACCAGTGCGTGGTCCCCTCGACCTGGAATGCCGGTCCCCGAAACAGCGAGGATGCCTTGGGCCCCTATGAAGCATCGCTGATCGGTAATCCCGTCGCCGACCCTGAAAAGCCGCTGGAGGTTCTGAGAACCATCCATTCGTTTGACCCGTGTCTGGCGTGTGCCATTCATATGGTAGATACCCAAAAAAAAGAGATCGTGAAAGTTAGAGCATTTTGAGTCCGAATCGAACAGCATCGAACGGCAATTGCCCGGAGTCTACAAAAAATGAAGATTCAAAAGACTCCGGGCAATCTTTTTTAAACGTTCTGGTACTCGGTTTAGGTAACATCCTGCTTTCCGATGAGGGTGTCGGAGTTAAAGCCGTGGAGGAATTGCAGAACCGCTATGATTGTTCCGATGCCGTTGAAATCGTCGACGGCGGGACCATGGGCCTCGAACTTCTGCCCTACTTTGAGAAACGCAGCCATATTTTGATTGTCGACGCCGTTAAATCCGGCCGTGAACCCGGAACTATCACAAGGATTGAGGATCCGCCTGCTTATTTCAGTTCTAAAACTTCCCCCCATCAAATCGGTCTGTCCGATGTTATGGGAGTTGCCGTGATCACGGATATCATGCCTCAAAATATTGCCCTGTTCGGCATTGAACCCAAACAGCTTTCCATAGGTCTGAGCTTGTCCGCCGAAGTCGCCCGGAATTTAAGCCGTCTGGTCGACAGGGTGGTTGCGGAGCTGAAAATCATCGGAATTAAGGTTCAAGCGAAAGAAAACTGATTCTCTTTTAATCCCTGAATGTTGTACGGATCGAGTTTGCCGAAACAATCGTTTTTCCGGGTTGAACAGCGGCCCGACTTTTGATATTTAAAAGCAAGAAACGGATTGCTGGTTTCAAAATCTCCTCGTGAGATCATTTTGACAAAAAGTCTGGGTAAAGCGTTCATTCTGCTTAAGCGGAATTAAAAAAGGATCCATACGGATGTGTCTTGCCATTCCATCGAAGATTGTAAAAATTGAAAATAATGTGGCGACCATCGATGTCGACGGTGTTCGAAGAGAAGCCAGCCTGCTTCTGGTGGAAAGCCCCAAGGTTGGAGATTACGTGATCGTGCATGCCGGTTTTGCCATCAACAAAATAAACGAAGAAGATGCCATGGAATCCTTGAATCTCATCCGGGAAGCAGCTTCGCTGATATTCGACACGCCCAAAAAAGGAGACGGATAACGATTGGCGAGCGGTTGGGTGGCCAGAAGAATGGAAGTAAACGGTATCGTTCAAGGTGTCGGCTTTCGCCCGTTTGTCTATCAACTTGCAAACCAGTACCGTCTGAACGGCGAAGTCGCAAACACATCTTCAGGCGTAGTCATCCATATTGAAGGACCCCAAAATAATATTGAATCTTTTTCTGCAGATCTTGCCCGAAAATGTCCGCCCCTGGCCCGGATCACCGAGATTTCTCTTCACCACGAACGTGTAAAAGACTTTAAAGATTTTTCAATCATCGCCAGCGCGGGCACGGCATTGATGAGCACCCTAATCCCCCCGGACGTTTCCATCTGCGACCCCTGCCGGCAGGAACTGTTCGACCCCAAAGATCGGCGGTTCGGCTATCCTTTCATCAACTGCACCAACTGTGGCCCCCGTTATACCATCATCGATGATATTCCCTACGATCGGCCGAAAACCTCCATGAAACACTTTAAAATGTGCCCCGTATGCCAGGCTGAGTATGACGACCCTGAAAACAGAAGGTTTCACGCCCAGCCCAATGCCTGTCAGGACTGCGGCCCACACGTCAGCCTCTTTGACAGAGACCGTAACAAGGTCAATACCTCAAGCACCATAGAAAAGACGGCGACATTATTAAAGCAGGGATGTATCATCGCCATCAAGGGGCTGGGCGGTTTTCACCTGGCCGCAGATGCCGGGAATACGGATGCTGTGGCAGCCTTAAGAAAGAGAAAACATCGGGAAGAAAAGCCCATGGCCATCATGTCTTTTGATGTGGAATGTATTCGAAAATATGCGGTCGTCGGGCCGGCGGAGGAAGAACTTCTGACGTCTTTCCAACGTCCCATGGTTCTTTTGGAAAAAATAGAACCCAGTCCAATTTCAGAGGAAGTTTCGCCCCGAAACCGGTATTTCGGGGCAATGCTGCCGTACACCCCCCTCCACTATCTTATTCTAAGCCACGGTTTTACCGCCCTGGTCATGACCAGCGGGAACTTGAGTGAAGAGCCGATTGCCATCGACAATGACGATGCCTTTAATCGGCTTTCAGGCATCGCCGATTATTTTTTAATCCACAACCGGGATATCTATCTGCGGAGCGACGATTCCATTGTAAAGAGATCCGCCAATGAAACCCGGTTTTTCCGCCGTTCCAGGGGGTATGTTCCGGTCCCTGTTTTTCTTAAAAAAGCGGTCCCGCCCATACTGGCCTGCGGAGCTGAACTGAAAAATACAGTGTGTCTAACAAGGAAAAACCAGGCTTTTCTAAGCCAGCATATCGGCGATCTGGAAAACCTTCCGGCCTATGAGTTTTTTATATCGACCATTGAGCACATGAAACAACTTCTTGATATTTCTCCGGAGATTGTTGCCTATGATCTTCACCCGGATTATCTGAGCACCCGGTATGCAGAGGAATTGAAGGATATAAAGAAAATACAGGTACAGCATCATCATGCCCACATCGTGAGCTGCATGGCGGAAAATCTGATCGACGGACCGGTTATCGGGCTTTCCTTCGACGGAACCGGGTATGGTGCTGACGGCAATATTTGGGGGGGCGAAATACTGGTTGCGGATCATAAAACCTATCGCCGGGCTGCACACGTGTCCTATACCCCCATGCCGGGAGGTGCAGCCGCCATAAAAGAACCCTGGCGCATGGCCGTGAGTTACTTGTACGACGCCTTTGGTGACGCCTTCATGGACCTTGACCTGCCGGTATTGAAAAGCATCGATGAAAAGCACATAAAGATTGTGGTCGAGATGATACAAAAAAAGGTGAATGCTCCCAACACATCGAGCCTTGGGCGTCTTTTTGACGGCATCGCAGCGATGATCGGTATCCGAAACCGTGTCTCGTTTGAAGGTCAGGCGGCCATGGAGCTGGAAATGCTGGCAGAAAAAACCATGGCGGCAACCTATGACTATGACCGGGTTTCCGGAGACGTGCACAGGGTTCTTTTCCAGCCCATTATACGCGGTGTGGCAAATGATATGCAAAAAGGGGTGGACCCGTCGGAGATCAGCGGGAAATTCCATTCAACCCTTGTTCGGGTGTTTTCGGAATTATGCGGTATCATCGGCAAAGAAACCGGGCTGAATCGTGTGGTACTCAGCGGCGGTGCATTCCAAAACTCGTTTCTGCTAACGGGCCTGATACAGACGCTGACCCGAAACAATTTTCAGGTTTTTACCCACACCCTCGTTCCCCCGAACGACGGCGGGATCGCCCTCGGCCAGGCCATGGTTGCCGCCGCCAACGCAGACAATTAGGGAAATAGACCGGATGACGCTAAAACATATGCAGGAATACAGGGACCCTGGAATTTCGCGGAAAATTGTCGAACGCATAAAAGAAATTAGCCAAAAACAGATCCGCCTGATGGAGGTTTGCGGTACACACACCACATCGATTTTCAGAAACGGCATCCGATCCCTTTTGCCGGAGACCATTTCGCTCCTTTCAGGTCCTGGGTGCCCGGTATGTGTGACCGCCCAAAATGAGATCGATGCCTTTATCGAGCTGTCCAAATTTGAGGATGTCATTATCACCACCTTCGGGGACCTTATGAGAGTCCCCGGAACAGGTTCATCCCTTCAACACCAACGGGCCAACGGTCGTGATGTCCGTATGGTATACTCCACATTCGACGCACTGGAGATTGCCCGAAAAAACCCTGAAAAGAAGGTGGTCTTTTTAGGGGTTGGCTTTGAAACCACTGCCCCCACCATCGCCGCGTCGATCATCACCGCAAACGAGATGAACCTGGACAACTATTTTGTCTTCAGCGCCCACAAACTACTACCCCCCGCCCTTTTCACCCTTATGGAATCGAGGAACACCAAAATCGACGGCTTTCTCCTGCCCGGACATGTTTCCGTAATTATCGGCACAAAGGCGTATCAGCCTTTTTTTGAAGCCTTTAAGGTGCCCTGTGTGGTGGCGGGATTCGAACCGGTGGATATACTACAGGCGACACTCATGCTGGTCAATCAGATCGAAACCGGCAACCCGGAACTGGCCAACGGATATCAGCGGGCCGTCTCATTCGACGGAAACCCAAAGGCCCAAACCATCATGCAAAAAGTGTTTAAAACCGCTGATGCAAACTGGCGCGGCCTCGGGGTCATTCCTTTAAGCGGTCTTAAAATAAGAAAGGAATTTGCTGCATTCGATGCACAAAATGTGTTTGGTATCGAACTCGGTGAAACTGAAGATCCAAAAGGGTGTGCCTGCGGTGAAATCCTCTTGGGATTAAAAACCCCGCCCGAATGCCCGCTTTATAAAAGAGAATGTACACCATTACAGCCCATCGGTCCCTGCATGGTCTCCAGTGAAGGCACCTGCGCGGCTTATTACCGATACCACGACACATAACGAGTTTCCATCCGGAAAAGGACCTTTTTCCGATGAGCGGCGTTCTCCGCGGGCTTCCGTCTGCGACGTACCCCAATGTACGTCTCGACTAAAACCCTTGTGCGGCCTTGCTCATCGAAAAAATTTCTCGTTTCTGAATTGGAAACTGCCAAATGACCAAGATCTTACTCCAAATGGTTTCTCTCTACATTTTCTCACGTTTGTTCGTTATTAAAAAAAGTTTTGCATGCAAACCTACGATTCAGCAAACATCTTTACAACGCCTTTAAATAAATATAAATTGTTTAAGATTTATGATACTTCTCAATAAATGCTGGGAAATTACATTTGTAGACGCCATCGACATATGAACAACCATATGTCGAAATTTGCGCAATAATTCGACATAATTGTTATTGCATGGCGCAATTGCATCCGATACTCGGCAAGAAAAATCATTTCAATCAATTTCACTAAACATTTCTGACAATATACTTTAAAATTATGTCGACCGCAAAAAAACTTTACGGGTTTGAGCCTGATTACGCAATTCCTCCGGGAGAAACACTTAAAGAGGTCATGGAATCGCTGAATATGTCACAGAAAGAACTGGCCGTTCGCTCCGGTCTGACCGTTCAGTCTCTCAACCGTATTTTCAAAGGGGATCAGCCAATTTCGTACGAAACCGCCAACAAGCTTGAATTGGCCACCGGTGTTCCGGCACGCATGTGGAACAATCTGGAGGCACAATATCGAGAGCAGTTGGACAGGCTGAAACATGGGAAATACGAAACTAAAAAGGCATTTTAAATGAAAGCGCTGGTTCCGATCGAAAGAATTACAAATAAGATATACCTCATTAGAAATGTGAAAGTTATGTTGGACAGAGATTTAGCTGAACTTTATGGTGTAGAAACCAAAGTATTAAAACAGGCGGTCAGAAGGAATATTGATAGATTCCCTAAGGATGTTATGTTTGAGCTTTCCAAGGAGGATTTTAAAAACTTGAGGTCACAATTTGTGACCTCAAGTTGGGGTGGACTCAGATATTTGCCTATGGTCTTTTCTGAGCAAGGCGTGGCTATGTTTACCCCGTTAAACGCACAGCTTATTTAACCAGGGTTCTCCAGTGTTCTGAAAAGGGAAAAGAGAGAAGAACAGTCAAAAAGAGTCAAAAGCCGACTTGACCTGTCAATCTGTTTATCCTTTAAATTAATACATCAATATTGATGTTGACTTGTTATGGAATTTACTATAGAATTTTATGAAACCAGTTCAGGACGATGTCCTGTGCGGGATTTTCTCGACGATCTTAAGGAATCGGACCCAAACGATTTTGCCGCAGTCATGGCCGGTCTCGCTAAGCTTAAAAGCAGACTTTATCACAAACCACCTCTTTCAAAGACTATTGGAGATGGTCTTTTCGAACTCCGCCATGTGGGCAAACTAAATACAAGAATGCTGTACTTTTTTGTAAAGGGGCGAAGGATCATTACTGTGCACGGAATTAGAAGTAAGGCAACAAAAATTGCGGCCCGAGATCGTAAGGTCGCATTGGATAGAAAACGTGATTGGTTGGAAAGGCTTTGAGTATGAACCAACAAACAAATTTCGATAAATACCTTGAAAAACAGTTGAGGGATTCTGATTTTGCAAAACGCTTCAAAAAGGCCGGCCAAGCCTGGGATGTAGCTTTGCAATTGGCCTCTTTGCGCAAAGACGCCGGTTTATCCCAAAAAGAATTGGCCCGAAAGGTGGGGACTTCTCAGCAACAAATTAGTCGGCTTGAATCCCCATCTTACGAGGGGCATTCCCTGAGCATGTTACGTCGAGTAGCCGAGGTCCTTGGCGCGACTCTCAGTGTGGAGATTAAACGCAAAAAGCACACGAATCAGGCTGCCGTTGCTGAAAGCAAAGCCGATTATGAATCTAAAAAGGAAATTTAAGTGAAAGCGTTGGTTCCGATCAAAAGAATTACAAGTAAGATATACCTAATACGCGGGATGAAAGTGATGTTAGACAGAGATTTGGCTGAACTATACGGGGTGGAAACAAAACGTTTAAAAGAACAGGTTCGGAGAAATATCGAAAGATTTCCAGAAGATTTCATGTTTGAACTCACAAAAGATGAACTGGGAAATTGGATATACGGTAAAAGAGAAACAAAAAACTTACGGTAAAAAGTCATGAGGGGTTAGGCACGTTCAGAATCAACGTCCCCAAGATTGGTTTTTTTCTTGACCCACTTTGATGCTTCTCTATAGTCTATGGTTGGGAAAGAAGGTTCTTATCAACTTGTTTTTATCATAGAGGGAGTCAAAGACACTGTTTCGGAGGGATTCGACCGGTGCATTTATTTTCGATATAAAACATTAAAAAGGAGATTGAAAATGACGACAAGCGACGCAACAGAAAAAAAGCCTCTCTGGTTGTTAATCGAGAAAAATATCCTTAAGCTCGATTCGCAGGACCTATCAGAGGAAAACTTTGAAGCATCGATTCAACGGATTGCGGGTGAACTTGACAACGCAGGTTATAATGTTTCGCGTCATGGGGGCAATATTCGTCAATTGAGATACGCAATGGATGACGCACGCAAGGTAGGAAGGCCCCTTATGGAGGATTTCAACACTGCGATCGCCGCACTTACACTGGAGGACGTGGCTGACCCTTATTCTGCAGTGAATAAGCTCCTTGACGACCTCGGAAAAACATGGCCAGAACTCAA
>Ga0307376_10006645_pt1 | contig 10212 bp, 10 predicted proteins | sample TR2MG_FD_202536 | JGI IMG/M metagenome (GOLD analysis project Ga0307376, IMG submission 202536) | Soil microbial communities from Risofladan, Vaasa, Finland - TR-2 | ecosystem: Environmental > Terrestrial > Soil > Coastal area > Acid sulfate soil | place: Finland: Risofladan, Vaasa | collected...
ATCCCCAGTGTACCTGTATGCAATTGTAAGTGTTTCTTTTCAGCACCACTCATTCCATAAAACAATTCGGTAGCGATTTCTTCAAACCTTTGTGCAGTCAGTTTTCCGGAATAGTAATCACGATTTGTGATCTGATTCAAAATACCATCTCCACGAAGAATTGCTTTCCCACTCGGACCTCTGTTTGCAATAGTTCCATCAGGATATCTGTTATACTCAGAAGTCCAATAATCAACCTCTTTATATCTCAGTTTCTTCAGTAAGAATTGCCACTCTTTCCAGTGCATCCAATACTTAAATGTTTTGGCTCCACCAGACTTCAATTTCATAGGAACATCAAATGCTACTTTGTCAAATTGAGCAGAAGATTTTCCGGCAATAGGATGAACGGCAATATGTCCGGCCCACTTCATAGAAGCCCTCAGAGTATTAATCTGATTCTTGGCACGAGATGGATATTGCTCTTCACTCTCGGTTCCGACTGATTCTTCGAACTCAACAGGTGTAGCACCTCTTTCCCACAATGCACCAGCAGCTAAATCAGATGCAGGAACAGTTGCAAGGTTATTATTTCCCATGATCTCGAGAACATAATCCCAATACTTACCATTCGGTTCCGGCTGAGCTTTTACCTGGCATTGTACTTTAGATGCAGAGGTAACAAGATTTTGGAACTTGAAACGTCTGTGTTTGAAGGTAACGATGAATTTTGTCGTATTAAGACCTGCGTTCGTTGTTGTTGAAGCAGATACAACAGTGTCCATTGGATCAATGTCACCAGACATAATCGGGTACTCATAATCCAGTGAATCAATATATTCAACATTACCTGCCAATTCAGTCAGCTTGGTAATAGCAAAATCTTCTGGGAGGAAGTAGCTATTAGCTGCCCAAATAAGAGGCGTTGACAGTTCACTTGCTTTCGTTTGGAATGCGTTACTTATGGCCTCATATCCAAAAATTCCTTTGTCATTCTGATACATTGGATGTACCTGTAATGACGGTTTTACGGCAGTTGTCATTTTATTAAAATTTTACAATTATTATGTCCATGCTGGAGTACCTTCGAATTCTCCTTGCTTTCCGCTACCTTGCTGACCAGCATTTTTCATTCTATCTGTGGCTGTGAAGCCTGGTAATGGTTTACCGGCTTTTAACGTTTTTGCTCTGTTTGCTACTACCTTTTCTATAAAGGCTGGATCACGGTCATACATAAACATTGAATAGTTTATGAACTCTCGAAGATCACGATACTTTTTCTCGTTATACAATTGACTCTCTGGGTTGAGAGCATGATATGTAATTTCTTGTGCAATTGGAATATCACGAAATTTTGAATCTCTACGTGGGTTGAAAAGGAAATTATGATATTCATCCTTATCCTTCTCAGCAATAGGTAATGGCCCAATTGCCTTCGTTTTCTTTAAAAATGTTTTGTAATTCTCCTTGTACTCGTTAAATTTTCTTTCATTTTCGAGTTTCTGAGCAGCCTGATCTTTAAATAGGTTCTGTTTTGCTACTGTCTGTGATGTTGAAAGTTTACTTAACGTTTTACTTGCAATAAAAGCCTTTACTCCTGAAGTGCCATAGCTTTCAATCATTTCGTCAATTTCTTCTGGTGTATGCCCTTGGTGATGTAAATCATAGGCAATAACGAAATTCATGACCTGCTCATCTTGCTCTGTAGGAGCTTCTGCATTAAACTTAATCTCACTAAAATCGTATTCAGGATTCATGGTTGATTGATAGTTTTCGACACTACCACCATTTTCTAAATACTCATACATGCTGGCAAGTTCAGGATACTTTTCCATTGTCCTCTTAACAGAGGTATCTCCGGCAGTATCATAAACCTTCCGAAGTAAATCAGATAATCCGTCCTCACTATTGTCAATAGCTTCTTCACCAAACTCAACACCATACTGACTAACTGCAATATTTTTTGCAATATCAATAATAGTTTTTGGAGTATTATCAGTAACAAACTTATTTTCTTCTTCAGTTCGTTCTGTTTCTGGTTTCTGCTGTATTGCTTCTAGCTGTTCGGAAATTTCTTCTTCAGACAAAGAACTTTCTTCTTCACCACCTGGATCGGGTTCCGATTCTTCTTCTGCTGATTGACCTCCTGTTCCTGCTTCTGCGGCTGCGGCTGCAGCTCTTTGTGCTTCTGCTTCTGCTTCTGCAGATGCTCCGCTTACATCTTCATCTGATGTTTCAGGTAAAATGTAATCTACCATTCTATCATTTTCCATGCTTCAAATTTATTATGGTTAAACACTAATATAATCCATTCTTAAAAAAAAGTTCTAGCATATTCATATTATATATTGCTAGGTATTATTTCTCTCCAACTACTTTATTCTTTAAATCTTTGTCTTTTAATTTCTGCTCATGCTTTCGATTCTTTTCAGCTTCTTTAAGTTCATCTGCATGCTTTTGTTTTTCAAATCCTAATTTTTCCCGATCAGCTTGGGCCTTGCTAGATGCTTGACGAATCTTATCTGCATCACGAATAATTCCTGTTGTGTCAATATCAGAAATAAGAGTCTCTGGTTCAAACCCTGCTGACTTAATTTCTGCCTCCCGGATATCCCTTTCTCTATCAAGAGCATTTTCACTTGTCTTCCAATCTCTTTCGGCTTGCTTGTCTGCTGCCTCAGCCTCGATTTTATCTTGTTGCATTTGACGTGCAGCCTCTTGCTGTTGTGTTTCGTATGCCTTAATAGCCATATCTGCTTTCTTCATGGCCATTGTTATTTCGGACATATTATCGCTTTCAAGAATTGACTTAATCATGTCAGGAGTAATTCCTTGTTTACCAACATTTTGTGCAAATGGTTGTGCCAATGCACGAAGACTATCCACCTTAGCTTTGTCTTTAGATGCTTTTGACATATAAACTCCAAGTGATTCTTCGCTGATATCTTCTTCTTCGGGATCCAGGAAGATGGGAAGTCCATCAACGATAAACATTCCGGAAACAGAAGAATATACTCGCTTGGCAATATCAATAATATCATTTAATTCTTCTTCCTCGAAGTTCTCAAAGTCTACAAAAACACCTTCAGATATATTATAGCTTCTTTCAAGTGCATACTCGGTAGCAGCTTTGCCTGCGGAATTCGATACCTCTCCTTTTCGTTGTGGAGTAATTCCCATAGACATATCAAGTTCTTCACGTAAAGCATTTATCACCTGTATCAATGAAGCTACTGCCTGATGTTGTGAGAAATTCATCTTAGATCCCCAATGAGCAAACTTGCCCATATCATCTCTACGAGAATCTACCCACAAAATATGCTGTGTTTCTATAAAATACATAGCCTTGTCGATATCAGCTTGGCCCAATCCCTGCTCAGCAAGCAACGCTCTGTCAATAATAGATACCTCTCCTTTGTCTACAGAGATAAGTCGTTCCATTTTCGCCTTCCAGATGTTATGGAAGAACTGATAAATGTATGCCTCTTTAACAAGGGATGTGTTTTTAGCGTTTAGGTCTGAAAACTTAACCTCATTATATGGAAGATTAACCAAGGATGGATTGTATTTGTTATGAGAGGTCCAGGGAACACTATTCATCCCTATATATATATCACCATCGATCCGGTATGTTTCATCAACACATGTACGCCATTCCCATTTTTCATCAATAATAGCATATGGAAATATCTTTTTATCGAAAGTATCATCAACTTCCATCTTTTGTGGTTCATCAAACTCATCCAGATAGTCAATAATCCCTATATATTGAAATGAACGCCAAGTAGAATGAACAACTTCTACCAAGGCACCAGTATTATTATTCTGGTTCATTTTGTGAAGACCGAATTTTGTATAATCAATTGGCTGGTCAGCCCATGAAGGCCCTTGTGATAATCTCTCGATCTGATCCTCATCAAGCATATCTCGGAAATTATCAACTATTTTGGAAAAAGGCATCATCACTCTATAGATAGCAGCTTCCTTATCCCGGCCATATTTATAATCTTTGGATCCTATAAAGTCAAGATGGAGTGGATTGACAACATTGTATACAAATCCATTTTGGCGAATACCCTTAAAGGTCTTAATCATCCCACCAATAACCCAGTGCTGCATACCTTCGCGATTTAATTTCTCCCGAACATTTGCTTCTGATATAGCAACCTTCATTATCTTTTGTGCCCTGATAGCTCTTTTGTCCTGGTATGAAGTTTCGTACTGCAGTTGAATACTCTCCATTGAAGGAACATCCTGCATTGGTACGCCAGTATTACGCCCATCCTTATTAGCCATATTGACAATAGACTTGCGCATAGCATCCTTGATAGCAGTTTCCATTTCTTCGGTACGCCTTGATATAGCATCATCGCTTCTTATTACCGAAGTATAATTCCATGGACGCTTGTTCTTTTCATTTATAATGATATCAACATTAGAACGGATCACATTCCAAGGTTTTACATCATTAAGTGGTAGTGGATTTGTAGTGTCTTTCGTTCCAAATGGATCTTCAAAGGCAGCATAGTGGCCTTCAATCTTTTCTCCATTATAAACCTTATACCATGTTTCCAGATCTTCTTTGTCGTCCTCGTATTCAGCAAACTTTGACATCGAGATATACGCATCAATGGTGTCTTTATAATGCTGAAAGTCCTCGGCTTTCTTTTCTGTTGATTTTTTTAACTGATCAGGAACATTTGTAACTGTGTAATCGTTCATTTTAATACCATTTTTCGTGTTGATAGAACTTTGCTATTCGTTGTGGATCGAAGAAACTACCCTTTTCTACTGCATAATCTTCCATTGCCGGAACATGTGCTACTTCTTTAATAAAATACATCAGTTGAATCATGGCATCAACCCTGTCATAGTTGCCACCATCACCATATGCTAATAATTCCTGTATTAATGCTCTGTCATATATTAAGTGCAAATTAAGTAAAAGATTTCCATCTTCGTCTATAGAACGTTCACGAAGTAACCAATCTGCAAGATACTGTTCGCCAATAGTTCTTACAGGATCGTTCATTCCAGAACTCATCTTAAATCCATATCCACGCTTGATTTTACTCTTTGGAATCTGCGTATTATACTTAAACTCAAATTCCTGTTGTAACATATTCAATTTCTTGCTTTGCCTGGCATGATCTAAAATAGATCTACCACGATCAATTTCAAATGATATCTTAGCATTGTAATATTCTGCCAATAGAAACATATTACGAAGATAATCATTCAGTGTTTTTGGTCTACCAACATAAGCCGCAACAATGGTGTCCATCCGAAATGTGGATATGTTGTTAATTTTCTTATAGATGTATGATGCTCCAAGGGATGGGCCAGTACTTTGATCGTGATAGTATGGGTCATTGACAAGAAGATAAAGATTATCCGGAACCTTTCCGTTCATAATTATAGGGCTATCATAAATTACTGTACACCCGCTTTCATTATGCTTCTTATCCCATGGAAACGAATCAATTGGAACAGCCTTCTCATCTTCCTTAAACTTGATTGAGCCAGTCATATCTTTGGATACCCTGCCATTTCTACCATAATGTAATCGGAGTGGACTTGTCTCCAGATCGTTCAGATGATCTTCCAGTTCTGCAGTTGGCAATACACTCTTTTCCATATTTAGTGTAGCCTCTTTTGGATTAAATGGATTCTCAGCTTTATGGCGAACTAGCGTATGCCTCTCTGTAACATTGTTTGAAATACGTTCACGTTCCTCTCTTTCAAATGCTGCAGCTGTAACAAGGTCTGAGTTGCCATCAGGATCCATAAATCCTTCAGAATTCAAATGAACAGGCCAGAAATAGCCACATAGTTTGTGCTCGGACGCCCTATCCCATTTATTCGGAATACCAAAACAGTTATATCCATCGGTATGATAGAAGATTTCTGTTAGTCCTTTAAAATCACTACCCTCTTGACCACCGGTACCTGAGCCAAGAATAAACCCAAAGACCTTTCTCTGTTGTTTTACAGAGTTAACAAGTATTCGGAACTTCTCCAGAAAGTATGGATCCTTTCCAGCTTCTTCCAGGTAAATTAGTTTGCCACGAATACCACGTACTTTCCCGGGATCATTCTTTGTTGTTCTCCCGATAATAGTAGACATATATCCTTGTTCAATCTCAACACCCTGAAAGCTCTCCCTGAAGGATGCTCTACGTTCCATCTGTGTACTAATGTACTGCCTACGTTTACTCCAGTCAGTATTTCTGTCAATGAAATACATCATATCCCATGCTTTCTGTAATACACCATCACCACCAAGCAGGAAATCTTTTTCGTTAGCAATAAGGAAACTTCTGGATTGTGGAATAAGGAAATAGTTTCTATTGGCCATTCCACCAGCTTTGAACGAAGCACCAACACCACGTCTTTTTAACTCGATACCAAATTTGGCAAGTCGCTCAGCATCATCAATATATTTAAAGTGCCAATAGTCACCATCCCAAAAGTTAGGGAAACCTTCAATTCTGTCAGCGCGAATCAGATCATAGTTTACAAAATTGATATCACCAGATTCTTCATCTACATTAATTTGCTTTTGGTATTCTTCGTTATCAATATCTTGGTTTTTACCAAGATGAAGGATTGGACAATAGTTGATATAGAAATAATAATAACCCGGAATATAGATAAGTTCTCCTGCAGGTCCAATAGGAAACCAATCACCATAGATACATTTGCGTTCTTCTTCTTCCCACCAATCTTCTCTCAGGGGATCACCTTCGGAATAAATACAATATTTACCTTTTTCCTCAAAGGTCTCAGCTGCCTTCCGAAGTTCCCTGGTATTGCGGAACTTTATATTGTATAAATCATCCCACGTTACATTAACTTTCTTGGCCATTATGTTTCATATCCTTTATGATTACAGAGTTTTCAGGCCGTTCTTTTGGTCCTGCTGCACCTCCACCCCGAATCTTTTCTATCCTTTCTTGACGTCTTAATGTACTAACCTTGTCCTGTAGCTTTTTAAGCGTATCGAGTCGATCACTCAGCTTGTCAGTTTTGCGCAATATCTCATTGATAAGATCCATTACGTTTTCTACATTATGTTCGTTAAGTTCTGACTTCTCAGTGATACGTTCTGCTTCGCCAGTTATCCTGACAATAAGCCTTGTTAGCGCCTGAATCGATTTCTCGGCAGCAAATAACATCTGTACCTCTACAGCACAAAAGGATTGCAGATCCTTGTATCTTTCTCTTGCAAGCCTGATACTGTTGTTTGGAACCCAATCCTTTTTTAGTTTAGTGATGCCGGAATGTCTTCGCGCATATTCCAGTAATTTATGCTCCGGAAGTTTTAATCCCCATGATGAATAATCTTCACAGATACCAATATATAATAATGTAGCAACTGCTATCTTTTTATCCTTTCTTTTGTCAGATTCTACGATACTACGGAATTCTGCAATAGTTAACGCCCATATAGATATTACCAAATTATCTTCCTCGTCAGTCTCCAGAATAGGTAGTGTAAAGTCAAACTTCATGCTTTTCCTTTTTTTCTTCCTTCCATTTCGCTTTCAGGTATTTCATATAAGCCTCGTCATGATAAATACTTCCGATACCTCGAAGTGGCCATAATCTCTTATTGTGTGTGCGGATATGTTCACATAACTGCTTGAAATACCAAACCATGATATCTTCTATTTCCTTCAACGTTAGCAAATGGTAAATATTCTTCCTATTGCTTTTTTTATTGTCGGTTATACATATCATCTGAAAGCGTTTATAAACTTCAATCTTATCAACCAGCTTGCCACGCTTCTCTGCGACACTCAGCTTCATGCTTCTGCTAACTTTGCATTTGGCATAATAATGCCTGGAGAATTAATCTGGTTGGTGATTTCTTTGTTGGTAAGCGGACAATTCTTTGCTAACTGCAATTTCGCTGAATCAGAAAACTTGGCAAGTAATCCCCCTACAGGAATCAATAGATATAAGTTCCCCGATATCGGACACATTACAGGTTGTGCGTGAAGTAAGAAAGAACGACTTATCGCTACAGCATCACCTTCCTTGAAAAACTTGTCAGGATCTTTTACGGAAACTATCCTCCAATAGTATTCCAATTGCTGTGCATCTTCTTTCTTCGTTAGTAAAATTGAGGGCTTTTCGAACAACTGCTCGATAATTGCCTGCCCCTTGGCTGCTAATAGTTCCATACGTGCTAATTTAAGCTTATTAAAAATAAATCTATAAATCCATCTTGGTTAGGCTCAGACATCGTAAGTGCATCCAAACCCTGTATATATGGCAACATCTCGTCTATCTCGTATGGACAGCCTTCCGTAAACCAACTAATATCCTTGCCTCTTATATACTGCATTGTGCTTCCTTTTCACTACAAATATATAGCATTAAATTACGCTCAGCCAAAATATTTTATTAAGTAGCATAATTAAAGAAACTAACATAGTCTCCGGTTCCCTTCCAGATAGAGACAAACCCATTTCCTCAGTATCAACTATATACACATTTTTACAAATATATATTTTTTGTTCAATTTTTTTTTATAACTATTCCTGCGATTCCTAAACAATTTAATATAGATAAAACAAAACAAAACCCCCTATTCATTTTATCCATACGCGCCTATACCTCCCAATAACAACATCCCCTGACAAGACATGCCCTGCACGTTCCCCTGCATTGCTTTAAACAACGTAACTAATTAAATATACAATAATATGATTACAAATGATGAAGTAAAAGAGCAGATCGCTATCTTAAAAGCCACTGAAGGTAAAAGACCTACAATCTCATTAAGTTTTCGCAAAGATGAAATTGATGAGGGTGTAAAAGAACTACCTATTACTACCTTGAATCACATGGTCAAAGAGGTATACTCTGAAAAGGCAAAGAAAGAGTACAAAATTCCTCTAACCCTTGTTGACTTTGAAGGCAAAGACAGAGAAGTATTTAACGACTTAAAGGCTGTTAAAGATAGTACAATCGCATTAGTCGAGTTAACTAACTCAGGTAATGAGATTTTCTGGTCTGCACGTGTCATAGGATATAAGAAATAAACCTAAACACGCACACACATACCAAGCCTGAGATAGTATCAAAGGTTTGGTATTTATTATAATGACTAGGGAATATTGGAGAGATTAAAACAATTGTGAGATATTGGTGTGTTATTGGCCGAATTACATTTGATGATATGCCTTGAAATGAGTAACTAATTAACAACCCATAAATAAAAACAGATGAACTATCTTAAAAGATTTACAACAGATGTGTCATTCATGGAGAGAAATGATTGGATATTGTCCGAGATTATGACTCTTATTGATGTGACAGAACCACAAGTAAGAATAAAAGAATATTGGAAAATGTTGTATGAGGGAATTGAACTTACTTTCAATCCTTACAAAATCAGAATAACCAACAATCAATTGATCATGGACAATAGAAACAATAGAACTGCTGATACATATGAAGTAGTACAGATTGTTGAAGAACATATCAATTATAGAATTTCAGCATTTATAGATCATGAAATAAGTGCTTGGGAGACTATGAGGGAAGGAGAACAAACTTAATAACACACTAAATAAAAAGAGATGAAAAAAGAAGAAAAAAGCATTTTCCGTAATTACCGGGCAATCGGTATTGTTGAAAGAAGAATCACATTGACTACAAGGCATATTGATGCATTATGTCAATTTATCGAAGGAAAAGAGCTGATTATAACACAAGAGAAAAATGATTCAAGTATGATCAGCAAGGCTGAACTATTCAGTCACCTTAAGGATGCAATCAATGTATTGAAAAATATGGCTGATTATAATTCAATGAAAAATGAACTTGGATCAGTAATGGAATTATTTCAATCTCACGAACTTGCAATAAAAGGTGACAAATAAACTTGCAATAAGTGATATTACAGGTAAGGGCAGAAATGCTCTTGCTTGTTTTACATTCATACACTAAACAAAAAAAAGATGAAAGACATTATTATTAAAAGCAGTACTGATAATACTCAGTACTCTGAGTTGGTAAGTAACTACATACTTACAGCATTGCCACATGTACAACAAACATCAAGTTCTATTAAACATGGTGTATTTGAAAGTATAATGGGTACTAGGAATTTACGTCAAGGACCAAGGCCAAACATTATCATGCAAGGTGATATCATGAAGAATATCTCGATTAAAATCAATGAAGACCAAACTATTGTCGGATTAACTGCAATTGGGC
>Ga0307376_10006647_pt1 | contig 10212 bp, 15 predicted proteins | sample TR2MG_FD_202536 | JGI IMG/M metagenome (GOLD analysis project Ga0307376, IMG submission 202536) | Soil microbial communities from Risofladan, Vaasa, Finland - TR-2 | ecosystem: Environmental > Terrestrial > Soil > Coastal area > Acid sulfate soil | place: Finland: Risofladan, Vaasa | collected...
CCGTTAATTATTATATGATTATGACCTTCTGATACTAATGTGGCTGCCTTATACGTTAGCATATTTACATTCTCTGGAACGACAAACTGATGCGCATGTAGTTTTAGACCAGGAGCCGCTGTAGAAGACGTTACCGCTGCTCCTGGACGTGGGCGCGGATCTCTTAGTGCCGGGAACTGATAAATTATATCTGTAACTGGAAACCTTTTCATTCTAAACTTTTGTGCTCCAGTTTGTGTGAAAAAAGCTCGCACTCTCGTGACATCCAAAATTTCATAACGAAACTCTTCAGTATTATCAGGATTAAATCTTATTAGTACATCCCTATCTTTTACAGCAGGAAACGACATTGTCCAGGCAGATGGTTCATATGCAGGCTCTAATCCGCCACGATCTACAATATTTACATCATCGGTAGCCGGATCAACTCTTACAAGTATTCTGCGATCAGCACGCCTGGGATTAAAAAATTGTACATAGCCCTGTACGAAACCTACACCAAAACAAATTGGGCATCTTGCATCAGGATGTTCTCTACGCAACATAACACATGGACATCTCATACCAGTCCACATTCTTCTAACAATTACAAATGGCTCGCCGGTTGTTTCCAACAAAAGTTCTTCTCTTTGAAACATTTGTGTTGTAATATTAGATTCTTTTGTTAGATGTCTGTTTCCATCCGCATCAAACCTAATCTGTGCGCCACCAAAGTAACTTCGATCACATTGCCCGCGCATAAAACTATATGGAGATTTTGCTCTATATGTGCCGCAATAATCAAGTCGCGGAAACTCTCCAGAAGCATCATTGTTGGCTCCAGAAGTTGTAATATCATCAAATGGCTGTTGCCTTAACCTTAAGTATCCATCATGAAAAGCATAACCATCATAGCCATCTCTATAACCATCGGGACCATAACCATCGCCCAATACATTGGTAATTGCCAGATTTGGTTTTTGGAAAGAGGGAACAGCCTGAACTACAACGTTATTTCCGTCTTCTCTACCACCATATAAACGAATTAATGATCCAGACCAATGAGACTCAGCATATGTGCCAGCAAATCCTCGGCCAAGTGCGGCCACTATAAATCCGGCTGGTGTATGTTGTTTTGATGTATATCTTATTAACTCATCACCAATCAACAAAATTCCATAATCTGGAAAACCACCTGTTGATGTTGCTGGAACAAAAAGCACCGTTTCATTAAAATATCCATCAGTCTGAGCAAGAGGATATCGATATAAATCAAGGCCAGCTTGAACTCTACCTGATGTGGTAACATAACTAGGAGTAAACTCAGTAACCCGTACGCCAAAAAAGTATTGATCCCCGGGCCGTAGTCCTCCAATAGTTACTCCACTTTCCTCCGCAAAAAAATCTGGGTATCCATCAAACACAAGATCTCTGCTTGTAGAAACATACACATTATAAAAAACTACATTATTTTCATCATACGGATGACCACCCACCCATTCTAATTGTACCTCTGTTCCAACTCCACTATCTTTCGATAAACGCAAACCCATATCTGTTGGTGGAAAAAATGGTCTACTTGGATCACACGCTAGTATATACGAAGGCGTCGGAGTAGGCGTCGGAGTAGGCGTCGGAGAATATCCAGCAGTAAAAAATGAATAATCCTCTACAATTAGATTGTTAAGATTATCTCTGACCTCAATATGTATGGTTATCTCAGATGCTCTTGGAAGAAAAGTCGGAGCTTTTGGATAAATACCCACAACATATCTGTTAGTTCCTACAGCAATGTTTCCAGAATATCCGCCCACAAAAATACCATTACTTATCGCGGCTACTCCCGACACAGTTACACGAAGGGTGTTAATTTGTGCTGGTTGAACACCATCTAAGAGTATGAAGCTAATTATTGTGGTTCTAGACACATCTTCCTGGCTAGAACTTGGAATTAGTTGAGTAAACTCCGCCATTTATATTATCACCCAGATATACAATACGTTCCTAAAAATAGGAAATTATTGATAGAATTAAATATCCTTCGTCAGCTCGCGCTTATAATGATCTCTTTTGGGACCCTTTATATCGTGATGGTCGAGAAGCTGCTCAAGATACTGCTGTATTTTTTCGGGAGGTTCATGATCGTCCATATATTCTATTTGAGCCTGAAAGGCCTCTTGTTCGTTCTCGTCGTCCAGATACTTGTCCTTATCCACTTTCCCATCTACTTTGCCAGCTTCCTGCTGCATAACATGAGTTACCTCATGAACAACATATCGCATGATGTCTTCCCATTTGCCTGATTCTATTAGGTTTTCGTTCAATATGACTATACCATTGATAGTTTTCGCAGATACATCTAAAGGCTTAAAATATATTTTTATCTCATCAACAAAATCCGGGGTTTTGTCATATTCCTTACATTTTTCAAGATACGGCCCTTGTTGTTTAAGATCCTTCTTCAATCTTTGAATCAGACGCCGGTATGCCGCCATCCTCTTCGCCTTGAGGCCTGGCTTGGTTTTGTTTGGCATTTAAAAGCTCCTCTTGTTGAAGGTCAGCAATTGCTAAAGCTTGTTCTAAGTTCGCAACCTGTTCTTTCGCAACCTCGATAGCATGTTTTAAACCCGCTATTTCAACATTAACTTGCGCTCGTGTTGCTGGCTCACTCACTCCTATATAAGCAATATATTTCTTAATTAACATTACACAATCCTTCTTTGCCTTAAGTGACGTAATCTCAAGTAGTTGGGGGAAATCGCAAGCACTCTGAAACCTCCAAAACCACTTGGGTGCGGCTTTATACTGTTCTTAATATATTTTAGCATTTCTGTGTGTCTTTGTACAAACACACTTAATTCATTATTAAGAACAGACGAAAGTGGTGGGGGATTCATAGTTATTCCATTATCGCTAATGGTAAACTCTCTTCCCGCTTCAATTAACATCTGGGCGGCTGTCGCTAAAATAAAAGCGCCCTCAACAATTATATAACTAAAACGTTTGTAAATAACTTCCATATCAAATGTGAAATCTGTAAAGTGTGGAGTTTGATTAAACTCGCTTAAACTACAACTTAAAAACCAAACCAATTCTTCATCGGTGAAAACGAAACAACTAACAAATGTAGTGTTGCCATACGCATCAAGAGTTTCTACCTCTAAATTGTTTTTCAGTCTTGCCTTTAGGGCTCCTAACAAACAATTGATTCCTTGAATTTCGGCATCACAATAAGTAGTAGTACAGTCATCTCCTATTTGAGCGCCGGCAATACTTATGTCAGCGTCGGTAGCAAGAACAATAAAATTGAGTCTTGCGTCAGTCGTAAAACCATTAAGCGTTGCTCTCCAATGATCGGTCCAAATCCCTGTGTGAGCTGTTACTGGAATCAAGTATGTAGTTCTATATCTACCAACATCAATGCGTGAGACATAGGATGATGATAGACTTCTTATTACAGTGCCCTGACTGTCTAGAATTTCAACCTGCGGCAGTGAATCCGCATCGGCTATTTGACCCGTTGCATCACGCAGATCTATTTCTAAAACAACAGTTTGGCCTACGATAACTTGCCTATTAGTTGTAACCATTACTCCTCCTAGTCACTCGCAACTTCTATTCTTGGGTATCCAAATGGTCGTTCCACGACAAACTCTGAAATGTTCTCAATAGTATTGCCGCCATATTCTGCCTGCATGATAGCTGTATAATTTCCTATAACACTAAATGATGTTTCCAGCATATAGGTGCCAATCTTCAATCGAAACATAGATCTGGGATAGCTCGCAATATCAGTGCCATTTGGCTGTATTATTCGCTGAACTCTAGGATTAGTTACCTCAATTGGCACACTATTCAGCGTGGTTTCCCAAGCTATTCTAGCGATGTTTGGACTAGGCTGAAATGGTCCTGCCATTTTTGATCTCCTATGAATCTACTATTAGTGGAGATTCAGTAGTTATATTCTCTTGCTCGGGCTCAATCTCTTCATATGTTTCGTCTTCTAACTGGTAAATTTTTGCACGGATAATCTCACCAAGATCCACAGCACATTTAAGATAGCCAGCATAAAATGTTTTCTGATCCAACGCCATTTTTCTCATCGATTCTAACGATAGTGTTAATTCCTCTAAAACATCTAACATTATTCTTTTTTCTTCTTTCTCGTACATAATTTCTCCATTAAAAAAGGGCGGCGACTCGCTCTGCCGCCGCCCGTTGTTAGGCCTCTTATAATTCTATATTCATATGAGATTATTGATAGTTTTTAATCATTATGCGTTAAGCGAAACATCAAGTACATAGTCGTCAGTGTTAAAAGTAAATCCACTTTTAACTCCCGCATCTAAAACTCCTATTTGATTTAACATAATGTTTTCAGCAAGTTCGACGGCACCATCTATTGTTATGGACGCTGTATTTTGAATTTCAGCAATACAAGTGTTTCTAACCAGTTCTTCGCCAAGTTGCGTAAAAAGTGCTCCGCTAACCTGTTCCTGTCTCATTAGGGGCATCTTTTTACCACTTTTAAGGGTAGCAACAGCAAGAGGCGTTTCATTATCAAAAATATGAGCGACCAGTCGCTCTTTCAACCCATCACTGATAAGTGCTTGTAATTGTTTAGGAACCTCACCACGAGAAAACTCTGCGTTAATAATTTCCATGGCAGCCTCTTTTGTTGGTCGTGGGATCTCCAAAATAGCATCTCCAAGCCGCCCAGGACGCATTAGTGCCGGATCAATAAGATCAGGTCTGTTTGTAGCCGCGATCAAAACAACATTATCATTGGTATCTACCCCCTGAAGTTCTGCCAATAAAGTAGGAACAACAGTCTTTTCTGGTGTATATGTGGAAGTGTCTTTTCGTTTCCCAGTAATACTTTCAATCTCATCCCAAAAAATAATTGAAGGAAATCCTGTGGTTGCAGCCATTTTACGAGCTTCATCAAAAATTTTTCTAATTGCTGCTTCAGTATTACCAGCCCATTTCGAAAGAACTTCGGGGCCATTAATTAAAAAGAACCCTTTGTGGTTATGATTCTTCACATCTACGTTTTTTTCTCGTAGCTTCAACATTTCATTAAAAATAGCTTTCGCAAGAAATGTTTTTCCACAACCTGGCGGGCCATGAAATAAAGCAGCTCTTAGAGGCTTGAGTCCATATTTTTTGAATGTTTCTTTGTGTACTGTAGGATAAATTAGTCTTTCTTGTAAATATTTCTTTTCTTCATCCAAACCTTTTACATCCTCAAATGATATATTTGGCACCTCTGCTAAAGCAAAATCTCCCTTTTCTTTAGCTCCCAATACCTCTAATACGATTTGGGATTCCAAATCATAACGTATTTCATCGCCTTCTTTACAAGTAACCCAATCCGCTACCTTTACGATAAACTCTTGGCCGCCGTCACTTATAACAACTCGCGTGCTATCAAGTACCCTTTGTACCTTTGAAACTCTACCATCATAAATGTCATGATCTTTTATCTCAGCAAGTACGCGACCTTCTCCACTGCCTATTATTAAAACTTCAATACCAGTTTTTAGTTTTGACATATCTACATCTGGAGAGACCATAACCTCTTCTTTAATAGGACCAAATTGTACCAAAGCCCTTCTTTTGGGAAGGGCTTTAACACAACGAACACGCAATCCAGACTTATTATTTAAAGCTTTTATTTTTTCTTGTAGTTCTTGTAACTCTCGCTTATAGACGAAAATATCTTGAGAACCTTCCATATATTCCCACAACACATCAACAACATTTGATATGTCCTTTACATCAAAAGATTTTTGAAGTTGGGATTTATGACCAGCTCTAAAACAGTTATCTATTAGTTTTTTTACTTCAAATCTATCCATTATTTGCTTCCTCTTAATATAACCAGCTCAATTTCTCCGTCATCATGAATTAACACATAAGCTCTATGAGACGCTTCGACCCAATCCCCTGCGTTATAATATAGGGTATCATAAATCATTCTTTTACACGGCCTATGAGTGTGGCCAGCAATAATTATATTGGCTTGCGATTCCATCCTTACCAACTTCTTTTCCTGTTTTTGTAATAAGAATCGTTGTACTAACCATGTTTTACGAAGCCAATGTTGAATGTCAATGCCAATCAATTCATAAATCCATTTGTTAATTCTTGTAAAAGTTCTAGCAAGTGCAGGATGTCGCATTACAGCAGAGTCTGTCTCATGTCCGTGTGCTATCTTGATGATATTATTATTAATTCGTAAAATCATTTTCTTCTTAAAAGATATGTTTGGAAAAACATCGCGCAGACCTGAAACAAACCAATCATGGTTTCCTTCAATATATACAACATTTTTGAATTTTTGAATTGCGGAAAGAAATAATCTATGTCTTTCATCAAAGCCTAAAAACTTCGAGAAATCAAAAGCATCTCCATTTATTACCAATGTACAATCTTTTTGCGAAAACTCTTCCAATAAAGCAAAAAGACTAGGCAAATTTCTATTCGCCTGACGATCTCCAACATGAGTGTCACTAATGATTAGCCACATTAATCCCTCTGTAATTTGGTATGAAGAATTTTAAATTATGATTTTTTTACAAATCCATATGTAGTTGGGTCAAAGATCCAATCTTCATTCTCAGGCATATCACGATTTTTTGCCAATGTTCTCAAGTGATTTAAAAATTCATCTTCAATTTGATCAAGCTTTGTAAGCAAGTTGTTTTCAGTGCGAACATACTGCCTGCGAAAAGAACCAAGAGTTGCCATAGCTTCCTTAATTCCATTCTGATATTGCTGAACAGCCTGCTTCTCTTCAATGGTTAAAATCATTTTATTTTCTTCCATTCTAACTCCCTTATAATTGATTATCGGGACAATCATCCTCATCGCCGCCAAGCATTATGACTAACGAGTTATCTTTAACTCTCCAGAATTCTTTTGGAATTGGAGGATCTTCTCCCTTTTTAAACCACATTAATTGTAGTCCATCTGTTGTATTATATAATCCAATAATGATAATCTCGCCAGTATGAACGCAGCTGTGACAATTTGGACACAAAATGGCCAAATTGGCATCACTATTAGTTGATCTGGGGTCTGTTCTGGGGATAATATGATGGCGATGTAAGATAGCTTTTTTGTCTAAACTACAAATTTCACAACTAACTTTCGGTCTTAAAGTCATACTAATCCTTTCAATCAGGTGCTACAATGGGGATATCCAAATCACCGTCAGCAGCCCTACCCTCTATATCCAACTGCCTTAGATATTCTTCATCTTCGCTGAGAACAAGTTCGCTCATTTCTTCATCTATATCCCCAACATCAATAATAATATATGCTTTTCTTCTCTGAGGAAAAGTTACCGCAGATGGATCTAATACTTCCATCGGCGGCGGTAATGTTGGCACTGCTTTATAAACTTTTATCAGCCCTCGTCCCAGATATTTAGAAATAGATCCCGTTTGTTCTGATTTTAATATATCGTCAATATTCAAATGACTGTTTTTTCCAAGCAGATCTCGGCATTTTCCAGCAGGAATTTTCATACGACAATCACCAAGATTAACATCTCGTGCTGTTATATTTCTTAAAATATAACTAAATCCAGACCTCGCTATGTTTTGAAAAAATTCCAACGCTATTTTATCTAATGGAGTGAGAGCTGGCACCACTTTACAAACCAAAACCAAACCTTTACCAAGATGTTTAGAAATAGATCCAGACATTTCGGATTGTAACACACTCTCTACAGACATACGACCATTTTTGCCGAGCAAATCTCGGCTTTTACCTGATGGAATTTTAGTCCGCAGGTCACCGATACTAATATCTCTTGTTGTAATGTTTTTGAGAATATATTTAAATTCCGGTTTTTTCATTATTCAGCAGCTTTTGCTGGCTCCTCTAATACCACAATGGTCTCTGCTTGTCGACCAGTATCATTTTTTCCTATAGTAAAAGAGACTTTTTGACCAGCGGTCAAAGTCTTAAACTTTCCATCTTCTGCCACTATATTAGTATAGTGTACAAATAAATCACTACTTTCATCCTCGGGCTTAATAAATCCAAAACCTAGTTTATCATTAAACCATACTACTTCACCTTTCATGACTGTCATCTTAATTTCTCCTTGTTATACTCAAAATTACAGTATCTAATATCAATAAGTGGATATTTCGACCCGTTATACTCGTATTCTTCTATTGATACGAATGATATTGTTCCATATTTCGCAACTTCATAAGTATTAGTATCTTGATATTCTATCAAATGAAAATTGCGCATTAAAGCTATTTTGCCCTTTGGAACCCTAATTATAGGCAAGCCTGAAATCTTTACTGTCCTGCCTTTAGTTATAATTTCTGTCATTGTTTTCTCCAGTTGCTGGTATAATAACCTCGCCGTTAATAGTCAATCCATCTTCAGCATGGATATCTAAAAGTGATTGTATCTGTAATATAGCAAGCTTAGACATATCACCTCTTTCACTTTGTGGGGCGAGCGCAATAGCCCTATCCCACTTATCAAAGAGATCTTGTAGGTCACGACCTGCGCCAATTCGTTTAGCGTGATCCATTAGCCAATAACGTGTTTGTTTTTCTGTCTTCATGATCGCTCCTAATAATCTGGCCAGAAATAGTCCTCATCAAACTCTCTTTTTACATGAGGACACGTGCCGTGATATGTTCCCCAAATATTGGAAATCATTTCACTATCTTCATCTGCCCAACCATCCAGAGCATAAGCTTTTATGTGTAGGGAATCTTCCGCAGACATAAGAGCAGCGGTAACGTTTTTCAACCAGTTATCCTGCTCAGGTGTGGATTCTTCTTCCGAACTTCCATATTTAACTTGCTCTAGCGAGCCTCTGGACATATAGTGACCACCATTATTATAAGTGATGCCATCAGCACGTTTAATAAGACTCATTTTTTGAAATCCTTAAATAAATAAGCATATATTGATAGGTTAGCCATCAAAATCGCTTTCCCATATCGATATTATCTTATATCCAGAATTCTTTATTTCTATTTCCCTTTTTATTGTTTTGTTGTGTAGTTCTCCATAACTCTTTTTAACCATAGGATTTATTTCATTTGGATTAAAAACATTTGGATTGCCATGCCAAAAATCCCCATTGAATTCATAAACAACATTATTACATAAAGCATCAACTCTATAATTTTTTCTACCTATTTTAAGAGATTGTTCTCTATATTCAACCGGGATATTTAAACTATCAAGCCACTTTTGAGAGGGTTTAGAAACGCTCTTACAACATTTTCGACAGCCATATCCTTTTAAATGACTGTGTGGGGTTTGTAAAAATTCGCCATGAATGGGGCAAACAATTATAACTTTTCTATTAACATGAGAAAATTTTGTATTAGAATAATCATATTTATTTTTATGTATTTTGTTTGCCTTCTCTATAAATTCTTCTGTTGTTAAACTCTTCAAACCACATTTTGAGCATCCTTTGCTATTTAAATGATTATTTGGTTTTTGTAAAAATTCGCCATGTTTTTTACATATAATAATTATTTTTTTATTGGCATTAATATATTTTACTTTTGAATAGTTATATTTATCGCCATGAATTTTCTTTGCCTGTTCTATAAACTCTTCGGTTGTTTTTTCTAACGCATTGTTTGCACATTGTTTACAACCATTACCCTTCAAATGACTATGCGGAGTTTGTGTAAATTCACCATGTTTTTTACATATAATTGCTACTTTTTCACTAACATTGATAAAATTTGTATTAGAATAATCATATTTATTATTATGTATTTTGGTTGCCCGTTTTATAAACTCTTCTGTCGATAATCTACATGAACCTGCACATTTTTGGCAACCAGCTCCACCAAAATGATTATTTGGTGTTTGTAGAAACTCGCCATGAATATAACAGATGATAATTACATCTGTAAGACTATGTATGTATTTAACTTTTGAATAATCATATTTGTTCCCGTGAACTTTCTTTGCCCGTTCTATAAATTCTTCCGTCGTTAAATTCTTTACACCACATTTTCGGCAACCATATCCTTGAAGATGATTGTTCGGTGTTTGTAAAAACTCGCCATGAATTGAACAAATAATAATTATTTTTGTGTGATTATTTTTATATTTAACTTTTGAATAATCATATTTATTTCCATGAATTTTCTTTGCCTTTTCTATAAATTCTTCAGTATTTGATGCTTTTGGCATTCATCTTCCTCCACAATTAATATACAA
>Ga0307376_10006648_pt1 | contig 10212 bp, 9 predicted proteins | sample TR2MG_FD_202536 | JGI IMG/M metagenome (GOLD analysis project Ga0307376, IMG submission 202536) | Soil microbial communities from Risofladan, Vaasa, Finland - TR-2 | ecosystem: Environmental > Terrestrial > Soil > Coastal area > Acid sulfate soil | place: Finland: Risofladan, Vaasa | collected...
TAAATCTAAGAGTAAAAATGGAAATAAAAGTGCGAATAAAATTGGCGGTTCTAATACTAATTCGACAAAAATAGACGAATTAATTAATTTAACTTATGATAATTTAGTAATTACAAATAAAACTAATACTGATAATAGTAGTTCTAAAAAACGGCTTTAATCAATTATTTTGAAGATGAAAGTAAAAAACGGCGTGAAAAGAAATTAAGAGATGAGCGTGGTATTAGACAATTACTCCAATCTAGTACTCCTCAAGAACTAGGAATGTCTGATGTACTTTATACATGTTTATTAAATAATTTAAACAAAGTTGATATTAAAAAAGTTAATATTATTCGTATTGATTATTCTAGTAATAAAAAAATAGTCGAAAAATATTCTAAATTGTAAATTCTAAATTGTAAATTGCATATAATAAATTATTTATTATATGAAAAGTATAAAGAGCGAAAAAAGTTAAATAATTAAGGATATACTACTAAGATTTTATAATTTTTATTAGGGATATTCTTAATATCAACCTTTTCATATTTAATTCCTCGCATGAAGTTGCCAAAATCAAAGTTCAATGGAACTTTCAAGACAAAATGACTAGCCTTACCATCTAAATCATTGAGAATTGTAGTCAAGGGTATTCCTGATAATTGGAGCCGGACAAACTTAAATTTTTTAGGGCCTCCCCACGGTGCATCTATAAAAACAACATCTTGTTTTAAATCCTTGTAAACTTCAGAATAATCCTTGTTAATTAAATCAACATTATTTAACTTGTAAATGTCAACATTATTTTTTAAAATGTCAAAATGCGTCTTATCCTTCTCTACAGCATGAACTCCTTTAAAGTTTTTGGCAAAATTAATGGTACTACCACCCATTCCTGCAGTTGCATCTGTAATAATTTTAGTTTTTGGAGTAGTAACATAATCCTTAATAACACCACTTATCAATTCAGCATCTTCTGGTTTAATCATAAAATGTTTGCCAGCTTGTGTCAATTGCAACTTTTTAGCATTAGACGCAGGTGTAGTTTTAGGGAAATACTGTGACATATTAGTATTATTATTTGCCATTTGGGAACCTCTATCAACTACATTAGATGGTTTAGACTTTTTTGGTTCATTCTTTTTACCTTTATTTTTAGTATCACTTTTTTTATTATTTTTTTTAGACTTAGTTTCAGTCTTTTTACTATTAGTTTTTATTACATCAGATGGCTTAATCTTTTTCTTATCATTAACTTTTTTAGATTTAGATTTGGTTTTAGAAGGAGTCTTAGATTTGGTTTTAGAAGGAGTCTTAGCTTTGGTTTTAGAAGGAGTCTTAGCTTTAGTTGACTTGACGGTAGTTTTTTTAGTGACAGTCGTTTTAGACGGAGTTTTTTTAACAGTTGTTTTAGTAGTAGTTTTTTTAGTAGCCTTTTCCGCTTTATCATTAACAGTTTTGTTATCAACCTTGTTATCAACCTTGTTATCGGCCTTGTTATCGGCCTTGTTATCGGCCTTGTTAGCATTATTTTTTTTCGTAGCAGTTGTCATTGTCCAATTACACTTCAACACGTACTATATCATATGTTTATAAAATTTTCAAACTATTCTAAATAATTCTGAAAAATTGTTCTTTTACATTGAGGACAATATAACTTTCCTGCTTTATCTAAATACTCGATGTAACAAGCTTTATGTAGCATAGCTTGGCAAGTACAATTTAGCTTAAGATATGGTGGTTCATCATCCATACAAATTAAACATCTTTCAAAACCATCTTCCGTCGCATTATTTCTTTCGATAAAAATGCTTTGAAATTCATCGGTTAAAGTTGTTATTAAACTGCTAAACTGCTCTTGCATTAAGAAATTCATCTCTTGAATATCTGTGATGATACTATCATCCATCATAATGGTAAAATTAGTTAATAAGATATCTTCTTGTTGATCCAATATTTTTTGAAATAAGGTATTTAATAAATAATCACTATTTGCTAGATGATATCCTGATCCAATTTCAGAATTACCCCCTGGGTTACCAAAATCATCTTCTTCATCTTCTTCATCTTCTTCATCTTCTTCATCTTCTTCATCTTCTTCATCTTCTTCATCTTCTTCATCTTCTTCATCTTCTTCAGGTGTTTCTACAGGTGTTTCTGCAGGTGTTTCTACAGGTGTTTCTAATATATCATTATATTGCTCTTCATTTTCATGCATTTCATGAATAATTTCTTCAATATTTGCCATTTTAATATAGATTGATATTGTTATATGAAATATACTTATACTTTGATAAAGTATGTATTTTGTTCTATATTAAAATGATTTTTTATCAATTTTTCCATACATTGTATTATTTGTTATGCTGTTCGTTATGATATTATCATTGGGTTGTAATACATCTCTTTCCGGTACTTAGATTAGGTAATGGTCGTGTGTACGGATTTTGGCGATAAGCTTCCAATAAAGATGGATCTAAACGTTGGTTCTCTTGCTGAGATATACGATTATTAACTTGAGTAGAGACACCCAAGTTTCTTTGATCTATGTTTTGTTGGATTCTCGTGGGTGCTACTCCTCTCTCAGTTATATAAGCATTATTAATATGGCCCATTCGTGTAGTTTTCATATTAACAAATTCTGCCCCAGGAATGCGATTAGGGGCAGCCATTGCTGGTGTCCATTCATTCAAGCATTCGTCACGCAAACTCTTGACATTGGATGCATAAGCATTTGCATAGGACATAGCCATGTCAGCATCACCATTACCCGCATTACCAGTATATTCACAAGATGTTGTCTGGCGATTAGTAACTGGAGCATGTGGATTTGCAACCTGATAGCCACCTTCTTCGGGTCCATCGGCATTACCGGTATATTCACAAGAAGTCGTCTGTCGATTGGTTTCTCCTACCCGATACTGGGCATGCTTGTACGCTCCACCAGTTGATTGATTTCCTACTTGTCCTGCATTCTTGCGATTGATCACATCTACTTCCTTCATGGTAGTCTTAGGCTTATCCTTGGGATCCTTAACGGTACCCTTACGATGCCCACCATTCAAGTTACCGTTATGACTATTATGGATATTAGTTTCCTTCATAGTGGTTCTAGCCACATCATTGGGATCTTTGACCCAAGAGTTTTCAGCACGAGCAGCCAAATTAACATTAGCAGTACGTTCATTATGAATATTAGTCTCCTTCATGGTAGTTCTGGCCACATCATTGGGATCCCAAACAGTTGATTTCTTAACAGTATTATCCATTCTATCATTGAAACGACTACACTTAACAAAATGCTCCTTCTTAGTGAAACGGGGCTTTTGTTTATTATGAATCATACCAGCTTTATTAAGATTTGGATTAGCAATACGTGTTTTACATTCAGTTGTTTCACGAACTGTATGTTTCATTCGAATACCACTACGCCCATAATCGAAATCACCGCCATCAACGTGTCCTTGTGATCCTTTCAACTTCCATTGTGCCTCCATATTAGCATTACGGGGACCATCTGTACAGAAATTCTGACGCATAGCTTTACGAATATGTGGACGAATGTTGGATTTATTACCATTATTCGGTCCAGCCACACCAACCAATTGACAACTCTTTTTACGATTACCATCTTTAATAGTAATTTTTGCACGTTGGGGATCTGCAATATATTCACCAGTGGTAATAAAATTTCTCTCTCCGTTCTCATTGGTGTAATATGACTCCGGCAACCTCTTGCATTGACGACCAATCTCACCACGTTGAGAAGTATGAGAACCAGAAAGAATACGACCTTCATACGTCAACTTGGGATTAGATTTTACACGTAAATCATCAACGGTTTTTGGAGTACAATATGTCCTGGTATCTGGCTGTTGGAAACCACCACTCGGTTGAGAAGTATAACCTTGGTTTAAACCTGGACCAACTAAAATCTTTTCTACAGGGGATTCATTCTCTCTCATAATTGATTTAATATAACGCTCCTTGTTATATCCATTCAAATTACTCATACCATATGGATTTCCAATATCCTTATTATAAGGTGTGAAAAGGGGTTTCAACTCAGTCTTCTCTTGATAAGTATACATGTTTCCAGTGAAATTTTCCATTAAAGCATTATTAGCACGTTCGTCAACGTTCTGTTTAACACGACCACCAAAAAATGGAATCATATTATTATGTTTAAAATCATTCGTCACAATAGGTTCGCCAGTCAAAGAAATCCCTTGAATATTAGAACAACCTTCCTTGGCTAATCTGTTTCTTTCAGCTTGAAATAATTGATTCTTATTCAATTCTCCATTATATTCTAAAGGTAAATCAGCATCAGCCCATTCTGTCTTATTCAAATCAATATCTTTGCCAGGCATATCCATGATAATATTGGTATTTTTGTCATGAAAATATTGTTCGTACATTCTTTCAGAACGCTTCTGTTCTTGTATTTTTAAATTTTGCATTCTATTACCAGAATCATAAATATTCTTATTATTGGGTGCTAAACTTGAAGGTACATGAACGGGTTTACTCCCATCTCCGCGTTCTTTACCCTTACTCAAATAATATCCAACACCAGCAACAACACCGGCAACAGCAAGTTCCATGGTATTATATTATATAATTATATATTAATATAATTATATTTATGAACCCACTCCAATAGTATTATTTTTTAATCTTATCAACTGTTCAACTGATCAACTGATCAATATTAGCTGGCAACTCATTAATCTGTGTACTATAAAATTTCTCTAACTTTTGTAAATCATTATATTCCCATGGTCCAACTAAATTAATAGCAACTCCCTTGCGTCCGAAACGTCCACTACGACCAATACGATGAATATATACTTCTTTCTCCAATGGTAACTCATAATTCAATACTAAAGATACTTGTTGTACATCAATACCTCTAGACAAAATATCAGTTGTAATCAACACGCGTGTAGTTCCTGATCGAAAGTCCTGCATTACTGTATTTCGTTCCTCTTGTGTCATGCTTCCATTGATGCAAGAAACAGTAAAATTACAACTTTGCATCTTCTCTGCAATAATATTCGCTTTTTTTCTGGAATTAACATAAATCATTGATTGTGTCACTGAAATAACACTGTACAAATCACATAAAACATCAAACTTAGTATTTTCATCTTGAACATATACATAATATTGACGTATACCATCCAATGTTAACTCCTCTGCTTGAACTAAAAATCTAATAGGATCTTTCATAAATTTATCAGTTAAATCTAGCATTTCTGGAGGCATTGTAGCACTAAAAAGAGCAACTTGTGCTTCCAATGGAATATAATGAAAAATTCTCTGAATTTGTTCACTAAAACCACGTGATAACATTTCATCTGCTTCATCTAGAACAAATATCTTAATCCCATCAGGATTAATCTTTTTATTTCTCAAATACTCACAAATTCTTCCAGGAGTTCCAATCAATATTTGTTCATTAATAGGAGGCTCTACATCATATCGGCCACGTCTATTACCCCCAATTAAAAGTCGCAAAGTAATATCTGTGTGCTGACTTAAATCTGTAATTACATCATATATTTGTTTAACTAATTCTCTAGTGGGTCCTAAAATAATAGCTTGTGGAAATTTATCTGATCTGGTAATTCTTCCTAATGTTCCAATAGTAAAAGTTGCTGTTTTACCTGTTCCTGATTGAGATTGTGCAATAATATTTCTACCAGACATTACCGGTACAATAGCTCTCTTTTGAATATATGATGGTTTTTCAAAACCAACTGAATAAATTCCGTTTAAAATATCTTCGTCTAATCCCATTTGATCAAAATCATCGTAAGTCTTACTAATATCTAATGACTGTTTTGTTTCAGTATTTTCATCTTCCTGTGTTTTAGTTTTATTTTGATCCGAATCCCGAACCAGATTTTCATGAATTTTTGTTTTATTTGACATAACTATAAGTTATATAAGTTATATCTTAAATCTCTAAACCTAATTATTATTCTAATAATTAATCAAATGTTTTGAATAATTATTTCATTATTTCATTATTTCATTATTTCATTATTTCATTATTTCATTATTTCATTATTTCATATTACCTTTTACCTTTTACCTTTTAGTACATTAAGCTAAATTTTTAAATGATGTTTTATTCATGTTCTTATTAGTAAATCCTTCCACTACTCTTGGAACTTCAATGCAAGGACGATGGTTATCTTTCGTCTCTAATCTAGTATCAGTATTTAGTCTTCCAGGAAATTCGAAGTTTGCTTGAGGGTCTGTATGCGGATAATCGAGACGAATAGTTTCATTACCTCTCAAGTTGCTAGAAGGGTTCGTGAGTCTAGTATTATCAACTGGAAAATAACAATCCGCATGGTTATTGAAAACACCATTGTTGACAGGCATAGGGGTATTTGGTTTATTACGGCATCGGCTAGCAACTTTGTTAAGATTACGTAATTCTGATTCTACATCTATTGGTCCTCGAAAATGTAAATTCTTCTCATTTTTGGAGATACTGCCCCCATTCTTTTGCATTCTAATTAAAGGATTTGCCTGAAAACACGGCTGGCATGAGACAGGTGTTTCCAAAGCATATTTTCCAGAATAAAGTGAATCTTGATAGGCCTCTACTTGGCACTTAGCATCATACTTTTGTCGTGTGAAGCTCATTCAGTAATACAATATATAATTAACACAGAATATATTTTATACACAGAAAAGAATTACGATAAATAAAAATATTATTGACGAATATTTTTATTGTATGTTGTATGTTGTATGTTGTATGTTGTATGTTGTATGTTGTATGTTGTATGTTGTATGTTTGTAATCTTAACGACGAATGCAAGTTTGGTTATAAGTTGGCTTAGGATAATTGGGACGATTATAATTAGCCATCTTACAAGTTGGCAAATGTCTCTTAGGATACTTGTTCTCATCAAAAGAATAATCTTGACAATGGCTTAAAACAGCATTTTGCCCACGAAGCTCGCTTTCTAAATCAACTAAGTTACCAGAAGTACTGACTTCATTTCCTCCAACCACACCCAATTCCATTCTACATTTTGATGTATTTTGAAATTTTCCTTGATACATTAGATAATCAAATGTCCCTTTATTTTCATTCATTTTCTTTTGATAACTGCATCTATCATAACTACTGCGTGTTAAACTCATAGCTATTATATATTAGATCCAAAGATTTTATTTTATTGTTCATCTAATTAAGCCTCTTGATTTAGCATAGTCGACATTCTGTTTAACTGAACGTGTACTAATTCCACCACGTGTCCAATTGCGTTCTACATAATGATCAACATTACTAATTGCATCTTCCATCTCTGGAATTAAAGGAATAAAAGTATTTCTAAACTGTTGTTGGTCCTCAGAACGCTTGCTGTTAGTCAAGGCTCCGCGTTGCAATTGATCCTCTACGTCAGTCTTAACACTTCGTGTACCAGGACCAGTGAAAGGCATAGTTGTATAAGAGCGTGGATCTAAATTCTTTTCAGCCTTGCTCTTATTGTTGGTAATAACATTACCTTTTTCTCCATTTCTAATTTGAGATTCCATATCAATATTGTGGCCACGCACAGTATTCTGTTGGTTATGGTATACTCCAATTTCACCCATAGAATTAACATAGTTTGATTGGGGACGAAAGCTAGTAAGATTATACTGACTAAATTTATCATTCTGATTATTTACACATGTAATATAATCTAAATCATTAGTCATGTTAGATGAATTTCCAAAAACAGTTCCACGACTCATTATTATTTATATTTATTTACAATTATTAATAACTACTTATATATATTGACTATAGAAAAATAAATATATCTATTCTTATCAACTTCTTCTAAATGTTCCCATTAGATTCCCTTTACCTATTACATGCCCTTTAACTTTTTGTAAAAATTCTTCAGTATTATTACCTGGATCATCTATAACTTTATCTAGTGCATAAACAACAAAATAATACTTATGAGGGTTTCCTGGTGGAGGACATGGACCAATATATCCATATTTACCCCAACTATTTTTACCCTGTTTTATTTTTACACCATATACTTCCAAGCTTTTATTGTCCGAAGCAGGTAGGGATGGAATCTTTTTAATTTTTGGAGGAATATTAGGTAATAACCAATGTATCCATGTTCCACTAGGAGCGTCTGGATCAAAAACTAATAAAACATAACTTTTAGCACCAGGTATATTAGTCCAAGCCAAATCGGGATTTAAATTATTTCCACCTTGATTAGTACAAATATGCATTCTTGATATTTGTCTATTATTTTTTAAAGACTTACTAGTAATTTTAATAGAACCCATTTTATTCTTTTGATTCATTATAACTATAGTATTCAATAACATTATTTAACATAATAATTAAATAATGTTCATTTCTTCATGTATTTCTTGTATTTCTTCATGTATTTCTTCATGTATGGCATGAATATTTAACAAGTGCTATCAGGCTCTAATTGATCTACAGGATTCCAGTTGGGTGCACCAACTGTTGTATCTTCTTTCAATGTTGGCCCACTGTTATACAACCATTTCGCATAGGCAGTCTGATCACTGACAACTGTTGTCACTGGCATGGTGTTAAAATTTAACTGACCATTTGATTTAGCATAAATATCATCAACATTTCTATAGAGATTATGATTAAAATCAGTTTCAATCTTATGTTTGACAATATCATTATTATAAGACTTGGTAGCCGGTGATCTATATGGATTGCCATTAGGCACTCCATGAATATAATTCATAAAAGGATTATCAACAGTTGGCAAAGTCTCGTTTATTTCACTATTTTCTAATTGTGCTTCATTTTGTTTGTTAGTAGTACTGTTATAAGTTGTAAAAAACAATTCCAGATTATCTAATTGTGTTTTATAAATAAATATAGTAAAAGCTCCAATTAAAAATGGAATAGCTAGATACTGATAGTTATTTTTCAACAAAAACAATATTGCTCCGACATAAATAGACATTCGCATAATAGCATTTAATTTCTCAATCATTGTCATATCATAACTAGGATAAAACTCTGATACACGATCTTTATCAAAAAGTATGCCTAAATCATTATACCAGAATTCATCAGTATTCACTCCACTTTTTGAATTATAGAGTTTATCATTATAAACATTCATGATATATATATAATATTATTGATATAATTTTTGTTATACAATCTTGCCATTTTTAACAAATAATATGAAATTACATTGTTATTATTTGTTATTATTTGTTATTATTTATTAAATTATTAATTCATGATTAATGATTCATGATTAATGATTCATGATTAATGAATCATTTCTTCTTTCTACGAATGACCCCCTTCTTATTTTCCCCACAAGATTTTCCTGAATTTTTAGTTCTAGTCTTAGGATTACCTTGCATACTAGTTGCCATCATATTCATCATTCCCATTTGCATTCCCATTTGTCGTAATTGATCTGGTGTCATATTAGCCAAGTTTGGTGGCATAGGCATTCCATTTGGTGAAGCTGAAGGCTGAGCAACATTTGGTCGTGGAGGCATTCCTCCTGGTGGAAATAAATTCAAACCACCCATTAATTTTTGTGCTTCCATCATTAAAGAATGTTGATTCAATTCTCCGCTTTTAATTTTCTCATCCATCTTATTACAGACAGTTGCCATAATATTTCCTAAACCGCCTGCTAAAAAATTTGAATCAGCTCCTGTACCACTAGTTGCTAGACCACCTCCAAAAAGTTTTGCCATTAAATCAGCCGGATTACCTAAGTCTTTAAAATCAGCCGGATTAACCTCTTTTGACAAATCACTCGCTAATTGTCCAATTAAAGAACCACTAAAGAAATCTGATGACTCGTTCATAGAATCTTCCATTTCTTTTAACTCTTCACGATCTTTCTTTCGTTGAGTAGTATGTTGTATTGCCTTTGTATCTTCTGGACTAAGTGTATCATGAGTGAAAACAATATCTGGTCTATACTTTTTCAAATTGTTAATGATAGCGTCACGTGAATCTAAAACACATTTAGTAGCTGATACTAAATCACTGTGTTTTAATCCACTAATAATTTTTTCTACATTATCTGTTAATTTAGTTGATAATAAATATAATGCATGCAAATATTTCCAGAAGCTAATCTTAGTATTTTTCTTTCGATATTCAGAGTGTGTGAATATTTGGTGAAAAGTAATTTTTCCAACTACTAATAGCACAGGATC
>Ga0307376_10006649_pt1 | contig 10208 bp, 19 predicted proteins | sample TR2MG_FD_202536 | JGI IMG/M metagenome (GOLD analysis project Ga0307376, IMG submission 202536) | Soil microbial communities from Risofladan, Vaasa, Finland - TR-2 | ecosystem: Environmental > Terrestrial > Soil > Coastal area > Acid sulfate soil | place: Finland: Risofladan, Vaasa | collected...
CATAATCCTTTATGTCAGGACTGAAGTCAAGTTTCGTTTGGTTCTTAGAATAAATATCCACATTGTATTTGCTTGGATTCTTAACTATGAATTCTGAAATGCAAGGGTCAAGAGTTGTTCCATCACATTGTATATCTCCAGTAACATCTATAATTTGAAAACCATAAGTCATAATCAAAAATGTGAGGAATCCTACAAGTGTTAAAATGCCTACTCCAGCTCCTGTTCCGATGTTAACCCATTTTCTGTCCATTTATGTTGCCATCCTTATATCACCATTTGAGGTGTCTATATTCGCTGATTTTGTTCCTTCATTCAATCTGTCTTCAGTTTCCCATTCCCAAAGTCTTTGAACAGTTGTTGTTGTTACACTGTTCCCATCATCTCCAAGGACTATTTGACCACCACCCATTCCAAGATGAGGAGCTCCTAAAATCCCATTAATGGAGTGTCCTAAAATAAATGAATTTGAACCACTCCAATCAATTGTTAAAATCTTAAGCCATTCCTCCATTTCAATATATTCAACTGCTAATATCAAAGCAGGAGTAGGTTTACCGCCTTCGTGTGCAAGAGACTGATTCTCTGCATCTTGAGTTGCAAACTTAGTTCCAAGAAACTCTCCTAACTCACTCATTTAATTCTCACCTTTATCAATGCTTGAACTTCAATTGAAGTGTCTTTATCTATATTTACAAATGTGCTTCTCTGAAACATTTCACCATCTGAACTTGCATTAAACAAACCTATTTCTTTCAAAGCCTCACCATCTAATTGAGTAAGCCCAACAACTTGGTCATATGTAACTTCCTGTGTTGCTACGGAAACACTGTTAAAAGCGAACCTTCCAGACTCATTAATCAAGGAAGTATCAGCTGAGTTAGGTGTGGTGTTATCAGTTCCCCAACCTATATAAGTAGGATAATCTGGGTCTTCTCCAGCCATCCAATCTCTAATCACATTTTTACCGCTGTTAGTAAATACCATTTATGCTCCTCCCTCATTTGCGTCTTCTACATCTTGAATTCCCACAATATTTGTGCCCCATATATCGTGGACTATTTTTTTAACTCTTAAGTTTTCTGTTAAGTTATAAGAAGGAATTGTAAAAGGAATAAAATCCCCAACTTGATATGAAGTTAAGTCTTGTCTAATTTCTGCAGATACTTCCAATCTTGGATTAGCCCATAAAGCAAGGAGTTTTGCACCCATATACTTCCCAATATACTTAGCTTCATCTCTGATAATATCTTCATAAGCTCCATCATTAGCACATACAACAGCTACATTACCTTCAGACCTCATCTTTAAAGTAGTGTAAGGATAACTTGTAGGGAACTTATCCCCTTGATTAAATGATGCAGGATTAGTTAGTTCTTCCATAGCCATAATCTCTTCAGAAAGCCCTCTAAATTGAGTTACATACCTCCATTTAGCTCCGTGCTTAGTTAAAGATACAGGATTAACAACATAAGTAGTATTCCCTCTTCCTGAAGGAGAATTGCCTATATTCAAAATTGCTGCATTAATTATATCATCAGTTGAAATTTTTATTTTTCCAGATTCCATATTTGTTCCTTCTGTAATTGCTCCTGTTACACTTCTTGAAGGTGGTTTCCAATAAAAAGTATTTGAAGAATCTAAATACATTATGTAAGCTCCATCATTTGTGAAATCCTCTCCTGAATAATTTTTTAAAAGCCAACTTGCAGGTCTATAAATTTCTCTAATGGAAAATGTATCTGTGAATGTTACATCATCTCCATTTTGATAAGCAATAGAAGGAGAGTCTCCACCAATAACAGAACCAACAGCAACATCTTCCTCATCATAAATTGTATCCCCATCTGCTCCAACATAAGTGAATTTTATTTTTCTTGAAGAACTTGAACCTAACAAGTTTGTAGAATTAGAAGATTTCAAGATTTGAACAATAATATTTGGAGCAGTCAAATCATCTTGTTTAATAAAAATAAGTGATGTGAATATCATCCCTATCTTAGAGTAAGCAGTAACACTAATTATTTTTCCTTTTGTATCAACAGTTAGAGGAGGGTCTGAAATTATAGCGTCAATAGATAAGTCTAAATCTGAATAAGATGCACTGTTCTCCCAAAAATATACTTTAATATTGTCTCCTACTGCAATCCTGCTTTCTGAATTAAAATATTTATTATTAGAATTCATAAGCTTAAACTTCACCACGTCTTTTTTATCTGCGAGATTTTGTTCTACTTGAATGTCATAACCATCTTCCAAAGTGATGGGTGTTGTTGAAAAATCATCACCTTGTTGTTTATACAATAATATTATTTGTTTTCTATATGCCATTATGCTGTTTCCGTCTCCCTCAATACTAATTGATATAATATTTTAGCTCCTTCTTTTACGCTGGTGTCAAAATCAAAATTAAAAGATTCAATGATGCAATAAATATATTCATTAGTGTCACTTGAGTCTTTAATTAAAACATCATCTGTTCCTGAAGCAAGAGTTAATTTGATAGCAGTTGTTGTTGTTCCATCAAATTGAAGTTTAGCAAAACTTTTTAAAATTCCCATAGTTGTGCTGTCCGCATTAGAATCAATTACTCCTGATAAACTAATTTTAGGATTTTCAAATCCTGCAACGTCAACTTCTGAAACATCAAATTTACCTGGGACTGGTTTGTAATTTGTAATGTTTTTCCAAACATAACTCACTTTAGTTCCTGATATTGTAAATATTACCCCTCCATTGACGCTTACATTGTATAATTTTACATATGCCATCTTATTCAAATCCTCCTAAGTTTAAAGTGTTGCTTAAATTCTTCAATTCTGCAACTAATCCTTCAGCATCATTAGCTTGAACAGTTAATTGGTCTATGTTAAAATTTGTGCTTGAAACAGCAGTGTCCAATTCAGATTCAGGTTCTGCATTTTCTTCTGCAAGTCTTTCATCTGCTGTTAAAACATTTGTCCATTCATCAAGAACTTCTTGCCAAGGGTTTATTTTATCTGCCCAATCTTGTTTTGCATCAATAATAGCTTGGTCCCAATTCTTAAGTTGGTCTCTTGTTAAATCAGATTGAAAGGATGTAAAAACTCCAATTTGCCATTCCTCTGGGAGAAGTTTATTTACTTGTTCTCTTAACCAATTAGCTGCTTTTATTCCTTGATTGACCACCCAAAAAATACCATCCACTATCATAGAAAATAAAGTTGCCATAGCATTCATAATGGTGATTAATCCAAGATGAAGTGCCTCAATAAATTGGAAGAACCATACTATCATTTGTGCAAACATAGCTTTCCAATTCCATTGCCATTTGATTCCTGCATAAATTATAAGTCCGATTATTATTAATATTACTGTTAATAAACCAGCAAGAGCCCAACCTGAAGTAGGTATAACCATTGCCGTTTTAATTGCTTTACCTGCAGTTAATATTTCAGCTCCAACTGTTGTGACAACCCCTTTAAGAGCAATCCAAGCTAACTTAGAAGCTCCAACTATTTTGGTTGTAATCTCAAATAATTTCATTGCATTAACAATTCCTAAAATTCCTAAAACTAATATTCCCAAAAGTGTCATTAAGGTTCCAACTATAACTCCTATGATAATCAACCACCTTGCAAGTCGAGGGTGTTCTTCAACCCATTCTGCCATCCACATAATAATGCTCATAAGAACAGGAATTATAGGTTCTAAAATAGAGCCAATAACAAATCCTAAGTATTGCCAAGAAGCAGAAAGTAAAGCTACAGAACTCACAGCTCCCTCTGTAGATGATATGATTTCATTAAAAGTTTTAAATGCAAATTTAGTAATTCCCATAAATAACCTTTGAATAGCCATACCAAAAAACATAATTGAAAGAGCCCAACCTTGAAATCTTGAAGTTAACTGCTCTAATATACCGCCTGTGGCTTTTATACTTTTTCCCACTTTTACTATACCAGTTCCAGCACGAGTATATAGGTTGCCCATAGATTTTATTTCATTATTTAAATCTGTAAATTTGGTAGCTTGGATTGCTTCAGTTATACTTGTTAAAGGCTTCTTAATTTGATTATTTATTTTACCTCCAACTAATGAAAAAGTATTTGATAATCTCTTAATTACTTCGTCAATTTTAGTTAGCTGAAGCTGAACTGATTTAGCACCTCGTTGAAATCCTTGAGTATTCATTCCAACATTTACAAGTATATCTTCAATCGTTCCCATTTATTTTTTTCCTCTTTTTCCCTTTCTTCCTTTAGCTGCCTTCTCTTTTTCTTCGTTGCTTTTTGATATTTGTTGCATCATTGAAAGGATAAAAGGAATTGGTTGATTCATCAAGGTGTAATAGTCCCATTTGAACTCTTTACATAATACATAACTTGTCCTATCAAAATCAAATTCTTTCTTATCCTTCAGCTTTTGGACTCTGTTCTTTATTGAGTTTATTTTCATTATCCAACTTCCCCTTCATCTCCTTAACTTTATCTTCGCTCATTGATGTCATACTCATCTCAATTACTTGAGGAAATAACTCCCAAAAGTGAGATACTACTAATGCTTCTTTCTGTTCTTTTGGCGTATCTGGATATGCTTGGTCTAATGAATTATAAGCCAGTTTTTGAATGATTTGTGTAATTTCTTCATCAAGACTTTGCAATACTAATGCAACATCTTGGGAATCCTTAAACTTGCTCATAACCTTAATAACTTTCATTAAGTCAGGGAAGTCTTTATATTTTAATGGACATAACAAAAAAGTGTCTGAGACTCCTTCTGCATTAATTAATTCTATGCTTTTAGGTTTTGATAAATGTCTTTCAAACTTTTCGTTGTTGTTCATTTTTTACTCCCCATTGTTTTAGGTCCTTTCCTTTCGGGTTCTGGTGGATTTTCAAGAGCTTTTATTCTTTGCTCGTGATGGTCAAGTTGGTCTTTAACGCCCATTATGTTTTCATATAGGGTTGTTTCTTTGACATTCTGTTTCATTGCTTCCAACAATAACTTAAGTCCAAATGCGTAACTGTCATTCGCTTCTTTTCTACAGAATGCTGTGAAGTCTTGATACACATCTGTTGCACATTTTGTTATTGAAAAGTTGATTGTTGGTGTTTGTCTTAATTTCTCAACTTTTTCTTTCATTGTCTTGTCATTCTCTTCATCCATTTTTTTGCACCTCTATTACAAACCATTTATTTTTTTCTATTCTATATATTTTGAAGTTATTGGTGATTGGTTCCATCTTGTCATATAACTCATAATAACAAGTCTTGTCAGCTCTTTGTAAGATAAGCAAGGTTTCATCCCCTATTTCTTCTGCATTAACTGGTAAGCTCATACAGAGCTTATATCCTGCTTTCAATTTTTTATCAATCCATTCTTGAGGAGGGTTCAATTTCTCCATCTTAGCAAACCTCTCAGGCAAACTTAATTCTTTAGGTTCCATTTGTGCCCACCTCTATCAATTGATTCTTCAAAAGCAGCGATAAACCGCTTCTTGCTATTCTCATAATTAAAATATTCAACATCCTCATATGCCTTGTCAAGGATTTGTTCAACCTTCTCACTGCCCTTCAACACCATATCAAACTTCTCCATTGTTTGATGTCTGTTAAAAGGGTCTATTGTCAAGTCAGGGAATAGTTTTTGATAACTGAAAACCCTATTACTTCCAATGATTGGCTTCCTTAAACAAGCAAGTTCAACACCATTCCTTCCATAAGTGTGAAAAGGATTAGGGTCATACAAGCATTTCTCTCCCTGAATCTTTTCTGCAAAGTCTGGGAAAGCCATTAAAGGAGCTATATCATCGAACATAACTCCCTTCCATCTTTTCATTTCATCAAAAGCATCATTATACCCATACATTCTTGTTTCAACACCATACTTTTCCTTAACTTTTTGCAAGGTTAAAGCACCAATGTAAGTGTGTCCAGCCCACCAATGAAATAAGAAACCTACACTGTTCTCATCATAATCTGAGCCCAAATGCTTAATCACTTTAGTGTTTGTAGGATGTGTAAGACAATATGCTCCTTTTATCATTTGAGACACTTGATTTGGTTCTGTTCCAAACACCATATCCCCCATTCTTTGCACTTGCTCATAATACAGAGGGTCTATTCCCCACTTACCCCAATACTCACAAACATAATCATTGTTGATTACAAGCTTGGTGTTAGCATTCATATTGTCAATTCTTCTTCTCAACTCAGCAATGATAGGCATATCTTTAGGTGACATATTCACTTGAATAATGTCATACTCTGCAATGTCTTCATCTGTTAAGCTCCAATAAGTTTTCATATCTCCTTGAAATACAAAAGTCCAATTATACATTCCGCTTCTTGCCGGTTGCTCTCCAAGAGTATCCTTAATATTTGCTGGAATATCTCTTGCAATAAGCACGTGGCAAAACTTTATAGTTTTCATCCATACACCTCTAACACATCTTTCTTTATCATTCCTCTCTGTTCAAACAAGGCTTTTCTTGACCAAAATAATAGTCGGTCAATCTTGTGAACATATCCTTTCTCAAACTTACTATAATCCACTTCTATAAGCACAGCTTCAGGACAATAACCTTTAACATCTTGATTTAATGCAATCATAGAAAGTTCTGTGTCTGCATAATGTTTTTTGTAACCTGGATAGAACAAGTCTCCTTCATAGTTTGTTTCCATCCATTTCCTTTCAATAAGTCCTGCAGTTGCTATGAACCCATCCCATTTGCCGTCATTAAAAGCAATAAGCTTATGTCCTGTCTGTATCATTAAGTCATAAGCTACTCTTAAGTAATCTCTGCTTGGAAAATAATCTCCACAAGAAAAAACATAGTGGTCAAAGTCAAGATTTCTTGCAGCCCAATTATGTAATTCTACCCATCCATCCCAACCATCTTCTTGTATAATTAAGATTACTTCACAGTCCATTCCAGCTCTTGCTAAATGAACCTTTGCAACTTTCTCACTTTCTGCTTCTCTATCCTTCGAGATTGGAATTCCCACCAGCACTCGGCTGTCTGGATTTCCGAACCTTCTTAACTTGACTTTCATTTTTTATTGGGTATTTTCCTAAGCTTGTATAGCCTAATTCATTCTCTCTTAAAACGTATTCAAATCCGTTTTCAATCCATCTTTTGATTTTTTTCATCATTGCACCTCTCACAAAAAATTAAAAAAAAATAAAAAAGTTTATCCAGAATATCTGTATCTGGTTGTTGTAGTTCCTGCAGTCCAACTTGGAGTTGTGGTTGCACTCCAATCAAGATAGCCTCTTGCCTTAACAAGCAATCCTACGTTACTTGCTGAATCTAATGCTGTAGTTGTAGCACTTGCAAGGATTGTGGAGGTTGTTCCATTTGTTCTGTGAATACCTTCCTGTTCTATCATATTTGGGTTTCCATTCTCATCAGTTGCTGAGAACTCAAGGGTTAATGTTCCTTTCATATACTCATCTGCACTGAACTCTTTGTCGAATGTAACTGACTTAACATCCATACACATAAGCATATAGAGTTCATTGCTTTTTCCTGGAACTATCACACTTCTTGCAGAGTTTGCTATGTGATATGATGAGTCCTGGAAGAAAAATACAACTCTCCATCTGCTGGTGCTTTGGTCTGACATAACTAACTTATTTGATGTTGTTATAACATCTGATGCTTTATAGCTTCCAAATTGCACATAATCAAAGTCTGTGTCATTCAACATAACTTCAAATTCTACTGTAAATTTTTCTCTTGGTTTCTGAAAGTTAAAAGTTTTGTTTCCAAAAGCATAAACATCTTCAGTTGGTTGTGAACCTCCTGATAACTTCCAATTCAAAACTTTTCCTTCTACATTTGATATTGTTCCTGTTTCTTCTTTCTCGAAAATGATTATTACATCTTCGCCTTCAAAGTGGTCTGGGAGTGCCATTATATTTCACCTCGTTTGTTATAAGATATTCTCATCGTGCATTTCCTCTTATCAGATTTTTCGCTGATTTTTTCAATTCACCTTCAAAGTCTGTCGTCAAAAAGGCGGTAATGCCTTTCTCCCAGTATCGTCTGCCTATGAATCCTGGATGTAAACCAATTACAATAGGTGTTCTCTTCCCATAATACATTGTATCTCTCACGACTGCGTGTGGTCTTGCTCCTTTCTCCACAATCAAAGGAAGATTTAATGTTGTTCCTTCTGGTTCTTTTGCCATAAACACTTTATATCCTTTTTTTCCAGCTTGACTTGGTCCTCTTAAGTATGACATTAAAGGGGTTGATGTGTTATGACCTACATTCTTTTCTTTATTATGTCCTAAAGCTTGAATTTCTGTTCTTACTCTGTCTTTCAATTTTATGCACATATCATAAGTAGCTTTTCTTGGGAAGTTAATTCCTGCCCTGTCAATATCTTTAAAATATCTTATTGTGCCTTTTAATCCTACAGCTGTAATATATGCCATTATGCTCTCACATCATCTATGAACCTAAAAGAAACATTGAAAGTTATTTTATGTATTCTTTTACTTCCGTCTTCCCAAGTGTCATAATCCCCACCATCTATTTCCATATTTTTAAGTCTGTTTTGAGCAAAAGTAAGTCTTCCTGCAAGAAGTTTTGCTGTAACTTCATCAGCTAATGCTTTTGTATCTTGTGCATTATCATCATACACTTCAATCATTATACTAAGGTCACTTGTGATATAATCTCCAGCTAAACTTAGTTTTGTGAAAGAAGCATTTGGAGGGCTTATGATAACAATAGGATAACCTGATGTTGCCACGAGTTTTGAGTTTTTAGAAGAAAAAATGTTACTTGTGCTTATTGGATTTGTTGTCTGTAAGTAAGTGTATATAACGTCCCAACTTGTAGTTCTAATTGTGTTTGTTGCTACTGCCATACTCTCTTTCTCCCTTGTAGGATTGTTACCAAGCTGTTGTGCTTGTAACTCTTTCCACCCTGATAACTTGTATCACCAAGGTGTCCTGTGTTCTCACAGGTCTTATTTCAACAATTCTGTAATCAATTGAATCAACAGTTAACCTGTCATCAAGTGCTAATGTTACATCATCACGAGTTATTTTTTCGTCATCACCGACTGTTTCATAACCAGCTCCCATCAATGTAAGCATTGCTTTTGTATTGTCACCATCTACTATTTTTATAGATGCCGATGTTCCCCAGCTTGAAACTGCCACATCCCCTTCTGCATTTGAAGTTTTTGTAGCTGAAGCATAAGGATAATGTGTTCCTGTATTGCCAAAAGTATCTATTAAAGTTCTTGCTGCTTTTCTTAAATTAGTTGCTAAACTCATATGTGCTTCCCCATACTACCCATCCTGCAGTTGTTAATATTCTCATTGTTCTGAATCTTTTAAGAGTATTTGATACCCGTCAATACTCACTCCTTTAATGACAGCCCCTTTTTTAGCTTCATCTTGAAAATAATTTCTCATACTTCTAATGTCTTTTTGACCTACTGAAAGTGAACCTATGGTTTTGTTTACGGAGTCTACTCCTCCCAAAACGTGATTGCAAACCATTGCATCTGCTAAAGGACGAGTGACAACATCATATCCTGTTGTTGTTCCTGTTACAGCTACAACAAAAGAATTTGCTCTTCCCATCATTCCAGTTACAGCAGTAGTTCCACCTTCTACAGCGTCATACACTTCTCCTGTATCATCACTAATGTTTTGTAATGTTACTGCCATTGTCTTTTACCTCGTCAAATATCACGATGTTAATTATGTTTTTTATTTGGGGCACGTCCTCATCTTTAATAGGAATTGCAATTCCACCTTCAAGCTTTCCAATTGTAGGGTGATTAATTGTAGTCCCCTTCTTAATGTTAAGTGCATATTTCATTATCATTCACCTCGTTCTTATCAAATCAAAGCAGAGATTACCCATCCTGCTATTCCTAACGCCCCTCCTACAATGACTGTAAATGTCATTTTTTGGAGGACAGTTATTCTTCCTCTATTTTCCGCTATTTTTCCAGCTCCATTCTTTAAAGTAAAATCAATGTCTGCGAGTCTTTTATCGTGTTCTTCCTGTTTACATTTAATCCATTTAATATCATTGGATACTTCAATCAGGAGTTTGGTTTCGTCCCCATTCATTTTTTTACCCACTGAAAGGTTCGTAATATATCACAATTCTGAATGTATCCCCGTTTGCAACATTTGCAAGACCATACTTAACTGTTCCACTTATGATTAAAGGACTGTAAGCATCTGGG
>Ga0307376_10006650_pt1 | contig 10208 bp, 10 predicted proteins | sample TR2MG_FD_202536 | JGI IMG/M metagenome (GOLD analysis project Ga0307376, IMG submission 202536) | Soil microbial communities from Risofladan, Vaasa, Finland - TR-2 | ecosystem: Environmental > Terrestrial > Soil > Coastal area > Acid sulfate soil | place: Finland: Risofladan, Vaasa | collected...
CATAACAAATCAAATGGTTATGAATTGGTGTTTTGTTGGAATCATAAATTATCTCACAAAATACCTGATGCTCTCAAAGATGATGTATTAACATTTATAAGGGGAGGGAATTATTAAATGCCGTATATAGATAATGGTAAAAGGTGCAAGTTTTTTGAAAGATTAAATTCAATAGGAGATGATATCGAATCTGCTGGAGATCTTGATTATTGTATAACCGTATTATGTAATAGTTATCTCAAAAAATGTGGTGGGTTAAAATTTGAAAATCTGGCAAAAATTGCTGGTACTATTCTTTTTGTACTATTAGAGAACTATAGGAGAATTGCTGCTCCTTACGAAGATAAAAAGAAAAATGAAAATGGTGATGTTTATTAAAATCAAAGGAATATAAAATGAAAAAATTAAAACCTGGTCAGAGTGAAAAAAGTAAAAAAGTCAATAGGAAGTCTATCCAAGAACTTAAGGCTAAGATAGCTGAATTAGAAAAACTAAATGATGATTCTATGTACTTAAAGCATTTGAAAGGTGCTTTGAAAAAGTTTTAATACAATAACTATTGTAGGAAAGGTTTATAATGATAGAACTTAATGATAAAAATTTCAAAGAAGAGATTGCAAAGAATGATATAATCTTGGTAGATTTCTGGGCTGATTGGTGTGTACCATGTAAGATGTTGGAACCGACTCTAATAAGATTAGAGAGTTGTATACAAATAGGAAAAGTGGATATAGATCTGAATATGGACTTATCTACACAGTTTTCTATAAAGGGAGTGCCAACAATGCTTATATTCAAAAATGGGGAACTTGTAAAACGTTATACTGGTGTACAACCATATTCGGTAGTAAAAAGCTTTATAGATAGCATAAAACAACCCAAAACAACGTAGTTCACTATATATATTAATATTAAATAGTAGTTTATTATTAATCTTTTAAGTAAAGGAGTATCAAAATGAATACATTTGATTTACCAGAATTACCAAGCTTTTTTGGATTAGGTGCAATTATTGTAGGATTAACAGTTGCTGGATATGTTGCCTATAACAAATTGTACAAAAAGGTATCGTTGAAAATTAATAGTATCGGCATTGACAAAGTAAAAACTACTTTGGCAATAGTTGCTAAAAATCTTCGTAACAAAAAGACGTTGGTAGTATATCATTTTGAGTATAAAGATTTCGTATCTGATACCTTTACACTTGCATTGGAACCAGGAGAGATCAAATTTTTCAATTTGACGATAGATGCAGTTCCGCAAGATACAAGCACCGTTGATAAAAATCTTGCTAAATTGGTGATTGATGAAATGGGTGATATTTAATATTTACTTAAGAGATGGGATTGTTAAATACAATCCCATCTCTAAACAAATTTTTTTATACAATATTTTGATGTACTTTTAATCTACGTAAATTTTTTTCCCATTGTTCTTTTAAATCCTTAAATAGAAGAACTCCATCTTCTAGCTCTTTAATAGCATCAGGATCATTTCTATGTAATCTTTTTCCATCTTCTATTATTTTTATACCTAGTTCAAACGATTTCAAAACACCCATATTCATACATATCTGATATTCCAAAAACGTTTGTTTACTAAACATAGCTTTTAATTTATATAGAATACCTTTTCCACAAATCTTTGATGTTAATTCCTGTTCTTTGGCTACTGCTAAAGTAGCATTTCTTAAAATATTATTTACATCATCCATTATATCAATCCTTTTTCTAGTTTGTCCTAATTATAAGGAGAAAATAATGCTCGCAATTTTGTTACAAATAGCAATGATTATACTAATAATTATTATGATTAAAGATATAGGTCGTAATAAAACATATCCTCATTTTGGAATACCTGTGTCTATGTTAGTAGTATACTTAGAATATTCTAATTTCTATAATTTGATGCAACAATCAGAAAACCACTTTTTAATATTTTTAAGTGGTGTAACTATATTCTTATTGGGAAGTCTTTGTTTTATGCTAATAAAGTTTTACAAGAAGTAATTATTATAGGGGGTTTGGAATTGACAACCCCCTTTTTATTTTTTTGTCAAAAAAATTAGGACAAACTTTAAATCAATATTAGGAATAATAATGCCAGGAATACAAACACAATATATAACAATAAAATCAAATGGAGCATTTGCATCAAAGGATATTCCAAGTGCTACAAATATAGGACCTGGGTTTCTAAAAATTAGAAAAACAGGAGATCCAAAAGTAGATTTTGTAGTAACTAAATTAGGTAAATATATAAACCATTCAAAAAGTCCTAATTTATTAATTAAAGTATCCAGATGGAAGTATTATCTATTTACTTCTAGAACAGTTTTAAGAGGAGAAGAATTAACTATAGATTATTCTACTCTCCCATGGAAAAATTTTCAAGAAAAAGTATATAAATTTAATTCAGGACAAATTAAAAAGACAATAGGAGAGAGAATGGAATTTGTAACAAAAAGTTTTTTAGATGAGCAGAAAGTTAAAATACCTGTAGAAGAACCTGGAAAGTTAGAAGTTCCTGAAGGCAAGAACGTCGAAGATCTTCCAGAAAGCCATTTTCAAAATTTAATAAAAAGAAAAGGTTGGGAAGAAATTTCTAAGGCATTGATTAATCTAAAGGTATGGAATAAAACAAAAAATAAGAAGTTGTCTAGTTGGGCAGATAATATGCAAGAAAAACTTGCTTCTTGGGTAGAAACACAAAGAAAATCTGGAAAAAATTAGACTAAATAAGTTTAGGACAAACTTTAAATAACCAGAGATGTTTATTAATTTTTAAAGAAAGGAAGTAGAGATTATGATAACTACGTCAAAAGGATTTTTAAATGAATTTATTGAAGGTAACACTGGAACTCCTGTTGAGGAATCAGTAAATATTTTAGAGTGTGTAGAAGAGTACATAAATGAAGATTGTGGAGAAATAACTATAGGTGAATGGGCATTCTTGAGTGAAGATACTTTGAACGAAGCACAAATTCAGTTATTAGAAGGAGAATTAGATGAGATAGATAGTGATTTAATAGAACTAGATCTATTAGAGGATATCGAATCTTTAAGCGATGAAGACGAAGAACTTCTTTATGAAACTGTTGGTACTACTATTAAGAGAATTGCAAAAATAGCTAAAAAGAAACCATTTACAGCTGCAAAGGTTGCTGCTAAGAGAGCTACTCATGTTGTTTCAAAAGCAGGAAGTGCTGCGTATGCTAAACTAAAAACTGCTGCATCTGTTGCTTCACAAAAATCAAGAGAGTATGCTGTAAAAGCCAGAGATCTTATTAAAAAAGGTGCAACGGCAGCTGCTGATAAAGCAAGACAAATGGCTTCCAAATTAGCGCAAAAAGCAAAAGATCTTAAGGATAAAGCTGTATTAGCCATGAAGAAATTTAAATATAGGCAAGCTGTTAAAAAAGCTAGAAAAGCAGGTCAACCTGTCACAATGAAAGCTCCAGTGTAAATCTATAATTTATAGAATTATTAAAGGTAGGGTTTTATTTGAACCCTGCCTTTTTTCTTATGTGAGGACAAACTTTTAAATAAAAGTGAGGAGATATTTAATGCCACCTAAAAATGATTTTTCAAAACAACATGCAGAATTCACAAAAAATCTTGGAGTTCTTAACAAAGCACTTACAGATACTAATTCTGAATTAAAAAGTAATATGGTTAATCAAACTAAATTACTCAAAAAAAGTGGTGCTATAAATGTTAAGGCTATGAGAGATCATGCAAAAGAAGTTCATAACACAACTAGAAAAATCAAAAGTGGTGCTATACACAAAGAAATAGAATTAAAATCAGACAAATTAGAAAAAACTATAAACGGTTTATCAGATGCTACATATAAATTAGATGCATCTAGTGAGAATTTTAAAGCATCTGCAAAAGAATTATCTGCTTCAAATAAAGAACTTAGTTCATCAATGGGAGACGTTGTTGATATAACCAACAAGAACATGGAACGCTTAAAATATCTAGGCGATAACATGAAAAAATTTGCAAAATGGGCAGCTGTTGGCGGAGCAGTTGGTGCTGGATATATGGGATATAGAGCACTCAAAGGAACTGGAAAACTAGGAGCAAGGGTAGCTACTGCACCTGTGAGAGCTGGAGTAGGAGCTGTAAAAGCATATGGTAATCTACAAGAAGGCGCTGCTACTGATGTTCTTGGAAATGTTAGAACAGATATGTGGGGTCAATATAAAAAAGCTCTTGGTACTGGTCTAGCACTTGCTGGAGGTGGACTTGGACCTGGAATGTTTTTCGAATCAGCAACTGCTAATATGCTTGGTGGTGGAGGAAATGGTGGTCCTGGTATTGGATCTAGAATGGCTTCCGGCGTTGGTAGTGCTGCTAGAAGAGGAATGGGAGGATTACAATTCGGTGTAGGTAGATTAGCAGATTTTGTTTCTGGATTTCCTAGAGAAACAAGTGAAAAAGGTATATTCAAAATGATGCCAGCTGAAGGAGATAGTTTCTCCGTTAATCCTAGTGAAAATTTTAGCTCCGAACTTGGTAATATTTCCAATAAAATAGGTGAAACAAATAATTTGATTTCTAATGAAGAAGTACAATCAAAAATCATGACCAAATCATTCACAACTGCTTTTGAAGAAAGTGGTAGAGCTGGTTTATTTAAAAGAATGTTTACAGGGGTGTTTAGACTTGGCTCTACAATAGCTTATGCTTTACCAGTATTTGGAGCTGGGTATAGAGCAGAACTTCCAGAAGTTAGAAGATTTGGTATGTTTGGATCAATGTTGCAAACATTGGGAATGTTATATGTACATACTAGATTTGCATCTGAAGAGAGTAATAAGTTAGCATTACAACAAGCAAGATTATTACAAATTGGTTTCGAAATACCTGGAACTTTGTGGAAACCAGGACCAAGATCCTTGTCGGAATGGATAGGAAAAACTATTGGAGATACAATGAGTGGTGATACTGGTCCATTAACATTCATGAAAGATATGATAACTGGAAAAGCTAAGGGTGCTTTTGAGAATATTCTTGGTGTTGGCAAAGAAAAAGGTGCTGGTTTAATCGGAATGATTCCTGGTTATAAAGATTGGTTAAAAACAAAAGGTGTAAGAAAAGAATCTGAAGAGCTTAGATCTTCTCCTACTCTAGCAAAAAGAATGTCGTTATGGACTGAGATTAGAAATACTCTGGGAGAGATGAGAGATGTAATGCTTAAAAAAGGTGGGTCTGCTATGGCCAAACCAATATCATTAGCAAAAGCTGCTGCCCAACCACATGTTATCACAAAAAGTGGTAATGCTGAATTACATGCTGGAGAAACTGTAGGCGGTGGTAATAAAGGTGGAATATTTTCTAGAATGTTTGGTGGTATTGCTGGATTGTTTAGTGGTGGTATATTTAAAAAAATAAAGAATTGGATATCTGGATTATTTACACCTATAACAGAAAAATTAGATCAACTATTAAATTGGTTTAAAGCAACATTTTCATTTCTATCACCTGCTGTAGAAGCTATGCATGAAATAGAAACTGCATTTGGAGTAGGTAAGGGAACTAAAATTACAGAGTTAGCTGGTGGTGGTGTTATGATGGAGAAGCGTGACAAAAAAACTATATTTGGTGGTATATTTAATGCTATCAGAGAACTACCATTGATAGTTGAAAAATCATTGACTATGATAGGTACAAATATTAAGGAAATATTTAGAAAAGAACTTGGACATCGAGATGGTATTGGTTCTATAATAATAAAAGCATACCAAACACTTATTCCAGATATATTTAAAGAGGCTGGAGGAAAAATATTTGAATCTGTCAAAGGTGTTATTGTGACTTCCTTAAAAGCAACTTCTGATCTAACAAGAGAATCTTCTAAACTTCTCAATGTTTTATACAAATATGGAAGCAAAGTAGTAAAACCATTTCAAGACGCATGGGACAAAGGCGGTTCTCCTTTTACTAAGATTTTAAAAGTTATAGGAGCAATTCCTAAATCTACTTGGGAAGCTATAAAGGGTTTAATACCTCTAGGATCTGATCTATTACATACAGTTGGTAGTATTTTAGAAGCATCTACTATTATAGAAAGATTTTCTCGAAGTATACAACAATTTTCTGTTGTTGATATACCAACCATTTTACAAGAACTTAGAAAAAATATAGTAGATAAAATTTTACCTGAATCGTGGGCTACTATGGTAAATACATTAACAAGTAGAATGTTGGAGTGGTCACAAGTTTCATTTAAGTCCTTTTATAATGCATTTGATGCAATGGATGAAGCTGCTAAATCTTATACTGAAGCAAGAGTAAAAAGACCTGGAATAGCTGGTGTTGTAACTGGTATCTTTCAATATTTATTCAGAATATTAAAAGCTGCTTTTGAACCTTTAGGTACTGCTCTTCTTAATTCCTGGAATGATATAATAGGATTTGGTAGAGAAATTAAAAATTACTCATTTGGTAGATTGATAGAAGATTTTGGGATATTGTGGGATAAGATGAAGGAGCTGTCTTTGCAGATACAAGGACAAGTATCAACTTTTTCAACATTTGCTAAAGGTGCTCCAGCAATGGCAAAAGGTGGTTTACTTTATGCTGCTAGAGGAGTCGTTGTAGGAGAAGCTGGTCCAGAAGCTGTTCTTCCTTTAGATAATCCAACTGCAACTGCTAGGATATCTGGTATGTTCTCAGAGGCTTTTGAAATGTCTGGAATAGGGAGTCAGATCGTTAATAGATTAGACGCTATAATAGCTATACTTGGTGGATCTCCTGGATATGGTACAATGAGTGCAAAGATTGTAAGAGGAGGATTTGGTATATTTGGGAGACTTATTAACGGTATAACAGATATAGGTATAACAATAACAAAACTACCCTTCCAGATAGGTTCTAATATAGCTCAAGGAATAGCTAAAGGTCTTACTAAAGGAGTTGAAGTATTAACAGATGTTGGTCATACTATATTATCTGCCATGCGAGCTGGCTTTGAAGTAGTAAAAACCGGATTTACAACTCTTAGACATACTATAAATGCTGGAGTTTCTACTATTAAAATGGCTGTAAAAACTGCATGGGCTACTATAACAGCACCATTCAAAGCTGTTTTTAGATTTATGATGAAACCATTTGAAAGAATAAAAAAAGGTCTTTCTGATATAAAAGAAGGTGTTAAAGAAAAAGTAAAAGGTGCAATACAATGGTTAAAACCGGGAGGTAAAAAAGCACCTATAACTATAGATCCATCTGGTAGATTTGTATATGCAAAATGGCCAGCAATGTTGGTAAAATATACTAAAGGTATTTATGAAATTCTGGCAAAAGAATATGGTGTAGGATTATCTGGAATTGGTGGTCTTATGAAAAATAAAATGCAAATGATGAAAAGTATTATACCATCATTAATGCCAGTTATAATGGGTGCTATTGGTGTTGCTGGAATAGGTATGTCAGTATTTGATGCTTTCAGGGGAACTAAAAAAGCTAGAGCATGGCATGGAGTTGAAGAAGGTAAAAAAGTTTCCGCATCTCAAAAAGTAACTGCTGGAATTGGTGGATTTTTAGGTGGAAGTTTTGAAAATCTAGGTGCTAGAACTGCTTGGGGTACTGCAAAAGGTGCTGCTATTGGTGCTGGTGTTGGGAGCATTGTTCCTGGGTTTGGAACTGCTATTGGTGCTGCTATTGGTGCATTGGCTGGTGGCATACTTGGAGCAATTGGTGGTAAAAATATTGCCGTTGCATTACAAGCTGTTTGGGATCCAGTTAAAAAAATAGCTGTCGCAATTTATGATTTTGTTACATGGCCATTTAAAATAATTGGAAAACTCATGAGAAAATTTAGAGATTGGTTGAAAGGAAAAATACCTTGGCTTGGTAGTGGTGATGAAGCAATAGATAGTACACCATCTTCTAAAGGTGGGATATTTGGAAAGGGTAGTGATTGGTTATCAGAAAAGTTTGGAGCTACTGGATTTGCATCAGGTGGTATTGTAACTAGACCAACTCTTGGTCTTGTTGGAGAAGCTGGTCCAGAAGCTATAATTCCTCTAAATAAGACTGCATCTTTTGCTAGAATGATAAATAACTCAGCATTGACTAACCCAAGATCTATAGCAGAGCATGCTTCTATGATGGAAGCTGCTAGACAGAAAGCAAGTGCTGATAGAATTATAGAAGGTAATAAAAAATTACAAGAAGCTTTATCTTCTAGACATTTAATGAATAACAATGTAGTAACAAATCAAGTTAGTAATTCGAGTTCTATTAATAATTCTGTGAACACGAATGGTATACAACAAAGGCTTGATGAAGAAACTGAACGAATTTTAGGTGGAAGATTAAGTTAGGAGATAAATAATGGCTTTAGTGCAATGGAGAGATCGTCGTATGACGGATGAGCAATGGAAAGCTTATAAAGACACTCAGAAAAAACAAAACGAAGCTGATAAGGCAAGATCTAATGAAATAGAAGCTCAACGAAAACGCGCTGTCATGCAGGAAGAGGTTAGCCAAGTAAAATCTAGCATTCCTGTATTAAGATCATTTAGTAAAGATATAGATCCAGATAAAGTTATTGGATTACCACCTAATTATTTATTCGATCAAACTCTTGCAAGTAGTGATAAGGAATTAATATTAGCATCTATGCCTATAATGGCAATATATCCTGCATATCCTGGTCTTCCAAACGGTGATAGGGCTGGATTGCAAACATTTAACCTTAAATATGATACTGGTAGAGATAAGTATAAAATGATTATAGATTCTGTATTTGGTAAAGATAGTGGAATTTATGAAACTAAGGATCATTGCATATATGTAGCATTTACAAATGATGCCAGTTTTACAGAATCATTTTCATCTGAATTTGGAGAATCTAGATTTGAACAATTAGGAAATATGACAGCTGGTGCTGCTGAAGAATTAAGATATATGACAGGCCAAGCTACTATGGGGAAATCTATTGCAAAAATGAAAGAGAGTATGGGACCTATACTTGGATCATTAACTGGTGCTGCCGGTGGATTGGTTGGTCTTAGTGAATCTGCTCTTGAATTTGTTAGTGGTGGTGCAGGATTATCAAAGATATTATCTGGTAGTAAGATTGATTTTCCACAAATGTGGAAAGGTTCTGCGTATGCACCATCTTATTCTGTATCTATTCGCCTTTACAATCATAATCCTAGAGATTTTCAATTACACAGAAAATATATTGTTGAACCATTGGCTAAACTATTAGCATTTATTATACCAGTTTCAGATTCTCCTTCTACTTTTACGTATCCAGTTTTATGTTCAGTATCATGTCCAGGTTTGTTCATGTTAAAGGCTGCATATGTATCTTCTATAGAAGTAATAAAGGGTGGAGATTCTAATAACATTTCATTTATACAAAGACCAGGTATAGTAGATGTGAAAATGACTTTCAACGATCTTTATGGTTCTATGATTGCTGAAGATGAGTCAAAAGAAGAAGGTTTTATTAAAGATCCATTTAGACCAACATTTAAAGAATATATTGATCATATGGTTTCTTTTGCAGATCTGCCTTACGGTCCAGGAACTGTTGTAGAATCTGCAGAAGAAGAAGTTGCTACTGTTGGAAAAAAAGATTTTGTAGAAACTACAAACGATCCTACTACTAGAACAACTTTAAGGTCCACAACTCTTTGGACTGATTTAGTATCTTAACAAATTCTACTTCCAATAAAAAGTGTAATGTAATGACTAAAAAAATTAATTAACTGGATATCATATATATTTTTTAATTGGTATCCAGATTCTAATGAATATAATAAATCTTTTATTTCGTTTTTTATAATATAACGACCGCCTATTTTATAATTAGAATTTATTCTCCTAATTAATCTTAATCTTTCTGTTTCTTTACAGACGGATTTTAATTCTCCGAGTCTACTCATTAAAATAATTATAAATCTTATTTTATCTTTATACTCTGATACAGATAGTTGTGATACTATGGATATAGAAAGATCTTTTCTTAGTCTACTGCTAATAATTGCTTTTGATAAAGCACCTTTATCTATCTGTCCAAACGTACACATTGTCATACTGATCTTATCTGCTACTAATTTAACACCACCAATTTCGTCTTCATCTGAAGAAGAGTTTGTTTCACTATCTTCATATATCCTATAATATAACTGAGCAAATGAAGTAACAGATTGCGTTATTTTTGTTCTAAGACCATATACA
>Ga0307376_10006651_pt1 | contig 10206 bp, 19 predicted proteins | sample TR2MG_FD_202536 | JGI IMG/M metagenome (GOLD analysis project Ga0307376, IMG submission 202536) | Soil microbial communities from Risofladan, Vaasa, Finland - TR-2 | ecosystem: Environmental > Terrestrial > Soil > Coastal area > Acid sulfate soil | place: Finland: Risofladan, Vaasa | collected...
GCCAAAAATAATATGATAAATAAAGTTTTCACGTTCATACCTTTAATATATAATCCCAAAAGGTTTTGTCAACGATTTAATTAAATTACTCGGATTTGGCCAATTCTCCAACTCCAACCAAACCAAATTTTGTGCGTAGTGTTTGATCTATCATACGAGCATAAAGATCAGCAAGCTTTTGATCCTTTTTCCTTAATTTCTTATAAGCCTTTACAGCTTTTTTATAGGTTTCCAAATCATCCTCAGCATCAAAACCGGGTTCAGTAGATGCTTCAACATATTCATCCAAAATAAGTTGAATGCTTTCCTTAGCCATTGCCCTTACATCTTCTTCTGTCCAATTTTTTGCAAACGCATTACCAAACAATAATGAAGCCAATAGACCAGCGGTTCCTACCATTCTGCCTAAACCTTCATCCAAAGCTTCTTCGCCCTCAAAAATCATTTTGTGGGCAGTTATGATACTTTCGGCTAATACTTCATCATCTTTTACGATGTTTTTAACGAATGTGTAAAATTTGTTGTTATCCATGTTAACTCTTCTTTTTAATTATATGTTCTAAGTTTATACAATTATTCAATACGGGAAAAAAATTTCATAACTAAAATTTCATAAATATTTTATATTTTCTAAATGAATAAAATAAGTGGTTTTACATGGGACGATTGCCCACACTGCGGAAGGCACGGAAGCAGGTAACCCAGAATGACAAGTAAAAACGGAAAATACGAATGTAGCATATGTGGAGCCAAAAACGTTAAACTCTGGCGTGAATATCAAACAATTGCCGATTGTACTGATCTGTATTGTGTAGATTGTGCTGAAAAGGATCAAGGTAAAAAATGCACCATTCCAAATGGTGATCAGATAGGTTGGCTCATACCAGCCGTACCCGATGTATTACCACCTGAAAAATTTACCACTTATTGGGGATATACAAGCGTTCCACCCGAAGGATGTAGCTGGTGGACAAATCTTCATCTAAGACCGGAACCCAGAAAGAAACACAACAATCCTAAATGGGTTAAGTGGGCAAACGAAGAAATGAGAATTTTAAAAGAAACGCTTCAGAAAGAATCAAAACAATCAAGCTATTATTCGAAAAATTGGTTGGACGGTATTAAAACATTAAATCAAGTGAAAGAATGTGGAAGAACAATTGATTCCCATTTTCATGGACATTTTAATCTCAAATCGGTATCAGAAAAGAAAATGATTAGAGTAGTATCAGATAACATACAAAAAATTGAAGCATTAAGGTGAGACATTTATTCCTCAAAAGTGAACGAAAAGAAGCTTCGTTATTTATTGATAAAGCTGCTAATTATGCCCTTAAAGCAACCTGTAAACGATCCCAATGTGGTTGTGTTATTGTTAAAGGTAAAAAAATTATTGGAATAGGATCTAACAATCCACCCAAACGCCTTGAATCTCAAAGAAGATGTGATTGCAAAAAAGATTCCTATCATAAAAAAGTAACCGATAAAACCTGCTGCATACATGCCGAACAAAAAGCTATCATGTTTGCCTTGGAACATTATCCTGAATTACTGGCTGGCTCAAGGTTATATTTTATCCGTCTTGATAACATGAGTGGTGCGCCTTCCACATCAGGAGACCCCTACTGTACCATCTGTAGTAAAATGGCACTTGATGTAGGTATAAAAGAATTCGTCCTGTTAACTAAACGGGGATTATGCGTTTACGATACCGAAGAATATAACACCTTATCATATCAGTATACCAAATGAGCTACATACCGGATAGCATAAGTCACAATGAAGTAGATAATGAATTTTACTTTTCAAAAAAATATCCATATAAATTTACCAAATATCCAAAATACTCAACAAGAATACCACAGAGATTTCAACATACCATATCAGTAAAGCATGCTAAACGAGCAATTGAAAATCTCAACGAACAAATAAAACTATTTGAACTATACATAAAAGAACGTGAAAATATATGAAAATCATATGGACAAAAGGGGATTATGGGAATGGTATAGAAACCTTCTTTAAACATCCACATCTACAAGTTTCAGAAGAGTATGCAATAAATCTTGTCCCCGTAACAGTGTTAATACTCTCAATAGCTGTAATTCCTTTATTTTTTATATATGGGATGGCAACTTTACCCCATTGGGTTTTAATTTACATGCGCTGCGTTATGGGGGCGTGGTTCCTGATGATCTTAATGGGGTTTTTGAGGAACCTATAAAAAATACACTATCATGATTAAATTACTTACCATATTCAGAATTTTCCTTGGCCTTAAGTTCGAAGAAATAACGGACTTTATAATTTTAGTATTTAAAACAATTATCGATGGGATATTTAAAACAATTATACCCGCTACATGGCGGCTCATAAAAAACATCCCACATGGGCTTAAAAGGTTTAGTATAACTATATGGTATAATTTTAAAAATTCCAGCTTATTAAATAAAATTGCCCTTATAAGTTCCGTTATCATATCAATGATCCTTGTACCATTTGCATTAATGGAAAACGCTCCATTCATTCCCGCATTTTTAATTCTATCAAATTTTTCTTACATCGTTATAATCGTTATATTTTGTATTGGTGGGGGTTTATATCTACTGGCACGTACCATTGTACGTTGGCTAAACGAAAATAGGATAGAAGCATGTAAAATTTATAAGGAAAAATATGAAAAAGTGTCCAATATGTAATAGCGATGTTGAAAGCGTAAGTCACCATAGTATGGCTAGGGTAATGGATGGTAATTCGGTATTCCAATGTAAAAAAGATGAAACCCACAGGTTTTGGATTCATCCCTTCAGCTTCCTTGAAGTTCACTGGCACCCTAAAGCAACTAATACTGATTGGGACTACTTTCTTAAATGGATAATCGAAAAAGATGATAATGGTGAAGAAAAATTTATTCCCCAACCACTGGAAACTGATCAGACTGTAAGAACTATTAATAGCATGTTCGAGAATGAGAAATCGTTATTAAAATGGTTGCGTGAAGCAAAGAAGAAAAATAATTAAAAATAATTTTGCATAAATAATATAAAAATTTTATATTTCTTAAATACCAAAAGGGGGTATTTCAATGCCTAGACAACTATTTGAATTTTCTTGTACCAATTGCCCAAAAATTTTTGACTTTAAATTAAATACTTCCCTGAATGGGAATTATCGTATTCACTGTCCAAACTGCGGTCACGTACACTATAGGGTGGTTAAAAAAGGAAATATTACCCCAGATCGATTCCCTGTTAATGATGATCAAATTTTAATCGAAGATATCAGACCTATGAAGTCATCCTGTAGAGATGATAGTAAAGAAACCCATGATGATTTATCAAATTCCATTTCAGGGTTCTTTAAACGGAGATGGCATGAAACATTTTCGTGCGTAAATAATTGATAAGGAGAAACCATGCGTAAAAACAGTCTCATACCTTTTACAAAATCCAATAAATCGAAAAAATCCAAAGACGGTGATATTATAGCGCATGGTAAACTTGATAAACTTGATTTCGAAATTTACAAGCGGGGAACTATTCATATTTCTGATAAAAATTTTACATTCAGGAAAAACATAGATGCCTTTGATGAAGAAATAGAAGTTATTGAAACAATGACATCCAGTGAGTGGAGAAAAAAGAAAACGCACCGAATCAATGGGGCGGGAGACACTGATAATCTTATTTTTACCTATAACGAAAGCAACGATGACCTCGATGTATCTCTAAAGAAAAAAACCCACGGAACAATTGAACGATTAAAAAAGATTTTAGCTGACGCTAAAGTAAAGGTGGTATCATGACTGAATTAGTAATGGATCAAAGAATCCCTTGGAACTCATTGCATCTTAAAGAGATTGATGAAGCCAAAAAAACATATATCAAATTTAAAAAACTTGGATATATAATCACAAAAATTGATGGAACCATTCTTGAAAAATTTTCTGCAAGTCTGGAAGAATTTATTGTGAAAGCCCAGAAGACCACCAAGAAAGTAATGAAAATCCTCAATGACAAAGGGGATGAACGAGTTGTCTGGGAAAAGGAAAATGGTAAACAAGCAAAAGAAGCCAAGTCCAGATTTCTCAAACTTATAAAAGATGGCTACAAAGCCTACAGTGTTGACCGGAAGGGAGAAAAAAACAGACGCATCGAAGAATTTGATATAGATGCTGAAGAAATTCTCATGGTTCCTGTAACCGCAAAGGGGTAAAATGTCTGACAAAAATTCAGAGACAGTGGGAGAACTCCGTTTTCAAAATTATAGCAACGGGGAAGTACATATACACGATGATTCTCATAATTTAAAATTTGTGGGAACCAAGAAAGATTTTAAATATAAAGTCGAAGATGCCCTTGCAGATCTCCAAGGCACCGATGGTATAATTAAAATTGAAGGAAAATCACCAGAAGTTCTCTACCTATGTAAGGATGGGAGAAACTTCCATATCTTTGTTGCAAAAAACAGCACTAAAAAAAGAAATCTGGAAACCTTCGTAGATAAATTGTAAAATGGCAATTACAATCGATACCGAAAATAAATATTCGATATTTACCACCTGTGACACGGTTGTTATGGATGACTGTACCCTTACCACTGGTACTGATTACATTACCACAGATTACAATAGTTGTGCTGCTTTAAATTTATTAACGGATACCACTGGTCTTACTTATACTAATACCAACACAATGACAGTTGGTGATTCTACTTATAACAACGTAATGACATATGGAACTGGATCAACAGTTACCAATACGAGGTATGATAATTCCATTATATATGCAGCGTCTGGCACCCGTTTCGAAAATGTAACCTTTAACAATTCAAAAATCGTAGTTACGCCACCAAGTGAACAGGAATTGAAAAAAATAAAATTCCGTGCTGAACTTGATGCCAGAAGAACTGTCTACATAAAAACACGGGCCAACATTATCAAGGATGTTCCTGAAAACGAAATCACTGCCATTGAAACTTTAAGAGAAGAAATCACCGAATCAGAATTCAGAAAATATATGAAATTCGGCTTCATCAATGTCATGGGGGGTTCTGGAAGAATATATCAAATATTCAGAAATAGAACCCATATAAAAGTCTGGGAACATGGTCAAATTGTAGAAGAGATATGTGTATACTTACCAGATAGTTCTGTTCCCCCAACTGATAAAGTTATCGCTTTTAAAACTATGATTGAAACAGATGAAACTGAATTCAAAACATTCGGTAATGTCTACAAGATGCGCAAAGCTGCATGAGTACTAATTTCGCAAAAGCCTTTGAAAAAAAAGAAGGTGGATGGGGTAGGGGCAATCTAACCGCATTTCCCCCACGTTCCACAAGATATCAGAACAATATACATCAACGTTCTCCTATAAGTAATACTTTTCCCTATCAACGTAGAGGGTTTTCCAATCTGGATGATTTCTTTAATCAGCGATATAGTGGAAGAATTAGTGTCCCCGATGCCATATCCAGCAGTATATCAAATGCAATTGAAAGTGATCAAAAAGTAGAAAAATCATATCATACTTTTATGCTTTATGATTATAATCCCAACGACAATCAAAGACACCATACTGTGGTAAGAATACCAGAACCTAACATAAGCGCATCCCCTACAAACTACCCAACAACAAACGATACCGTTCAACATATGGAGATTACTACTCACGGTGAATGGAGAAAACAGTATCAAAATGTAACTACTTGCTATCCCGATAATAATGGGATACGCCCCCTTCAGGGAAATTTATCATTACTTGATTTACCTATCGTAAAAGTACGTATTGATCTTCCCATCCCTAATGATATTTCTTATGCGGTTGACCCCGATCACCTATTCACAGAAGCCATATCTAAAATGGGTAGAGCACATAAACAAAAAATTGAAGAATATATAATAGAAACAATTGAACGAACTTTAGCAGGTCAACCACCCACGGAATTTTCCATTCAAGCAGCACAGAATTTTTTTGGTGAACAACAAAACCGACAGCCAGAAGAAAGATCGTTTCGCTATCTTCAATATGATCAGCAACGATTTCATAATAACAACGACCCCCACACGAATCCACTTGCCTTGGTCATGAGTTCAAATAACAAAACACAATTTTATATGAACTACAACAATGGTTTCTATGCAATGAACAATCCCGAAGGGAGAAACCCCGAATGTGACTTTTTAGGATATCCTACTATCATCCCACACTTCGATGGATTGCAAACTGGTTGTTACATGTGGAACCCCAAGGATATCAATATCATTAGAACCAAACGGCCCAAAGTAGAAATAACGCAACGGCCAGATGATATGGGTTATCATGTTTCACTATATGATGAATTTAGGATAATGATTTTAAACGTTGATACAATCAAGAAAACATGGGTTAACGCTAACGGAGAAGTACACGAAGTACCAACACCAATACATGAAGAAAATTTGGATGATAACCAAAATGGTGATGATGTTCAAATTATACACCACTCCGAAAACACTGCAATTGAAACTCTAAGGGAAGAAATAACCGAATCAGAATTCAGGAATTATCTCAAACGGGGATTCATCAACGTCATGGGAAGCTCTGGTAAAACGTATCAAATATTCAGAGACAAACAACATATCAAAGTATGGTACAGTGGAAATGTCATTGAAGAAATATGTGTAAGTATAAGAGATTATAAGATCCCACCAACTGATAAATTGATAGCCTTCAAAACCATGATTGAAACAGATGAAACGGAATTTAAGAAATTGGGTAATATTTATCCCATGACTAAGGCAGCATGACCGCACAAGACACAATGCACATGGCAGCAGATAAGGTATTAAAGGAATGCCCATGGGATGAAATTGAAGACATGTTCAAACCAATTAATGGCTTTGATCTATTGTTAAGACTTGATTTTAAAGGAGCTGTAAATAAAGCATATGGTTGGATAACTAATGATGCGCCCGATGCGATGCCCCATAGATTCAGATCACCTTACAGTGCTCAACTAAGAAGAAGCATTGAATTTGAAAGATTTTATAGAATAATAAAAAGAAAAAGGAGAAAAATAATGGAAGAAACAGTTGAAGTGCCGTTATCTCTGTTCAAGGAACTCAAGGAATACATAGAAGAAAGAACAGCGATAAAAACACCAGTGGCTGAAAGACGTGCTTTAATCGAATGGAGCATTAAATTAAAAACCGCAGAGAAAAACCACTCCGCTAATGACTGCTAGTGAAATACAAATAATTTCAAACGAAGAAGTAGTTGAGATTTTTCTTCCAGCAAAAAATTCTTTTAATACCAGTACCGCATCTGCAAGCTTTATGGGTAACCACTGGTTCATTAATAGAGTACTCGTTAACCCACAATCGGATAGAGGAAAAGGTATAGGAAGTAAGCTGCTACAAGTCCTGATTAAGGAAATTAAAAAACAAAACAATAAAAAAATTATAGTTACTCCGGGTGGTTATATTAATAACACCAAACAACAAATTAACTTCTACGTTAAAAATGGATTCAAAAAAACAGGTGACTGTTTTACCTTAATTACATAAGGAAAATAGGGATAATGGGTGAAAAGGTAGATCTTAAAAAATAATTCGTTTCTATCTTTTACTTTCTTATAATTTATAAAAACCATATATTTTGGTTAAAATTTATAAACTATAACATGATGAAGTATAAACCAAATCCAGCGAAAGAAAGCAAAGAACAAAGAAGGGAACGCCTAAAAGAAATGGGGTCTGCCTGTCAAACTAAAGTAATTCCTGATAAAACTATATATAATCGCAAAGAAAAACATAAAGAGAAGTTTGAAAGTTTTCTCGAATCCCTAAAAGGCCACGGACAAGATTCATTAATCGAATCAATTAAAAAAGGGGTGAACGTGTGCTTAGAAAGCAGAGAAGCTGAATTGTATGATTACATGGTGGAAGGTACTAGAGTTAAAGAGTTCGCCCTTGGAGCTACCATAACTAGAGAATTACTTCAAAGATTTCCAACATTTAAGAAATACGTACAAGCATCCATGAAGGAAATTAATACAAACGAAAAATGGGAAATTTATAAAAAATATGTTGTAGATGGCTCCATATTCGATGAGGGAATGTTAGAAATAGGAATCACTGGAAACCTTGAAATGGATATAAATATCAGCGGGGGATACTATAGCGCATCCTCAATAGGGCCAGCAGAAGGCCCAGATGTAGAACATAATAGCACCGATTATGAAGATATCAAAATTGATATTAATTTGGAAGGTGATAAACTATTTGATATCCCTGTCGAAGAAGATTCACCGGAAATGGAATGGGCTAAAGGTATGATTGAAACCTACGTAGAAGAAGAACTATTTGATGAAATATCATCGAATGCTTTGGAAGGCGATGATGCCCCAAGAAAACCAAGAAATTTCAGAACCCACTATTCCGGCCCAGTATAAAATAATTTATGGTTTATTTGAAAAATTATTTATATTTAGTAGATGAAAATCGGTTCTTTCGTATGTGCTGCAAATGACGAAACAAAAGAAAGTATAGCAATCGTTATATTTGACCATAGCGTATTTGGATGCTCAAAGCTTTTTTCAATTAAATGGATGGACGATGGCATGATGTCCAATCGACACCAAGATGAACTACAGGAACTCACACCACTAGAATTCTGTAAAGTCTGGTGTAAAAATCAAATGGGTTATGATGGAGTAGAAGAACCATGAACCAAAAAGAAATATCAAAACAGCTAAAGCCCTTTACAGATGCCCAACTTGCAAAAGAACTGGAATTAAGAGAACGGAAAAGAAAAGGTAAAGTGCTTGGTTATAGAGCTATCCTATCCGGGGATGAATATAACTACGGAGAATATTATGATGCCATAATAAGCAAACAATACCCCCTTAGAAACACTAAAAAAGAATGCGAAGATTACGCATTACAAAAAGTCGAAGAATCAAGAAATGGTGGCTATGTAGAAGAACTGTTTAGGGATACACCATTACCAAGTAGAATTAATTAATTCTTTTATTTTAATAACCACTTTGTTTAAGCCTTATTGCTTCTGAACGCTTTTCTGATTCACAACAAACTTTAAACCCCTTCTTTACGCTTTCAATCAATGTATCTTGACCCTTACCTTTAAGGGATTCTAAAAAATTCTAAAATTTCTTTATTTTATCCATTACTTAATCCTTCTTTTAAATCCAGCCGAAGTTTTCCATCGCCGTTCTAGTCTCAAAATCTTGTATGGTTTTTGGCGATACTGTTTCTACATGAGCAGTTACGTCATAGGTGCCTAATGGGTCATCTACGCTACCTGCGCCACCAGCCATTATTCTAACCCAACATATTCTCTTAATGCCTTTAGGGGTCTGGAATATACCAATCATAATCCATTCTTTGCTTTGGGGTGGTCGCTCGTTGTCATACTTTGCTTCTATGACACGCATGGTAGGTAATATTGCTGATAAATCAGCTTCTAAACCTTTAATGGCTGTCCAGTATTCATCTTTATAACGACCATTATATTTCTGTCCAGCCTTATACATGGCACTTTTAATCCTTGTATCAGTAGAAACCGGAATCTCTTCATTCTCTGATTCGAAACAAGCTTTAAAACCTTTCTTTACATTTTCAATCAATGTATCCTGACCCTTACCTTTAAAGGATTCCAAAAAGGTTTCAAATTTCTTTATTTTATTCATTAGATGTTCCAATTAATTGTTTCTTTAAGTTTATAACACAATTAAAAAAAATTTAAATTGGTTTCCAATCACCAGAATCAATTGGCGCATCCTTCAAATACTGGACTACCAAATCCCTTTTACCATCTGGTACATGAGAATACTGAGGGTTACGATTATATCTGGCTAAATCCCCAAACCCCAATTCCGCTAAACGAAAATAGTTACGGTACTCATATTCCTTCCCAAATTTATCCTTTGCAATAAATAAAGGATGATCTATTGTATAAGCATCAATATCTAAAATAGCATACAAATACTCAGTCCAATATATCTCAACCACAGAAGATAAGGAAGCCATTACCTTTTTTGGACGTGTGGGTGTGTTGTGAATCAAATTATCAAAGAACATATTCTTAACATATGTTTTTATATATAAAAAAGGATTCCCAAAGGAACCCTTTTTAATTTTACAACTGTTTATTAAACTGGTGGTTGTATTATTGTTATCTGCATAACTTGGGGGGTAGAACA
>Ga0307376_10006654_pt1 | contig 10201 bp, 15 predicted proteins | sample TR2MG_FD_202536 | JGI IMG/M metagenome (GOLD analysis project Ga0307376, IMG submission 202536) | Soil microbial communities from Risofladan, Vaasa, Finland - TR-2 | ecosystem: Environmental > Terrestrial > Soil > Coastal area > Acid sulfate soil | place: Finland: Risofladan, Vaasa | collected...
AGTTTCAACAACTTGGGCCGGGACACGAACAGGAAGTAAAGGCTTGGGTTAGTAAAATGCAGACTGACTTGATGGCTCGGGCCGATAAAGGTGAGGATTTGGATGGTCAAATGCTTCGACAGGCAAACCTTCTCACGACACTCTATAACAAAGCTGAGGCAATGGCCCGACTTTTTTGGGAACGCTACCCAACTCCGAGCTATCTTAAGACAATCGGAACCGAGATAAAACATTCCGTGACAATCCAAGATGGGCCTCTGAAAGGTTTGGTTTTAGAAGGTACGATTGATAAACTTATTCAGGATACTCGCAATGGGAACATTTGGATTCGTGACCACAAAAGCACCGGGATGAAAACATTGGATATTGTATTCGCTGGATTTTCTTGGTCAACCCAAGCCAGAATCTACCGAATATTGGCCGAAGATTTTTGCAATAATTTCCAACCCCTAATAGGAACTAAACATCCAATCAAAGGTTTTATTCTCGATGGAATTATGAAGCCGGGGATTAAGCTCTGTGGTAAGGATGAGAAAAATGCAAAACTATGGAATTGCGATGTTGAGGAAGCCTACCTCCGCAGGGTTAGGGAATGGTATGGCGAGAAAGATGCTGATGCGATTAAATCTAAGGCCATAATGTTCAATGAATCTCTGTATTCCCGAGAATTGATGCACGAATTATTGGTTATGCAGAATCTAAATAGTCGGCCTAATGACCCTCTCAAATATCATCGAGACCCTTCAAGATTCCACTGCTACCTGTATGATTCAAAGTGTATCTACTACGACTTGTGTGAGTCACCAATGTCAAGGTGGCCGGAACTATTCGATACAAAATATCGTATCAGAGAGGAAGAAAAATGAAAATACTAAAACTGACGGCAAATAATTTCAAGAAATTGTCTGCGGTGGAGATTACCCCGGACGGAAACATGGTTATCATCACCGGCAAGAATGCGGCAGGAAAAAGTAGCGTGTTGGATGCTATCGAGGCTGCATTATGTGGTGGCAGGAGTCTCCCCAAACAGCCTATTAAGACCGGGGAACACCGAGCAGAAGTCTCCTTGGATATGGGGGAATATAAGGTGACTCGGAAATTTCTCGGTACTGGCTCTACCTTGACGGTAGAGACTACTGGCGAAACCAAATCCAAGATTTCAAGTCCACAGGCTTTCCTCGATAAAATAGTCGGGGATATTTCTTTCGATCCACTGGCCTTTATGAAAAATACCCCCGCAGAACAGCGGAATATCCTGATGAATTTCTTGGGCCTGAGCCTTGACGAATTCGACAATAAAATCGCATCGTTGAAAGCAGAACGCTCGGATGTTCGGAAAGAGAAGGAGCGGAAACTCCACGAAGCCGACAGCATCACATTTACCCCAAATCTTCCGGAGGTGGAACAAGGGGCTGATCCATTATTGGCCGAACTACAGGCCGTCCGAGACTACAACGAAGTCTGCCGGAAAATTTCAACGGAAAATGCAGTTCTTCATAGCCGACTCCAAGGAACTATTGCGGATGTACTGGCAGCGGAGAAGGCAGTACGGGATTGGCAAATTCGGTTGAAACAACTACAGGTTTTGCAAACCGAAATTGAAAAATCATTACGGCCAGAACTCCCAATGAAGGATTCTGCGGAGGTTGAGGCCAAAATAAAGTCCTTGGGGGACACAAATGAGGCCATTCGTCAAAACAATCGCAAGAAACAGGCGATAGTGGACTTCGATATACACACCAATACTTATCGAGAACTTGGCGATGATATTAAGATTACGGAGACGAGGAAGGCTCAGAAGATGGCCGAGACGGTTATGCCTATTGAGGGGCTCACGATTCGATCTGATGGTCTGGCTTTCGGAGGGGTTGCCCTTGAACAAGTGAATGATGCCAAGAAACTGGAGATTTGTGTAGGCATTGCAATGGCTCTCAATCCTACGCTACAAGTTCTACGGATTAACGGCAACGACCTCGATACAGATAGTTTGGCTATAATTGGTAAACTCGTCGCCGACAAGGATTATCAGGTCTGGGTCGAGAAAGTGACCGACGGGAATACAATCGGATTCTACATCGAGGACGGCACCCTACAGGAAACACGAAAAATCCTTATCCCTAAATTATCAGGAACAGAAAATGAAGATTAACTCTAAGGTGTGTTGGGTTCTTACGTTCGGGCATTGGTTCAAGCATTATCCCGGGGAGAAAAGATATGTGCGGTGTCGGCTTTGTGGCCAGACTCCGAAAAGTATGTGGAAACAATTACAAAAAATGAAAGGAAAAACATGAAATTTTTCAAAACACTTTTGGTGGCATTGGTTGTAACGCTGCTTCTGGGGTTTATGGGATGTGTAGGTTTTCAAGATGCCATTACTCCGTGCCAGATTAACGAGGATGCCATTGAGTATTCCGGCCAAGAAGCAACAAGTTATGCCCCTTGGACTACGGTGTGGGATGCAAAACGAATTCGTTCTTATCTGAATTTCAACCACATTCAATATCAGAATGCTTGTAATAGGCTGAAACAAGACGATAGCCTCACCCATGCTTTTTTATTGGATGGCGTAGATACGAGCATAGCGGATTCGGCCCAGTTCCAAGAAACAGTATTCAATCCCTCCGGGCCAGTTGGACTTCTGGTAAGCGGTCTTGGTTTCGGCACACTTGGAGCACTCCTTATCAAGCGTCCCGGCGATAAATCAAAGAAAGAAGTCGAACTCGAAAAATCAGTTCCAGCATAATCGCTGTGGGGTTTTAACTATGTCGATAAATGTGATTATTGGTCCCGCTGCCTTGTCTTATTGTGGGTGTAACGGACAAACTTATTGGATTGGCTATGCCAGCGGACATCAATCTACTGGAATCCTGAGACGGTCGGTGAAAACTGCATTACGGGATGCAAGAAATTTAGAGAGGAAAAATAATGACAATCAGCCCATTACAGAAAAATAACAACAATGTCAGGATAAGCCTACCTCCATTGAAAACAAATCCTCCGCAGGTGAATGTTGTGTTGCCAGCGACTCCGAATACTGTGCCGGTGATCCCCGCAGATTGGGCTAAACTGGGAGTCGAGACAGGTTATAACCCTAAACCTGCGGAGGATTTGAATCTGTATATCGTCGGACCAAGTGGTGAAGGCAAGACCACGTTTGAATCCAGCATTCCCGACACCATGATTTTGGATTTCGATAAAGGAGCCGAGGGCATTATTGGGACACGGGCGATGCGGGTTCCGATTAGAAATTATGAACACTATATGCAGATTACCCAAAAGCTCATTGACGAGGGCAAGGCTGGGAAGCACGTTGTTCACCGAATCTCCGTTGATACGACCGATGAATGGGTCGGAATGATTGTCAACCGCCTCCAAGAAGAAAAAGGAGTGCCAGATATTACGGAATTCGGCAGTCAGGGACATGGATGGGCGATGATTCGGGAGCGGTGTTGGTCAAGGCTACGGGAATTGGAAGAGGCTGGATTTGTATGGTCTTGTGTTGGCCACATGATAACGAAAACAGAGACTAATCCGGTCACGCATAAGGAAAGAACGGTTATTCGAGATGCGGTATTTCCTTCATTCGCCGCCAAGATTGTTAATAGTAGTGATTTTAAGCTGACAATCTATTCTCTTCATAAGGAAATTGTTAAGAAAGTCAGCAAGACTCTCCCCGGGGGACAAACTATTGAGGTTCCTTGTGGTACAGAGATGACTTCGAAATACTTTCTTGATTCCTATACGACCGCTGAACGGCAGGGTAAAGGCCGAGGTGCCCCCGGAATGAATCGAAAGTTTGAGATTCCAATTCTCAATGCGTGGGATGTGTTTATTAAGAACTATAATGTTGCGGTTGAAGTCGCAAAAAAACAATGACACTATTTTTAGGAGAACAGTTATGGACTTAAATTTTGAGCAGATGTTGGCGAAACACAATCAGGACTACAAGGAGGCAGAAGTTTATACCGACTGGATGCCTCCGGATGGGGAATATATCGTCTCCATCATCAAATTAACCACAGGAACCTCAACCAAGGAAGGTGTGGATTTGGTATGGTGGAAACTAACCGGTCGAATCGAAGATGTGCAAGATGCAAAACTCAATGGCAAGGAATTCAGTGTAGGCTATTACACCTCCAAGGTATTTGGTATCTTGAAGGGAGCCGTAAATAGTTTATCCGGGGACACGATTGATGATCTTGGCCAAGCTAATGCTGTTCTCGAAGCCGCTGTTGGCAAAATTATCCGAGCCAAGGTACGTACCTCAATAAGTCGGAAAAATGGCAAGGAATACACCAACTGCTTTATTCTGGAAGTCATTGACACGACCGAGACCTCCGCAGCACCGGTCGAAGGTAAGACCGAGGTTTTGAACGAAGAACCTCTGCAAGCTGCTGTAGAAGCCACTTATGGGCCGACCTACGGAGCCGGAACTCCTATTGATGTTCCAGTCGAAGCACCGCCGATTGTGTAGTCGGCACGGAAACGTATTTGACAAGTGAATAATGCTGGCGGCGACACAGTTCGATAACCAAGTGCGGTGAGAACACTCACCCGCCAGCATTTTCAGTTTAGAAAGGAATAAGATGGAAATAGATGGTCAATTTTATTTTTGTGAAGGTTGTAGAAAATGGCAACCTTTTATGGGCGATGATGTGACTTGTGATTGCGGGTACTCCAATGATTTTACGGATGAGGAACTTGCAGACCTCAAAGAAGCAGGGGACAGGGAAAACGAGGACGAATAAATGGAAGCGGTTACGATTCCTATATCTTTATGCCCTCATTTTTCACAGAATAAACCTCGAGGTTTCTATATATTGGCCAAGAGGTTGTTTATTGGCCAGGATCAGCCAATACTGGCGAGGCGACAGTATGTGGGATTCAATGGATTTCTGTTTGTCACGGTTGTTCATCCGAATCAGTGGGACACGACCTTTAAGATCGCCAGCCAGATTACCCAGATGGACAATAGAAAGATTATTTGGCTTGGAACCGCCCCTTTGTACGGGTTGAAAGGAGGCTTTAAGGTATATTTGCCAGAGACTATATTGAAGGCTAAGGAGCCAGGTCGGATTGAAGGGGTTGGAATCTTTAGAAAATATCAGGCTCCCGGTTTCCAATGCTATTATCTTGAACTCCCCAAACTCACAGGAGCAGTCTTATTAGGCAGAAAGGAATTGAAATAATGACATACGAAATTACTGCTTTTGATTTGAAACTGGCCTTGTTGCAGTATTTTCGATTTCAGCGTCAATGGGTTTGCGTTGATGAATTTCGAGGAGCCGATGTGATTGCGGATACTGGCAAGGACATTATTGAGGTAGAGGTAAAAGTAGATAAAGGGGACTTGATTAAGAAGGAACAAAAAAAAAGAAAACACCACTTTTATAGAATGGGAAGGTCTTGTGGATTGTTCAATCCAAATAGGTTTTATTTTTGTGTCCCCGAGACTTTAGTAGAATTAGCCCAAGGAGTTTGTGATAGTCTCAATCCTAAATACGGAATAATTGCCTTTAATCCCTATGTTTTTGAACGGCATATTCAATGGAATTATAGGTCTCCCCATCAAAAATGTCTTAGGATGGCGAGGTCGGCTAAACGATTATACGAGTCCTATGCCAAATGTCAGGAAGCTATAGCGATGCGAACATCGTCCAAAATAGTTTCGTTAATGGAATATAGTTTTAAGAGAAATCTACAAGAGACAATAGGAGACAAGACATGAGAAAGAAAAAAACCTCCGCAGAGAAAGATACCTGTGGCGATTGTAGTTTTTTTGATTCTGCACTTCCTTCTGACGGAATTGGTGGAATCATCGCAAGAGAAACAAAGGAGATGAATCCTAAAGATGTTATTGGAATGAAGAAGGCCCCAATATCTACGTTGCCTTGTGCCGTGTTATTTGAGATGGGATTAGGAATGTTAGAGGGGGCAAGGAAGTATGGGCGGCATAACTATCGGGCAATGGGGGTTAGTGCTTCTGTGTATTATGATGCCGCCATAGGACATCTTATGGATTGGTTTGAAGGCGAGGATATAGACTCCGATAGTGGTATGTCCCATGTCACCAAGGCTCTAACGGCTTTAGTGGTGCTTCGAGATTCGATGTTGGTGGGGAATTGGGTAGATGATCGTCCATTACGTAATCCCAATAAGCTCTACAAAAAAAGTTTCAATGAAAAAGCCAAAGCAATTATCGAGAAATATCCCGATGCTGTAGGACCATATCTCGAAACAAATAAAGATTTAGATAGAACCAAACCAGTCCCAGGAGGTTATTGATGTGGGAGGACAAGATTAACGGCGTGTTTGAGTTATTAGGAGGCTTATTTATTTTGTTTAGTTGTATTAAATTACATAGGCAAAAGAAAGTAAGAGGAGTGAGCTTTTGGCACATCGGCTACTTTACTTTGTGGGGGTATTGGAATATCCATTATTATAGTAATCTTGCTCAATGGATAAGTTTGGTCGGTAGCCTGTCCGTAACAGCGATAAATACATTTTGGTTGGGACAGATAATCTATTATCTTAGAAAGGAGCGGAATGATAAATCGCATAATAACGTACACAGGTAAGAGTTTCAATTTGCTGGAGCCTAAGCCTGAGATGGTGTGCATAGAGGACATTGCACACTCTCTGGCGTATCAATGTAGATACACCGGGCATTCTCGGGGTTTTTATTCCGTTGCCCAGCATTGTGTCTTGATGGCGGAGAACACGGATTTGCCTGGTGATCCACTTCAAAAACTGTTGCATGATGCTGACGAGGCCTACATTGGGGATATAGCCCGACCTTGGAAGGCTCTCCTTGATGTGTATATCCCACGCAATAAAACTACTCTTAATTATCACATTCCGGTTAGTAAATTTGAACAGGGTATTCAGGACGTGATTGGATTAGCGTTGGGCGTTAATCTGGAACACTCTGCGGAGGTTAAAACTGCCGATATAAGAATGATGGCGACAGAGATTCGAGACTTGATGCCTCCGGGGTTCTCATCTGAGGAGTGGGGTCTGGATATTAGTAACCCCGTGAAGAAAGTTATAGTTCCTTGGAGCCCTTTTGAGTCCGAAGCAATGTTTCTACATACATATAAAGAATTAAGGAGATAAGATATGCAGTTGTTAGATATTGAGATAAAATGTGATGGGCGGGGGGATAGGGTAGAGATTTTCCCATTATTTGATATACATACTGGGAAACATAATTGCAATGAGCCAGCATTGAAGAAAGAGGTGGCCGAAATCGTGAAACGTGATGCAATGCCGGGGCGACACGTTAAGGTTTTGCTTGGCGGAGATGCCCTAAATGCCGTCAACCCAAATGATATAAAGAGATTTGATTTCTCAGACGTAGCGGATTGGCTCTTGACCGGAAAAGTGGAGGAAGTTAAGGATAAATTGTCCAATATGACGACACAGGAGGTTAAGAGGGTAGCAAAAATCCTTGGTCCAATAAAACATCTTATCCTGGGAGCCCTCGAAGGCAATCACGAAAAAGTTATACGCAAGAGAATTAACCAAGATATTCAAACAGAGTTATGTGAAAAGCTGGGGATTCCTAATTTATCGGATGAGACCCTGATAAGGTTTAGGTTCAATAGGGGATTTGGAGCGGCATCGTCGATTATCGTAGTGGCTCGGCATGGTTATGGAAGTGGAAGAAGTGCCGGAGCCGAGGCCATAAAGCTAAAGGCTATGTTGGATGAGTGGATTTGTGCTGATGTTTGTATTAGTGGGCATACTCATACCTTTTGTGTTTTGGCCCCACAACCAGCGGCAGGAGTCCCGAGAAAAGGAAAAATGCCCACTGACCTGATCTGGAAACACAGATTTGCCCTTAATCCCGGGTGTTGGCTTGATAGTCATTCTATTGGACGAGGGACTTACGAATCTAATAGCTGTTATCCGGCCCGGGCCTTTATGACGGCTAAAATTGTGGTATGGCCTTTTTATGAGCAGTTTATCGGGGGCCGAGAATATATCTCCCCAAAAATAGAAATAAGGAGTTACCCTATCCTCTGATGAATAAAGGACTTACAACGATTCCGTGTCATCCACTATACTCCGTCACCGGAGACGGCAGAGTATGGAGTCACCGTCGAAACAAATGGATGAATCTCTGTAAAAATTCACGGGGGTATTTTTTAGTGAATCTTTACGATCTCCCCAGAACCGGTCAACACATCGGCTGTTTGGTTCAACATTTAGTATTACAAACATTTGTTGGGCCAAAACCAGTTGGTATGGAATGTAGGCACTTGAATGGTATCAGAACGGATAACCGATTAGAGAATCTATGCTGGGGAACTCGGAGTGAAAACCAACAAGACTCTATTCGACACGGAACACACGGAGGAGCTTATAGTGGAACACATCCTAATTCTAAATTATCCAACTATGACCGGCGAATGATTCTCTATATGTACTCTATTGGCTTATTCAAAAGAAAAGAACTTGCCGAGATTTACGATGTCGCCGAAGTCACTATCAAAAAACAAGTTGAAGGATACACATATCCAAATCTCAACATAACACATTTAGGGAGGATTAGCAGTGGGAATTAAAGGCAGTTGGAAACGACCTCGATCCATTACCCGAGAGGAAGAGGAATTGCGATGGGAATATCTTGAGGGTAGGATAGGTTATTCTACTTATAAGAAAAGGTATGCTGAATTGTTACATCAGGGCAAGATTCAGAGGTCAGGGCGGGTTTTGCAACCGTGATTTGAAATTCACGCAGTATCCTGGACCTGCGGGGATATGCCGTCCCATAATACGCTACGTCCGATAACCACTCGAACAATTGGACAACGTCCTATAACCAGCCCGTCCGATAACCAAATAGGGTTGGCGGGAATTAGTACCTGCACTATTGTATCATTTTATCAAGTCTTAATCAAGGGAAAAATAAATTTTATTTTCTGGATTTTATGCTTGCATTATGCCGAGGAATAGTGTATAGTTTATATATGAAAACGATAAAGAAAAATAAATGGTTTTGTACAGTATGCGGGCAGAAATTCGCTAAAGATGGTACATATTTTCGACACTTGAAATATGGGAACGAAAAATGCCGCAAGTTATGCCGTAAAGATACCACAACAGTAAATCAGTCCTGCCGGACGGTCCCGGCAGACAGAAAGTGAGGATAAAATGGAATGGCTTAGATTCATGTGTTGGGCATGTGATAATGAATGTAAATTGTCTCTAAGGGGAGATGCGGAGGCAATTCCTCAAGAATGCCCTATTGATAATAGTGATAATATTGCACCGGAATGGGAATTAGATTTGGAAAGTGAGGGCTGAGATGCGAATAAATTACTTTAAGATCATGACAATTTTGCTGGCGGCCTTGATTGTGGCCTTGACTTATATCAAGATCACCGGCGGACTATAAGACATTTTACCTCCTCCCTACGAGGACCGGGCGACTATATGTTTCCCGGTCTTTTTTTTGTGGGTTTGTGTGGTCTTTAGGGTTGGTGACGATTATGCCGGTTGTTGGGTTTGTAGGGATAAAACGAGTCGGATATTTTTCCCGGTCCCTCCGCAGAGTTAAAGTTATTCTGCGGAGGATAATAAAAAAATGCAGATATTTTCTAAAGTTTATCATTTTAGACTTGACTTGCCTGGGGGATTTTGTTATACTGTATTAAGTGATTTGGAGGTTTTTAACTTTTTTGGAGGATGCGGAAAATGAAATTGACTAAAAATAATATCGACCAGATGGCGGAAAAGTTGGCGAATCAGTTGTTGTGTACAGCTGGGCTGTCGAATGCTAAAAAGATTGTGGCTAAAATAAAGAAAAATTTGGCCACAGAATACAAGAGGAGGAAAACATTATGAGAATTAAAGTAACCAAAACAAAAGTTTATCCGTTTTCTGAATTGTCGGAAACAGCGAAAGAAAAGGCACTTGAGCAATGTTGCGAATTTCAAGTAGATTTTGAATGGTGGCATTCCGTTTATGATGACGCGGAACAAATTGGGCTAAAATTGAGGGAATTTGACATCGACCGGGCCAGTTATTGCCGAGGGGAGTTTATCGAATATGCCAAAGATACTGCCGAAAAGATAATCGAGAATCACGGCGAGACTTGCGAGACATTCCAGACAGCCGAAAATTATGGCAAAGAATGTGCTTCACTTTGGCAAGTATTACCTGAAAAACTTGACGACGACGGCTATGACGAAAA
>Ga0307376_10006656_pt1 | contig 10200 bp, 14 predicted proteins | sample TR2MG_FD_202536 | JGI IMG/M metagenome (GOLD analysis project Ga0307376, IMG submission 202536) | Soil microbial communities from Risofladan, Vaasa, Finland - TR-2 | ecosystem: Environmental > Terrestrial > Soil > Coastal area > Acid sulfate soil | place: Finland: Risofladan, Vaasa | collected...
ATTATCCAAACTTGCCTCATAAGCATCATCATCAAACCCAAACAAACGCACCTTGAACCTCTCGGGCGGAAGGCTCTTTGCTGCTTTGAAAAACCTTTCCGCTAAATGAGCACACGAACCACTCGTATCCAAGAAGAAAAACGTTTCGATCATATCTTCATCTTCGAATCGATCCTCGATCTCCATTTCGGTCGGGATCATCAAACCACCAGTCTGCGACTCGACAGCAACAAAACGTCTATTCACTCTAGCCCACTGTTCCGTCTCACGCATTTGCGTGGATATTTTCATTGATGCCCACTTCTTAATAACAGTTTCCCACTTCTTCTTATGCTTCACCTTGCCAATATCCACAAACGTCCAAACACCTTGACCTTTACCGGCCTCTTGACCGCCCTTAGCCGGACTACCATCTTTATTCTTGTCGTCTTTATGATCGGGACCACCATCATCCGCCTGGCAATGTTCCTCAATCATCTTTTGCAGATCTTTCTTTTCTTCATCACTTAAAGATTCATTCATTTCCTTCAAAAGATCATCAACTTCTTCCGGCGACAAACCACTATGGTCGTCTACCAATTGTGGCATACCAGATCCGGATCCGGATCCAGATCCATCTCCCTTTTCACCCTTATCTCCCTTTTCACCCTTCCCACCCTCGGGAGATTTCGGAAAATGTTTTTTCGCCAAAAGATAATAATACTCAAACGACTTATCTTTTTCAGGCTTTGGCCCACTATACCCGCTCTTCGTAGAAAACACAGTATCAATCCAACAACATTCATCAGCACCCTTAACTTTCGCCCGTTCAAAACCAAACTTGTTAACCAGTAAATGATTAACAACCACATCAAGACAAACATTTGCCAATATCGGGTTATCACAATCCTTCGCTCGTAATCCATGTCGCAAAATCAAATGCACCATTTCGTGAGCAATAACAAAGAGTCGAGAATAAGACTTATCAGGAACATCTTTACCTAGCCAATCCCAAAATTCAGGATTAGACACATCAGAAACATCTTTACCTAGCCAATCCCAAAATTCAGGATTAAACACAAACGATACAAACTGCCCAGTTTTCGCATCCCAAGCAACAGCAGCAGTAGAAGCCCTGTATGTAAAATACGGTTTACCAACTTCCCAAAATTTGTAAAATACCGAATGCTTATCTTCAAGCTCACGACTAAGATCAAAGAAATCCTCATTCGTCATTTGCTTGATCTCAGATTCTTTCTTGAGCAGATCTTTCAGAGCCTTAAACCAAGGTATCTTCGACCAGCTATCTTGTTTCTTCTTTGCCATTTGCAAGATCTCACTTAAATAACGCTAAAGTAAAAACCAGGTTCGTGTACGATATATGGCAACAACTTCGGAAAATCTTGAACAAACTGCTTAAAGTCATAACTATGCTTAATCAAGTTCTCAATACAAGTATTTACAATACCCACCAGGTGAACCCATCCCACAATCGTTTTGCGATGTGAACGGGAAATTAAAAAATCAAGCATCTTCAAACAAGCAACAGCCTCAGCATGGCTCATATCAACAGGAAGACTGTTTTCAATACGCGAATAAGCACAATTACGAGCTATCGTACCATCCAGATTAGCCTCTTGAGATTTTAACGCAGCCAAAATATTTGCAAAATCTGTATTGGTAGGACAAGCAGAAAAACCAGGCAAGCGGTTCGGATTGGGTGTAGAACTACTCCCAACATTTTTAATTTTGTCCAACTTGGCCCGATTAATAGCCCGACTAAGTTCTCGCGACACAGAACTATTAACATCACTCGCAACAATACTTTCCATCACTTCACGCACAACAGTAGACGCATCCAAGTTACGCATGAAATAATTACGTACCATAGTATCATTATGTATCAAACTAGCAATCTTTTCCTCGGGCATCAGAGGAACAAACATTGAAATCATAACAGGTTTCTTGCAAATATCATTACTCACTAGTGAATAATTATTCTCGTCCGCCAGGAAAATCTTCGCCTGTTCCTCGCTCGTTTCCAGCAGGACTTTGGGCGTATTACCAGCAGCGATCGCCTCTTTTGCCTCTTTAATATCGGAAAATAGTTTGCGTAGCGTTTCCATAACAGGAGTAGTTTTAAGAGCATCACGCAACGCAGACACGTTGGCTTGCATCGGAAGAGCATCTTCCAAATGCCCTCCATCTTTCCAGATCTCAAGCGCATAATCCAAACGTCTAGGACTAACTTTGTTTTGGATCTCGACAGGAATCCCGCCCCACCAGGCAACCGATGCATCAGCCACTTCATTGCCGAACTTATCCCTGAAATACTTCCGATCAGGTTTGTACGGCATATCTAGTTGAACATGAAAACGATCAAGTTGGGCAGGGTCAATCGTCTCAACATCATACTCAAGAGTTTCATCATCATCAGGATTGACCGCTGCCCAAACAACTTGCAAATTCGGGAACTTGCGACCATTAATACTCTTAAACTGTATAAGTTCCATGACCGCATTTCGTATCTTTTTGGCACTGCGATTATATTCATCAAAAAATATCGCTTGAACCTCATTATGTGCCCATTCAGCAGGACGCGCAAGTTCCAGAACAAGTTCATTACTCACTGGAACAAACAGCGCCGCGCCGCACTGTATACAAAACGGGAGACTCTGTTTAGGATCGATCGGGTGCTGGCAACCTCTTTGCATTGCACCATCCCCGTTAGGGACCGCGCGAGGGACACCTATAAAATCAACCCACGGATCCATTGTAGCAGCAGAGTACGCACGATACCGGATCCCCTCTTCCTCAAAAGCCTTGATCACGCAAGAAGTTTTGCCACATCCGTGTTTGCCCCTAATAATGACGTTCTTCTTTTTCCGCAAAAAGAAACGCAACTTGTCAATTGTAACGATGTTTGCCATTTGCGAGACCTTTCAAAATCCTTTATCCATGTTCTTGACACTGACCAAGAAAAACCAATTCACCAGGTGACGACCTAAAAAACATCAATAAGACTCGCATTATAGACAACCACACAATTACGGCAAAGCAGTCTACTACGATGCTGTACTTGAGCTTGTACATCCGCAAATTCTCTCAAACGACCCCACACTATCATCGGTATCGGGCGCAATCGTTGAGACTTATCGACTTTCGGATACAGGTCAAGAGCAGCAGTTTGATCAAAACCACAATACTCACAAACCATACCTTTCCGCTGTATAAGAGTCTCTCGCATTTCTATTGCTTGACGTTTGGTGGCGGCAACAACAATATCCTCAACTTCCTCCGGTATACCAGTTACCGGATTTATACGTTGATCAAGTGCATGACATGCAAATCTTAAAATAGCTTTCATACCTGTAACATCAGTATTCTTGATACAATGCAACCTATCATCCAATTGAACAAACACAATATCAAAATACTTGAACTCGCCACCAAGCATACCAGCAGAGTTCTTCAAACGGTATCTTATATCAAGAGAACGATCCAAGATATACAGCAAATCTTTGCCAGTAAATTGAGTCATCCAAACAAGCTTTTGTATCTCTTCTCCGTTTGCCTCGAAAATAATACACTTATCAATATTTCCCTTTGGAGAATACGAATACTGATTAAAAATAATTACATCAGCCAAGTGATCAAAACTCTTGGCATCAATAGCTTTATCCTTAAACAGCATTATCAGTTTTCCAGCCATTATGAGTAATCCTTTCATCCTTTGGCGGAAAAATTATGGCTTACCAGGTGAAAGGTTACGCAAAAACAGCAAACACAAGCCAATAGCCGAATTTATGTTCATCCCAAAGCCCAAGAGGTTCAAGTTTCTCTTTCATCTCGTTTTTCAACGTGTCATAACTAGAGGGATCAAAATTAAAACCAACACTTTTCTGCTGTTCGGTGCAACGGATATATTGTCCCAAGAAATAATAATCGCTGTCACTACCTCCATCTATCCAAGGAAAATTACAAAATGTTGCTGTATCCTCATCATACTCAGGTCTGTCAAATATACATATTTCCTCAGAATCGAAATCAGTTTGAATGTTAAAATCAGTTTGTTGGAATTTCATCCCCAAAATAACATATGCCTCTCTATATCTATCAACACTCATCTTATTCCTCCTGCCATGTAAAGGGATTAATAACTAGCCACTCTTAAACCAAGACCAAGATCCAGACCAAGATCTAGACCAAGACCAAGACCAAGACCAAGACCAAGACCCAGACCAAGACTCAGACCAAGACTCAGACCAAGACTCAGACATAGACCAAGACCTAGACCAAGAAATAGACAGAGGTAAAGCATTTACTCTAGTTATCATTTTCATAGTTATATCGCTCAGACCAAGACCAAGACCAAGCCCAAGACTCAGACCAAGACATAGACATAGACCCAGACCAAGACCCAGACCCAGACCCAGACCTAGACCAAGACCAAGACCAAGACTCAGACCAAGATCCAGACCAAGATCCAGACCAAGACCAAGATATAGACGTAGACCCAGATCTAGACCAAGTATTTACTCTAGTTATCATCTTCATAATATATCACTCAGACCAAGATACAGACCAAGACCCAGACCAAGACATAGACCCAGACCAAGACCCAGACCCAGACCAAGATCTAGACCAAGACCTAGACCAAGACCAAGACCTAGACCAAGACCAAGACTCAGACAGCGGTAAAGCATTTGCTCTAGTTATCATTTTCATTATGGTGCTCTAGAAAAATATTTTAAATTCTGAAATTTTGCAAAACCCTCAAAACCATCTCCACTTCTTTTTCCTCTTGGGACGAGAAAATGGAATATCATCCAATTCCGATGCAAAATTAGACGTTACACATTCAATACCACCACCCACATGACGAAAAGCAACATAATTCTCACATCCACCAGATGCCGTTGCCCCATACCTGTTCTTGATAAACTCAAGAATAAACATGCCCGACAACTCAATCCCCTGCTGCTCACAATTCACTTTATCTATTTTGCTAGCAATCGAATCGGCTCGATACATATTACACTGAACATCAATCAAATATTCCACATCATTATTACCCTTCACGGTGCCCTGCTTATTCAAATGCCCAATCAAAATAATATGACAATGCAAATCTCTTGCAACCCTCTTATACTCCTCAGATATCGCACGTATCATATCAGGAGACTGATACCGAGGAAGCATGTTCAAACTATCCAATACTACCAAATGCGGATCGCATTTGTGAATAGCAGATACCTGTTTAGCCAAATCACGAGTCGTATGAATATAAAAGTCATTAGGATACACAACTTTATCAGCCGTCCAAGTACGAAATTGCTCCGGATCGACTTCGTTCTGTATATAAAACACCCGATAACCATTCGCATTCATCTTGCCAGCCACAGCAATACAAACACGAGTCTTACCAACACCAGGAGAACCTGCCCATAAACTTACACCCCCAAGAGGTAAACCAAATATCCTATCTACAATCCTGCTGCCCCTACCTGTAAGAACTGTCATGCCGTATGCTTTGTCTAGATATTCGAATCCTGTCGAAATACGTTCAACTTTGACCACCGGAACGTCAGACAATCGCATAGTCTCATTCATTACACTACCAGGGATAAAACCAAGGGCTGACAGGTGGACCCTGCCAGCCCTTGCTCAACCCTAAAACACTAACAATAAACCTACTCGTCCGCAGGTGTATGGACAGGTTCCTGTATATCAGGCATTATCTCAATCTTAGCCGGATTCTGCTCCACAACAGGAACAGGTTCCTGAACAGGAGTCACCGTAACCACAGGTGCAGTATCAGGAAGCGGTTTCACAACCTTCGACCGTTTTACAGCCTTAACCACATTACTAATACTACCTCGTGTACGACGCATCTCGTTGATAGGTGCAACATCAGAAGAAACGGCAAACTTGGTATTCAACCGCAGGACAGGAAAACTGTGTTCCACAAAAATGTCGATACATGCACAAAGCTGACGCAACTTCTCGCCATACAGATGATAACCAGTCAGACGCTGAAGCACCATTGCATTTTGCAACACACGACCAGGTACGTCCTTCCCACTAAGCTCGTTACGCGGGGTACGACTTGCAAAAGCCTCCCAAGCATTAACCTTATCCTTTGTTTCATATTGACGGAGAACTTTTTCCGTCTGCTTGAGAACCTCCTTGAACGTATGCTTCTGGTTACTTCCAAGATCAACCAGCGACTGCACCAAAGCATGGTAAATACCACCCTTGCGATAAGGGTTCGGGAAATCACCACTCGCCTGGGTAGCTGCTATCAACTTATCCATCTTAACCTTAGTAAGATGATAGCGTCGAGGAATCCGCATGTTACCACGCCGCGTCTCAACCTGAGTCCGTTTAATAGTTGGCTTCTCAACCTCTTGCCGGATAGTCTCATAATCCGACTTGCCCTTGCCCTTCACGATAACCTTGGGCTCGATAACCTTGGGCTTGACAGGAGCCTTTTTAACAGCCATCTTCGGCTTCGGCTTCGGCTTCGTAACCTTGGCTTTTGCACTTTGCTTACTTGCACCTTTTTTCGCCATCTCCGTCTTTTTCATCGCTGCAATCTCCAAAATGGGGTTTTGGTCAATCTCGCCGGTCACATTATACCGTTTTTCTTGACCTTGTACAGTTTTTCTTCACTTTTCTTTGCTTTCTTTTCCGTTGGGCAAAAGTGGGAAAACACCAGGTGACAACCTACAGCCAAACACCGCCATCCTTATATACACGATGCCACGCAACGCGGGCACTGATGGAGGCTCGTGACCAGAGGGGTTCACTTCTAGGAACTACAGTTTTGAAAACTTGTGTAACTCCCCTTATCAAAAGAAGTTATCTCAGAAAGATAGTTGCCGAAAATGAGCTCAATAAGTTAATTTATAACGTGCCCGGTATTTTTGAAACCATTATAACTTGTTTCGAGGTATCATGTTACAAAATTCAGAAAAACCGGAAGAGGACGACTTCCCGGACATCCCAAGCCTATTTTGAAACAACTTTGAATGCTTTTCACTTGCAAATAGAATAGCTGAAGATTACCCAGAGGTCAACCGTGCCCACCCGTGCTCACATTTTGAAATAATTTTTTAACTGCCCAAAATATAATAACTTACGTGACGACCGTGTGACGATCGTGTAATGCCCATGCGATGCATGCTCACACGATCGTCAGAACGGGAAAACAAGCTTTGAAATGATTTTGAACACTATACCGAGACGGTGCTACAACCTTAGAAGAGTATACACAGTGCTCCAGACTTTCTGACAGCACACTCCGCCACACAAGAGTCTTCCAAATTTGAAAAATTTTAACTATAGAAACACTAAACAGTTATATACCAGTGAAAAGTTGTGTTGTGTGTGCACATTGTAACGCTAAACTTTGAAAAGAATATTATCCCTTACTATATATGGACTTAGGTTATAACGATCACACGCCTTTGACCTCGCCCACTGGACACTTTGAAAAGAAATTGAAACTGAAACTTTTTCACTGCGATCTTTCACAACTAAATCATTTCAAAAACGAGTTCACCTCATCACTGGCCATAACCAAGAGATATTGGCATATGTCATACGGTGCTCCAGATTCCCGTCAAATAGCTAAAGAGATGCTCAAGAAAGCTCAAGAGGTGCTCAAGAGGTGCAGGTCATGCTGCAACTTCTTGGACAGTTATAATCTTGAATTCTTATAACTCCTTATACGTTAAACATATATGCCCATAATTTAATCTTAACGTCATCTGTATGCCCATCTCTACCTTTCGTCATTTTTTGCCCGAAAAATATAGGACATATGCAACCTCGCAAAATCTACTTTCCCAAACATTAAATTTAATATAACTATGACAATTCCAGGCTTTCACTAGCTTAATGTATAAACACCTCTTTCACATGCATAAATGTCCCTTTACTGGTCTCTCCAAAATAACGTTATGATCTTTGAAATGATTTTGTAACTTTCGGTGCTACAAAAAGTTGTAAAAGCGTGAATTATATTTCCCCTAGCGAACACTGCTCACCTCCCTCTATTTTTTATCCTCACAATATTCTTGATAGTGTCTAAATGTATGAAATTGTGAAAAATTACATCAAAGATATAATTAAATTAACATAGTCTAATGCTTGCATCTATCTTTCGGTGCTATAAACACTTACAATTCAAGAGGTGGCTGATCTGAAGTGCTCCAACTTTGAAATGATTTTGAAATGATAACATAAGGACTTATAAACGATTTTCCCCCAAAACTATTGAGTATAATTAACTTCAGGAGACAAGTTTGCAACGCTTCCTAAAAATCAGGTGTCTCTTTACCCCGTACAAAACACTACCAGGTGAGACGACCTCACCTGGTAGATCCCTGGGAAACGTGCAAATTTGCACGGATGGACTGTATATCCCAGAAATATCTATTATATCATTTAGAATGAATTGTCATTCCTAAAATTATCATAATAAGAGATATCCATCAAATTCTCCATAAGAACAGGTGAAGTTTTAGGTATCCCAGGAATTGACGGATCTATCTCTTCCTGACACCTATGAATCCTGTATAAAACATGTGATAAAAGATCCCATCTTTCCTTCATATCCTCACAAACGTCATACACATCCTCTAATATCGCCCTCATCTCACCTATATCATCATCTCCCATAGGCTGCATGACACGATCCTGCCAATCATTCAATACCCGTACATATTTATCCAAACATGTACTTATCTCAGAAAATGACTCAGCAGCCTTGTTAAATATACGATCAGTTTCTTTCGAATCAGGTAACATAATCTATCACTCTTATCCTAATTTAGTGCCTCGTTATCTAGACTCAGACCAAAACTCAGATATAGACCAAGATCCCGATTTAGACCAAGACCTATCCCAAGACCAAGACCTATCCCAAGACCAAGCCCAAGACCAAGATCCAGACCAAGATCCAGACCAAGATCTAGACCAAGACTCGGACCAAGACTCAGACCCAAACCTAGACCAAGACTTAGACCTAGACCCAGACCAAGACCAAGTATTTGCTCTAGTTATCATCTTCATAATTTTTGCCCATAAAAATATTTATATTTTCTCAAAGGAATATACCCAAATTCATTTTAAATTATAGCAAGCTAGAATTTAAAACTAGAATTCTCGCCATATCGAACTATATACTGTACTCCACCGACACGCAGAAGTACAACGTCTCCTCCAACTTGAACGTATACAACCATTACTCCAAACCCCACATGCATCATGTACCAAAAACGATAATGTATATATCAATTGCCGAGAACCTCTACTAGCAAACGGTGCCCTGAAAATCATCTTCATTTCGGTGCCTCATCATCTAGACTCAGACCCATCTAGACTCAGACCCATCTAGACTCAGACCTAGACCAAGACCCAGACCAAGACCCAGACCAAGACCAAGACCCAAACTCAGACCAAGACCAAGACCTAGACCAAGACTTAGACCTAGACCAAGACCAAGATCCAGACCAAAACCTAGACCAAGACTTAGACCTAGACCTAGACCCAGACCAAGATCCAGACCAAGACCAAGAAATAGACCCAGCATTTATTCTAGTTATCATCTTCATTTTAGTGCCTCAGTAACTGCTAAATCTACCCGTTGACCAATTCCAAGATATCACACTACAACAATTGTCTTTGCATAATGACCTGGATATAGCCATCCCATTACCTGCACTCATAAAAACATGCTCGCTCCACAACAAAGCCACTAGCAACGCACATTGCCAACAATTAGACCTCTTAACCAAACCAGTACGTAATATCATCTTCATGTTAATGAAACCTAGACCAAAACCTAGACCAAGACCCAGACCAAGATCCAGACCAAGACCAAGACCAAGACCAAGACACAGACATAGACCAAGACCTATACACAGCCCCAGTATTTACTCTAGTTATCATTTTCATCATCGTACCCGTTTCACAGCAACGTGCTATCAAGAAATTATAGAGATTTCAGCGCTATATGAAACCTATTTCTGAAATAAATTGTGTTATTTATAAAATCTTAACAAATAATACCTGGTCAGACGCACAAATAGCCCTAGAAGGGCACAGAATGCGTCAGGATCAATTATCATCTCACATCTGACATCTTCTACATAATACGATTTCATCATCAGGTGACGCTTTAAGAAAACAGGTGAAAGAAAAAAGAAGAGC
>Ga0307376_10006658_pt1 | contig 10199 bp, 8 predicted proteins | sample TR2MG_FD_202536 | JGI IMG/M metagenome (GOLD analysis project Ga0307376, IMG submission 202536) | Soil microbial communities from Risofladan, Vaasa, Finland - TR-2 | ecosystem: Environmental > Terrestrial > Soil > Coastal area > Acid sulfate soil | place: Finland: Risofladan, Vaasa | collected...
TAGGATGGGAGATCAGCACCGCAACACATGCATTCCAGATCTTCTTTGCAAACTACAAGGATATATTGGGACAGTATAATTTCCTGTATAACCAGAACAGTATCAAAGACAAAAACTTCCTGGTAGGTCTTAATATTACTGTCAGGTTCTAAACAGATACCAGGGAAAAAATGGTTTTTAAGGACCTGTTCTTTTGCCTCTTTCTTTCGTTTGCGTTGGTCTCTCCTGCGGGAGCGGCACCGCAGCAGGATGAAACTGGTGTTGAGAAAAAGCAGAAAGGGGCGGAATTCAGCCTCTATGCAAATGAGAATAACGAGAACTGTCTCAAATGTCATGGCAGGCTGGTTTACACTATCACCGATACAGTTTCGGGTCTGACAAGGAAGGACCTGATGGCGGAGCATACTTTTATCAGTCCCGATGCCTTTTATAAATCGGTGCACTGGAGCTTTAACTGCCTTGACTGTCATGGCGAGGGTTTTAAGAGCTTTCCCCATCCCCTCGAAGTGCGATTTGAAACCGGCTGGAGCTGTCTCGACTGTCACGGGTATGACCCGGCATATGCGCAGTATAAGTTTGAAGAGATAGATATTGAATATCAGAAAAGCATACATTATACAGCTACTGACGGCGCCTTTACATGCTGGCAGTGCCATGATGCTCACTATTATAATCCACTTGCCCGCGGGACAGGTGACGGACGCGAGAATATTCTCAGATCCAATGAGATGTGCCTTCACTGTCATGGTAACCCTGAAGTCATGGGGCTCGTCACTGAAAAGGAGCTTACAATGGTTCTGCCGAGGCATGAGTGGCTTCCTAATGTAGACAGGCACCTCGCAGCGGTAAGGTGCATCGACTGTCACACCCGGATGACCGACAATGTACTGGTAGCCCATGAGGTAATGCCGGCAGACAGCGCTGTCAACACCTGTGCTGACTGCCACAGCCAGAACACGATCCTGATGGGCACATTATATAAATATGCATCAAAAGAGAGCAGGGACCAGAAGGGTTTTGTAAACGGGGTTATCTTCAGAAACGACTCTTATGTAATAGGTGCTAACCGCAGTAAATTCATCTCCATGGCAGGGCTGTTAATAATTGCTGCGGTTCTTGCCTTCGCGCTTGTACATACCATATTCAGGATAATTATCAGACCTATTAAAAAATACTATGAGTAAGAATTTCTATCATTATCCGGTCTGGGTAAGAATATGGCATATGACCAATGCAGTCTTATGCCTGTTCCTGATTGTGACAGGATTCAGCATGCTCTATTCAGACCCCGCAAATGATCTCGTGGTGGGATTTAAGAGAGCTGTCTCCGTTCATAATATATGCGGTATCCTGCTAACGGTCAGTTATACCATTTTCCTTTTTGGAAATCTTTTTACAGCTAACGGCAGGCATTATCTTCTTACGCTGAAAGGCCTCGGAGTAAGACTGTGGCAGCAGGGCTATTATTATGTTTACGGTTACTTCAAGGGTGAAAAGGCCCCATTCCCGGTGAATAGTGAACGCAAGTTCAATCCTCTTCAGCAGATTTCATACGTGGGAGTAATGTATTTTGTATTGCCTATTTTGTTTGTAACAGGCTGGGCACTGATGTTCCCCGAGTTTATTCTTAAGAAGTTCCTGGGGTTCAGCGGTATCTTCCTGACTGACCAGTTCCATGTTGTACTTGGATTCCTGATCATTATATTTCTGTTTATTCATCTCTATGTCAGCACAATGGGAAAATCGCCCATGAGTAATTTCAGGAGTATTGTGACCGGCTGGCATGAGAGCCATTAACCGCAGCCGATAATTTACTTTACAGGCAAGGCTGGCAGATAGCCCTGGTGATTACTAAGATGAAAGGACGAAAATGAAAAAGAAAAAAGAAGAGTCTTCATCGAGGAGAAGGTTCATTAGAAACTTCGGACTGGGACTGGGATCCGCGGCAGTTGTCGGGACCGCCGCTATTGCCCGTGAGACAGCTGAGCCTGAATCAGGTGAAAAGATCAGGCTTCTTTCATCTGATGGCAAACTTGTGGAGGTTGACAAGTCAGCCATCAAAGTAGCGAAAGCCCGTACAAAGGAGGAAATAGAAAAATCCCACAAGGGATTGCCAGGCAAGAAGTTTGTCATGGTCATTGACCTTGCAAAATGTAAAAACGCCCGCAAATGTGTTGATGCTTGTCAGGAAGGACATATGCTTCCCAGGGATCATGAGTGGATGAAGATTTATTTGATGCAGGATTCTGAGGAGGCAAGTAAATATTGGTTCCCAAGACCCTGCTACCACTGTGACAGCCCGTTGTGTGTGAGTGTTTGCCCTGTGGGCGCCACATATAAGCGTGAGGACGGAATAGTTCTCGTTGATAATAAGCGATGCATAGGATGTAAATTCTGCATGACAGCATGTCCGTATTCTGCACGCGTGTTTAACTGGAAAGATCCGGAAGTAGAAGTACCCAAAGACCATGTATATGACCCTGAACTGAATATTCCTGCTGTCGAAGGGACTGTGGGTAAATGTGTCTTCTGCGCAGACAAACTGAGAATTAATGAACTTCCGCGGTGCGTTAAAGCATGTCCTATGGGGGTCATTTACTTTGGTGATGTGATGGAGGATGCAGTAACAAACGGGACAGAGACATTACGGTTTTCGACTTTGATGAAAGATAAGCACGGTTACAGGTACATGGAGGAACTGGGAACAATGCCTAATGTATTTTATCTTCCTCCTGTAAACCGGATGTATCCGGTTGAAAGCGGATATGAAGGTCTTGATCAGTCCGTTTTAGACAGTTATCATCCGCAGGATTTCCTGAAAGATAAAAAAAAGTAAATGATGAGTGCGAACAGAGAATCATTGCTTAAGGATCTGACACCTGAGATAGAAAAAACAAGCAAGAGCTGGTATCTGGTGTTCGGGATATTTCTGGTCATGTTTGCATTAGGCATTTATGGCCTGATACTGCAGATTGACAAGGGACATATTGTGACCGGAATGAGAGACAATGTTGTATGGGGAGTTTACATCGTTAATTTCATCTTTTTTATGGGCCTCAGCTATGCCGGCGCACTTATTTCAGGTACCCTGCATCTCTTTAAAACGCCCTGGAGAGCGCCGGTGATAAGGATTGCAGAGCTGATAACGGTAATTTCCCTTGCCATTGGTCCATTCTTCATTTTCTTCTGTGTGGGACGGCTTGACAGGTTACCATATATTTTAGCGTTTCCGCGAATCCAGTCCCCGATTGTCTGGGACGTGATAGCAATCCTTACGGATGTTTTCGGGGCTGCCATCTTCCTCTATGTTTCCTTTATTGAAGACTTCGCAATCCTGAGGGACACTGATAGTTTACAGATTTCTCCCTGGAAGAAAAAGATGTACAAAATTCTGGCACTTGGTTATCAGGGTACGGAAAAACAGCGCAGGATCCTTAGTTTTTCCAGGAATGTGATGGCAGCAATTATTATAGCTATTGCAATTATAGTTTACTCTGTGCTCGCATGGATCTTCGGTGTCACACTCCGACCCGGATGGCACAGTACTATTTTCGGACCGTATTTCGTAATTGCAGCAGTATTTTCAGGCGTGGGACTTTTAATAATATTAATGGCCATCTTCAGGAAGATATACGGTCTTGAAAAGTATATTACATTAAAACACTTTGTCAACCTGGGAATTATCCTGTTCATAATAGCAGCATTCTTCGGGTATTTTACTTTCAGCGATTATCTGACAAAATGGTATGGTTCTGTGAAAATGGACAAAATTCTTATAGATAAGCTGTTTACGGAATTCGAGTTCTATTTTATTTTTGCCAACTATATAGGTATTCTTACACCGATCTTTATTATTGCCATCCCGAGGCTCCGCACGATCAGGAATATTACTATGGCAGCAGTTATCGCCCTTGTGGCACTTTGGGTCAACCGGTACATAATCATTGTACCCACGCTTGAGACACCTTTCCTTCCTATTCAGGATATCCGGCAGGACTGGCTGAGGTATTCACCTACATGGGTCGAATGGTCACTTACTGCTGCAGGGGTCGCCGTTTTTGGAATGCTGTTTATGATAATATCTAAAATTGCCCCTATTATCTCTATCTCAGAGATGGAGGAAGCCGCTGAGAAGAATGATCAGGAAACCAGTAATACGGCATATCATGAGTAAAGCTATATACAGATACATTATCCTGATAATCCTGGTAGGATTGTCATCCGGTTTCAATCTCCCTGCCCAGGGGGATGAACAGGTTAAAATAAATCCGTACATGCTGTTCACATACCTGAAAGATACTGATTCACAGAGGATACTGCAGGTAAAGATGACCCATATCACCAAGACCATTGAGATGCCGTTGCCGGGCCTGACGATACAATTCTACAATAATGAAACATTATTGGGCGAGGTAATTTCAAATGAAGCTGGCATTGCAAATTATATTATAGAAAAGGATTTTCTGCTTTATGCCATTGATGATGGGAGCTGGCCTTTTTCTGCCCGCTTTTCCGGTGACAGCATCGTAGATGCAACTTCCGGTGAACTTAGTATCACTGATGTCAACCTCGGGATGACACTTGCTGAAGAAGAGGGCAGGAAAATTGTCACGCTTTCTGCATCATTGCCTTCAGCAAAAGGACCTGTACCTGTCAGCGGTGAAGAGATCTCTGTATATATCCCGAGAATGTTCAGCCTGCTATCGGTTGGAACAGGTGTTCTTGAAGATGACGGTTCGGTTCAGATAGAGTTCCCTGATGACTTGCCAGGTGACAGCGAAGGTAATCTGACTGTTATAGGAAGATTTAATGACCATTATCTTTATGGTAATGTTGAAAAAAGAGAGCAGATGAAATGGGGCACAGAGGTTAAAAAGGCTCCACCGATATACAGGAGTCTCTGGTCAACTCTTGCACCAACCTGGATGATAGTCACTCTTTCCATAATGCTCACCGGGGTATGGGGACATTATATCTTTGTAATAATAAGCCTTTTCAGAATAAAGAAAGACGGTTTGAAAAATGCAAAAAAGTAAAACGATATTTTTGGCACAGAATATGATTATTGTTAAACGTAATTAAAACTTAAAAGCTATGAAATTAAAAATTGTATTTGCCTCAGCTATTTTGATAGCGTTCTCAGCTACACAGGCTGTCAATGCTCAGGCTCAGAAGGCAGCTGAACCGTGGCCGGTTCCTGCAGCGGACAAGAGCAAGGTTAATCCTGTTGCAAAAGATGATGCATCATTGAAACTTGGAATGACTGCATGGATGAAGAACTGTGCTTCATGTCACGGCAAAACCGGTCTTGGTGACGGACCCAAAGGAAGGATGACAAAAACCCATCCCGGTAATTTCTCTACAGCGGATTTTCAGGCCTTTACAGATGGTGAGTTGTTCTACAGAACGAAGACCGGCCGCGGTGAAATGCCTTCTTATGACAAGAAGATTCCTGATAATGAGATTTGGTCAATGGTTCACTACATGAGAGGCATGAAGAAATAGTTAAGGCTTCATTCTTAAATTAAAGGAGGCTGTCTCATGTGAGACAGCCTCCTTTAAATCAATGTATAACTTAATATCCGGTTTAGTAACCGAGGGCAACCAGAGCTGCGATTGAGTTATCAAGAAGAACCTTCGTATACCCGGGATTATGAATACCCATACTGCGGTCTTCTTTAATCGTATCGTAGTTCAGATAGGCCAGTACGGCGTTGGCTTTGAAAGTGCCGGTCTTGGCAAGCTCTGTGGAGGTACTATAGATTCCTGCTGCAACAAGATGACCTTCAAGGTCATCAAGTTTGTCCTGAACTAAAGTCTGAAAAATAGAAATCTTTGTATTGAAAGCTGACGCCAGAGCAGTTGTGCTGATATCATGGCAAATAGCGCAACCTGTATTTAATCTTGTCTCAGTACCATGGGAATCATATTTCATTGACATATTATGCCCACCTGCCTGATAGCCATAGGGAGTTGACATATGGCATGATAAACATCCTGAACTCGTTGAGTGAGGATTGGCTGTCGGGCCGTATCCGGTACCAAGCTCAAATGGATGTTTGCCGAGTATCAGGTTGGCATTTGGACCATGATGAGGGCCGATGCGTGAGCTCGTGATTGCAAAATCATCTCCGTTCGCAACGGGTGCTGGTGAAACTGTACGTTCCTGATGGCAGGAGACACACTGGTTACTTGCACCCTTGTCCCATACCACCGCTGCACCTTTATACTGAACTTCAAGGTTCTTCGCACCACCGTTGGTGAGAGCCCAGTCGTCATCAGTATATGTCTGGTGGATCTTGTGGCAGGTGTAGCAGTTGATCTGCATCGGGTTTTCAACCATTGTGGTTGCACCGGTTGCGAGGAAGCCAAGGAATCCCTGGCTGGTGTGACACTGTGCACAACCATCCCTGTTTGCATAGCCTGCATTGCCTCCGTTGGCATGCACTGACTCACTCCATTGTGCAGAGTAAGCAACGATCTGATCATCGGTATTGTGGCATTCTGCACAGGCTAGAGTGGATCCTGGTGTTCCCGGATCTCCCTTGTCACCCTTTTCTCCATTCGCGCCTGCAGGACCCATAGGACCTTCACATGACGCCATCACCATGCCGGTCATGATCAGTAGCGATATAAATTTCAAACTTCTTTTCATAGATATTCCGTTTTTTGGGTAAATATTCATCGACGCAAGGTAGTCACAGAGCAGACACCATTACGTCTTTGATCGTTGATATATCAATCACAATGGATTGATTTGTACGAGCAGAAATATTGATAAAGATCAATATAAAATATGATATATATTATAGTTTGCATAATTTGCATAACTGTTTCTGTATGTTTGGCACGTTAAAAGGAGGATCGGATGTACGGTGAAAACAATATATCAAGTTGTGAATTCTGCACCAAGTGCTGGAGTAATTTTATAAATCTCTCAAAGGATGAACTTGAAATGGTCAACAGGAACCGGTATGAAGCGCATTTCAAACCGGGAGAAATAATTATTAAGCAGGGTTCTCCGTCATCAAATGCCATTTTTCTTATATCAGGACTGGCAAAAGTTTATGTTGAAGGGTATTCAGGAAAAAATATAATTCTGAATCTTGCCGAGCAGTCCACTCTCCTGGCAGGCCCCGGTGTACATGTCAATGCAAGGTATTGCTATTCAGTGGCTGCAATAACACAGGTGGAGGCTTGTTTCATCAGTTTTGACATTTTAAGAAAAGTCATTTCCACCAACCCCGACTTTGCGATCGGGTTTATTGAGGACCTTAGTGACAAGGCATTCAGGATGTACCAGAAGGTTGTCAACCTTACACAGAAGAAAATGCACGGCCGTATGGCTGAAGCATTACTTTATTTTTCATCTGACCTGTTTCATTCAGATGATTTTGAAATGGTACTCTCAAGGCAGGAACTGGGAGAAATGACGAATATGGCCAAGGAGAGCGTAGTAAGGATTCTTGGGGAGCTCGAAAATGAGAAAATCATACAGGCCACTCCGCGGGCGGTCAGGATTCTTGACCATGATAGGTTGCGTGTTATCTCCGAAAAAGGATAGTTTTGCATTTTAAATTAAAATCATGAAAACAGTGAAATTTCTTTTTTCACCCATTTTTATGGGTATTCTCTTTATTGTGTTTGCCTTCTCCATGGCAGTGGCAACATTTGTGGAAAACGATTTCGGTGCCCCGGCAGCCCATGCTCTGATATATAATGCGCGCTGGTTTGAAATAGTATTTCTTCTCCTGGTAGTGAACCTTGCCGGGCAGATCATCACTTTTAAACTATACCGGCGGGAGAAGCTGACAGTAATGCTGTTTCACCTGTCATTTATTCTGATGGTCACAGGGGCTGCCATAACCCGTTATACAGGTTATGACGGGATGATACATATCAGGGAGGGGGAGATATCTGCAACCTCTTACTCATCAGAAAAATACATAGTCTTTGAGTTGACCGGCGATGATGGAGGGATGGTTGCGCACCATTCAAAACCGTTCGCAGTGTCGGCTCTTATAAAGGGCAGGTACAATAAGACCCTCAGTGCAGCGGGAGAAAAAGTGACACTCAGTTATGTTGGATACAGGAATAATGTCAGCAAGGGCATTGAGGAGACTGCGGGAGGGATTCCCATGGTATCATTCCTGGCAACACGCGATATGGTTAGCGGTGAGACAGTGGTCCTTGCGATGGGTGAAAAAAGTATGCTCGGTGAGATGTCCGTAGGGTTTGGGGTCGAAGCCGATCTGAATGTTGTGCTGGATCAGGGTAGTTTTTTCCTTAAGTCGGCGCAACAGCTGCGGAGCACTAAGATGACAGACAGGGAAGTAACTATATATGATGCCGATTCGCTTGTGCCGCTTATGCCCATGATTGTATATACCGCCGGTGACTACAAGATCGTGCCTCAGAAGCTTACCCTGAGCGGACTGGCATCTATTGTCCCCGCTGAGCATGGCACCGAGAAACGTGGTCCCGGAGCCCTTGAATTCAGGTTGTCAGGATCAGGATATGAAGAGACGGTTTACCTGTGGGATGACCCTGCCGAAGAGATTGCAGAATGGGCAGGAATTGCAGGAAATGTTCTGGCAAGGGTGACCTACGGCAGCCGGAAAGAGTCACTGCCCTTCGTTATCAGACTTAATGATTTTATTCTTGAAAGATATCCGGGTTCAAACAGCCCGTCCGGATATAAGAGCAATGTCACACTCATCGATAAGGAGCAGGGGGTTGAATTTCCCTATGATATTTATATGAATCACATACTTAAACACAGGGGCTACCGCTTTTATCAGTCGTCATTTGACCCTGATGAAAAGGGAACAGTCCTCTCCGTCAATCATGACCCTGCCGGTATGCTTACAACGTATGCAGGTTATGCTTTGCTCTTTCTTTTCATTGTACTTTCAATAATCAACCGGAAGTCGTTTTTCCGGACCGTAAGCAGGAACTACTGGAGCTCCAGGTATCGCAGGCCGCTGACAATCATGTTTTTACTGGTTGCCATGTCATTCGGAAGCCAGGTCAGTGCGCAGGAGCTCATTCTTGACCGGAAAGAGGCAGACAATTTTGGCGCGGTGCTGGCACAGGACCAGAAGGGGAGGACCAAGCCGCTCTACACCATAAGTAATGATATACTGAGGAAGGTCACAAAGGAGAATGATTTCAACGGGCTGTCATCAATGCAGGTATTCCTCGGTTATTCTCTTGACTTTATGCACTGGCAGAACGTACCTCTTATCAAGGTCTCAAATGCTGACCTTCAGAAGGTCCTCGGGTTAAAAACTGACAGGGCGGCATTTACTGATATTGTGGACTTTGGCCCTGAAGGCGGATACAGACTCTCATCATATGTTGACAAGGCATATGCTAAACCTGAGAGTGAGCGAAGCCGCTTTGACAAGGAGGCGATCAAACTTGACGAGCGGGTTAATATCTGCTATATGATGTCAAGGGGTGATTTTCTGCGACTCTATCCGCTGAAAGACAGCACTGACCACTGGGGTTCTTCAGTGGAGGCTGCCAGGATTGCTACAAATGCTGAAGACTCAATATTCATCATGAATGTGTTGCCTCTGTGGGCACAGTCAGTGACAGCCATTGGTAAGGTCGAAGTGACACCGGAAGAATCGCGTACAGCCCTCATTAACTATCAGAGAGCGCATGCATCGTATGAGCTTCCCTCAGTTTCAAAGGTCAAAGCTGAACTATTCTATTATAAAGCGAAAATTTTTGAGAAGCTCTTCCCCGGTTATTCAACCCTGGGTCTGATAATGATAATAACATTGCTTGCAGGTATTATTGCAGGGAAAAAGGGAGCTTCCCTGTTCATGAAGATACTTGTCGGCATTGCTGTTATGGCATTTGCATTTCACACCCTGGGGCTAAGTATCAGATGGTATATTTCCGGCCACTCACCTATGAGCAACGGGTATGAATCAATGCTCTTTATCTCATGGGTGACGATGCTTGCCGGTTTCATTTTCAGCCGCAAGTCAATGCTGGCTCTTGCAGCCACATCTGTGCTTGCAGGTATGACACTTATGGTTGCACATCTTAGTTTTATGGACCCCGAGATCACCAACCTTGTGCCTGTGCTGAAGTCATACTGGTTGACACTTCATGTATCAGTCATCACGGGCAGCTACGGCTTCCTTGGGCTTGGTGCGATACTCGGACTTATTGTGCTGGTA
>Ga0307376_10006660_pt1 | contig 10195 bp, 18 predicted proteins | sample TR2MG_FD_202536 | JGI IMG/M metagenome (GOLD analysis project Ga0307376, IMG submission 202536) | Soil microbial communities from Risofladan, Vaasa, Finland - TR-2 | ecosystem: Environmental > Terrestrial > Soil > Coastal area > Acid sulfate soil | place: Finland: Risofladan, Vaasa | collected...
TCTGGGCCAGTTATGCCGCATTTCTTACAACAGGCGAAATACGAAATAATACCGTTTTCTACTGCTATATCGGCGCTACCACATGGACACCGCTCTAGTTCTTCGCTCATCCATGCACCTCCGGCATCTTTATGGGGCCGATGAAATCCCCATATAACTCTTCGTCCTCCTCATCCCCAAATAGGTACATCCCCCATTCGGTGGATAAAGCGCCTTTCCATGCCGTCACTTTCACCAATTCCCATTTACCATCTGGTACACGGTGAAAATAGGGGCCTTCTTCCGTAATTTCCTCCGCACTCATGGGTTTCTGCGGCCCAAGCATCGTGGTCAGGCGTTCAATCTCCCGCGACGCACATTCATAATGCGCCGGACCCCACTTCCAGCATTCGTCGCCGTGTGTACCAATGCGTTCACGGCGTCCCTGCTCCCATTGGAGCAAGTTGGTAAGCCGGTCGCATTCGGCGTGCAGAACTTCGTTTTCGGCCTTGAGCGCGTCGATCTCCGCTTGCGCCTCATGCCGCAAAACAAGGTCCGACGATTCCCACATCGGAGATTCTGGCTCTTCCATAAAGAATTTCACGCGCCCGTCTTTGTGGTTGCAGATATAGGCTATGGTTTTGGCTTTCATTTTACCTCCTCCACACTCCACCCTTCGCCTTTGGTGTAGGTTACAACGGCTCGTCCCACCACCTCGGATGAGTGTGGTGACCCATTATCAAAATAAACTCCGATCTGGGTTCCTTCTGCTGCCCACCCGGACCACAGAGCACATAATTTCATGCGTCCGGCGCGCTTCGGCTCCGGGGTATTTTCGAGGTCGTACTCATCCAATCCCAGCACCTTTAATGACCCAACCTCCTGCACAAAAATTATGTCCATATGATCTTTAGCGAGATAGTTCACCGGGCTCTTGGTATCTTTAAGCTGTATCGGCTTGCTCAGATCCAGTTCCATGACTTGCTCCTGTGGGGCGTCTTTTCTTGCGGGCTCGATTAGTGTGGCGTGCGCCATTTCTTCCCGCGTCACTCCTGTTTCCTCATCGCTCCCCGTAAAATTTACCGCCGCACCACCATCACCCCACAGCCTAGAAATGACTCCTTCCAACCTCACCCGATCACCTACCTTAAATTCATTCATTTCCCGTCTCCCATTTCATGATCTTGAATTTTATGAAGTCGCCTATTTTTGCGGCAACAGTACAGTTTTCCGGGTTTCTCCCGTAGGTTGTACAATGCTCGCCACCACCTTTCTCGGGCGTAGACATCTCCCTGGCGATAATTATCACCTGGTCATACTCGTATTTATCAGCTATTTCTTTAGCCGTACTTACAGGGATGGGCTTCATTTTCCACCTCCCTTTATCGCGGCCATCGTCGCCGCCAAAATCATCTTGCTCCGCGCCGCTGGCATGACCCGCGTAGATTCCGGCTTCCGGTGGTACCCATTATCGTCCACCGGCAATCCGGCTGCTTTTCTTGCTGCGTTAATGCGTGCTTGCTTGCCCATTATTTGTCTCCTTTCTTCACGCCACGACACCTGTAAACGCGCTCCATCTCTCCGTACACCGTAAACTCCTGGACGGTATCGGACGCGCACTCGGACACGCAAACTAACGGTTCGCTGCCGTTAACAATCTCAAACTCGGCTGTGTATACATCGTGCCAATGAGCCCATTCCGTCGCCGCCAGTTCAGCGTCGAATGCGCTTATGGTTTTTGCGTCATCCCGCGTCTGGCCTATCTCTGGGCACCATACTTCAAACTCTTGCATTTCTGTCTCCCTCAATGTTTCAACACGCATAGAATACCACAACAAGACGTTTGGGTCAACGGGGTGCTTGACGCTATCCCTTCACGCACAAGACTTGACGCATCCACATCCAATGTCAACACCAACGCTTGCCGGCACGATGGCCTTGCGCGTTGGCACGACACTTCCCACACAGGCGCCAATTCCGCCATGTGCATCCGGCATTAGCATTACTCTCCCTGCCACTATTGGTAGTCTGGAGGTGTTGCGTGTCTGAGTCTTAGCCAACTCGTCAACTGAATCCCAATCCGCCCATGAGTAGATATTGTTTTCTATTATTTGCATTGATTTTCTCCATCCAAATATTCAATCCCATAATGATACTCATCACGAAGTTTGCGTGTAAATTCCGCTTCTCATGGCGCATTCAACCGCCTCGTCGAAATCTAATCCAAGATATGCCGTATCTCTGAACGAAAATCGAGCCAATGTAAAATATTCAGTACCATCTTCACGGGTCCATCGTGCAATCGGCCTATTCGCAAGCACATCCCACGACCCCAAATTGTCAATAAGCCACTGATACTTTTCTTTGTCTGTGTACGCCACTTTGATTCCCCCTAAACCACATAATCCTGCTCAACAGCGACAACCTTGGTGGGGGAGGATAATGCGGCAGAGTATGATGTTGCCATATACTCATACGAGTGTATGGAAACCGGAAATCCATCACCATCCACCACCACCCAAGCCTTCAACACACGTTTCTGAGGCTCCGGCACGTTTTCCAGTTCTTCGGCGGTGAAGCTGCTGCCACCTTTCTTGAAGCGAAGAGGTTTGGTCAGGTCTAGACCCTGTTCTTTTCGGTGCATGAGGTCGCCATCGGATTCCTCAGCCGTCCAGACTCTCCCATTAACCAAGTGCGTATTGAAACAATTTTCCAAGCTTTTGCTATCAATCGGGAACCGATTAAATCCCTCAGGTGTGTCGGCATTGATAACACGTACCTCAGCAATAACAGCTTCCTTCCCATCACGGCGAATCCACACGTCCCCCACCTTGAAATCTTCGTACTTAGGCATGGTATTCTCCTTCCAATTTGACGACTACACATCCACTCCGCCGGTACCTCTCCGCTTCTTCTTTTGTATCATAAACGCCGTGGATGTAACCGTCGGCCTCATGTACAACCGCCCATTGAATCACGGTACGCTTCTGCGGTTCTGGCACGTTTTCTATGTCGTTAATGCTGAACCGCGCATCACCATAACAACCGCCTTTGAATTGCAATGGCTTCGATAGGTCAACGCGCTTCTGATCCTCATGCTTCTTTCGGATGAGGTCGCCATCGCTTTCATCGCCACGCCAACACAGCCCGTCTCCAGTATGAGAATCAACATCCGAAACAATAGGATAATACAATGAATCCATAGAGCGTACCTCAGCAATAACAGCTTCCTTCCCATCCCGGCAAATCCAAACATCGCCAACCTTGAAATCTTCGTACTTAGGCATTTCCGTTTCTCCTGTTGTGTAAGCCAGTATTCTACCATCGTGCCTCTTGGGTGTCAACGGGCTTGTTGACTGCTATCGGATTGAGTCCAGAATCCTTTGGCGTATAAGGCTTATCAACTCTTACCCAGAAAACCCCGTCCTTCAGGTCGGGGATGAATGGGGGCTCTGCTACTCGTGATCCCTATAGTTACTCTCTTGACATACCTTCAGTATAGTGCATACTGGTGGTTATGGACATCCACAAAGCCTACAAATTCAGGTTCTACCCAACTAAGGAGCAAGAAGAGATTCTTGCTCGGACGTTCGGCTGTGCCAGAAAGGTTTATAACGACGGCTTGGCCACTAAGATGAGAATGTATGCTGACCACAAGGAGAACATTTCCTATAGTCAACTGGCCTTCCTCCTGACGCTTTCCAAGGCCAAGGAGGAGACTACGTTCCTTAACGAAGTCTCCAGCGTTGTCCTTCAGTCCTCCCTACGGAACCTGGATACGGCATACCAGAATTTCTTCCAGCGTAAGGCCGGCTTCCCTAAGTTCAAGTCCAGACATGATAAGCAGAGCGTGCGGTACCCTAATACGGGCTTTTCCTACGACGGAAGGTTTTCCATAAATCTTGCAAAGATGAAGGCCCCTCTCCGCATACGCTGGAGCAGGACCATTCCAAGAGCCTCAGCCGAGAAGGTGAGCTCGGTAACGGTGTCCAAGGATAAGGCCGGAAGGTACTTCGTTTCCATGTTATGTCTGGATTCAGTGGAGCCCAAACCTCACGTTCAGGACCGAATAGGTCTGGACTTCGGCCTTCACGACTTCATCACCACTTCCAATGGGGAGAAGATAGCCTCCCCGCAGTTTTACAGAAAGGCCGAGCAGAAGCTCCGCACCCTGCAGAGGAACCACTCCAGGAAACAGAAAGGTTCCAAAAACAGAGAGAAGAGTAGACTTAAGTTGGCAAAAGCATATGCCAAGATTACAAACGTCCGTACTGACTTTCTGCACAAGCTCTCCACCAAGCTGATAAACGAAAACCAAGTTATCTGCATGGAGAGTCTGTCAATACGGAATATGTCTAGAAATCATCGCCTGGCCAAGTCTATTATGGACTCGGGCTGGGGTGAATTCTCTAGACAGCTGGAGTACAAGGCGAAATGGTACGGAAGGGATTTCGTGAAGGTGGATAGGTTTTTCCCCTCTAGCAAAACCTGCTCGTGCTGTGGGACCATAAAGCCTCATCTGTATTTGTCCGAAAGATTCTGGACCTGTTCCGAATGTGGTGCCGAACATGATAGGGACGTTAACGCGGCCCTTAATGTGCTAGCCGAAGGGACTTCGGTGCTAGCCTGTGGAGAAGAAAGCTCTGGTTTAGTCTCTGTATAGAGATTAGATGAAACTATCTTCAGCGAAGCAGGAATCCTCTTACTTTAGGGAGAGGAGGTTCAATCTAAACAGGAGAACCTGAGTGAACATTAGGGCGGGGTTGTTTACCATCGTCTTAATCCTTATATTGTGGTTTCTTTGGCTGACCGCGCCGCGTCCAATTCTGCGTCGGCTTCAATGAGTGCAGCGATAAAGGCTTTGCGCTCGTCGGAACGGAACATCCCGACGGAAGCTGCCCCGAACGCTAAAAATAGATAGTCACAAGAGGGGCCGTACTCCAGATCAATAACGGCCTTTATTTTTGTTTCGTTTCCCTGAATGATTACTGTGCTCATGATGTTCTCCTAAAAGTCGCTTTCTTCAGCGATGCAAAGCCAGTATTCAACCAATTCGTTGTGCCGCTTACAGTCTGATGGTGAAATATTCCAAGTTGATTGGATGAGAAAAAGCGGTCGCTCAGATTTTTTGAAGCCATACTCGGTCATCATTTTTCCTGTCTCTCCCGTGCCATCGAGCCACGTTCCGCCAGGGTCAGAAAATGAGCTAAAAACGGTCAATTCGTCCGCATGCTTTATGCGGATACAGGCTATGACTTCTGGCGATGTCGGGATAAGTATCACTGGAATCTCCTTACGCTGCTGGGTGAGGCGGTGTCGGCCAAGACTGCACCGTACACCGGGATTTCGTGCGAAATGGAATGACCTGCGCGTTGCCGGCCATCGCCTCAATGCGTCGATCCAGCACGCGCAAAGCTGCTTATGGGTCCGTGGAGAGCAGTTGGCTTACGCGGTCCAGATTGTTCTGGGGTTGGAGTTTCACGATCATGACTGGACCTCCGTTTCCGTTACCACGCGCAGAAACTCTGCGGCTTGTGCAGCCCATGCGGCGTCCCTTGCAACGGCCCATGCGGCGTCCCGTGCGGCGTCCCATACAACGTCCCGTGTGGCGTCCCCGGCGGCCCGTGCGGCGGCCTCTGCGGCGGCCCGTGCGGCGTCCCATACAACGTCCCGTGTGGCGTCCCGTGCGGCGGCCCGTGCGGCGGCCCATACAACGTCCCGTGTGGCGTCCCGTGCGGCGGCCCGTGCGGCGTCCCATACAACGTCCCGTGTGGCGTCCCGTGTGGCGTCCCGTGCGGCGGCCCATGTGGCGTCCCATACGGCGGCGTCCCCGGCGGCCCGTGCGGCGGCCAGCTCGGCGGCGGTGGCTTTTCCGTTCGCGTACCGCTCCGCCACATCCAGTGCTGCAAGGCTGCGAGAATCGGTCATCAAATGCTGCACCCGTCGGGCGCACCATACTGCGTATAAGCGCCACTCCCGCGCATATTCCGGTTCAGCGCGGCAGCACCACAGAGCATCATCCAGTCCGTTGCTCTCTAGTATCGTGGCGAACGTCAGCGGTTCGTCGTCGTCTTGGGTTTTACCAAGGTGCTTGAGCAGCTTCGTCCAGCCATCCGCGCACGGCTGATGTTCGCGGATGCGGGTTAGTGTCGTGGTTATCATTTCTGCACCGCCCGCGTGATGGCCGCGAGATGGGACGTAAGCTATATCAATAACGGCCTCTACTGTGGTTTCGTTTCCCTGAATGATTACTGTGCTCATGCTGTTGCGCGGGAAACCCCGGGGTTTAGCCCGGGGAGGGATAGCGCGGCGGTCTGTGACCGCCCCATTCCTGCTTCTCCTTGTGTCAAAGCCATCTTCGCGAATGCGTACCCATAGCCGTCCGCCCGCTGAATCAACGTACAGAAACGGTGATGGATGCCTTGTACCAGCCCGTTTCCGGTCTGAATGTTGAAGCTGCCGCTGGCACGTATGGCAACGCGACCCAGGTAAGTGCCCTCTTTCTTGCCGGGTTTCCGCCCTGCACGGGCGGGCACTACGGCATGTACCATATCCCCGGTCTGGAATCCGAAGGCGCTTTTGCTTCGAGCCAGATACCCGCGCGGGAACCCGTGCTTCGTAAGACGCGTGCGCTGATAGCTGCCACGCCCCGTCGCCTTGATGCCAAGAACAGGTTGTTGCCATTGATTGATGGCGTCGACATGCCCCACGCAGGCGGCGTCAATGCAATGCGCCTTCGGTAATCCAAGCCGGATACGATTCCATTTCGTTCTACCGCCGCTGGCGACTTCCACATCCAGCCCTGTCGCTTTCAGTCGCTGAAACAGCGCCCACCGGGTGCTGTTCACCGCCGCAGCGTCTTTTAACGGAGCCTTGGCCTGTTTGAGTATCTTTTCGGCGCGTTCCGGTGCCTTCGCCAGAAATTGCTCCAGAGGCATATTGCCCTTGCGCTGGTTGCAGTCGTGGCAGGCGATGGCGAGATTGCTCACGCGATCCGAGCCGCCACGGCTGCGGGGATGAATGTGATCGATTTCCAGCGGCGTGTTCTCCGCGCCGCAATAGACACATTCCCGGCCCCATTTTTCGAGCAAATATTCCCTGATCTCGTACCCGGCCAAGGTGCCTTGTTGATACTCCGCGCCGGATATTTCCGGATTCTGCATTTGCTGCATGTCGAATCGCACCAACTCTTGCGATAGCGCCGTAATGGGTGCCAGCCGCATCAGTCGATTAACCAGCGAATCGGTCGTGTCCACGCGATGCTGCAATGAAGGTGCCAACCAGCCTTTCGGTCTGGTGCGATTCTGGAAACGTGCCGGTCGATACCGCAATTTGCTCCGGCGAAACCCTCTATGATTCGAGCGTTGTTCCATGGAACGGCTAATGTCGGCGCCACGATGCCACAATTCCAACAGCATCAACACGACTGCGGTCAGAACCACCTCTCCCGTTTCAGAGTTGATGATTTCCTTTTCGCGGACCAAGGCCAGGCCCGTCGTTTTACTGCCCGGGTCGGCTTTTAACCGCACGGGTTGCAGCACGGATTCCACCTGTAAGCGATCCACCAGACGGATGGCAAACGGGACCATGCGATGCACCCGCGCCCGGCCGCGTTCCAACAGTAGCCGTGCACGTTTCTCCGAACACGGCATGAGGGGCTTTTTCCGGCTATCCAGTACCAATACCGCCATTGACGACTCCTTTGCCCTTACGGGCCTTGTGACTCGGGCTTGCGCCCGTATCCCCTCGGGATTGTCTGTAACCGGCTCCACCCGTTTCGGCTGAACGCCTTGCGGGTGCGGCGGGGACCTTCGGCGCTTTACCTTTCACCAGCATGATCCCCGCCTTCCAGTGTCCGGGACTGAGGAAGCATCCCGGAGTGGGTCTTAGATACTGAACGACCTGTTACAAACGTCTGCCAACGTCTCACGACGTTACTCGGCTCCCTGGTCAACCAAGCTTGCGTACCACCTTGCAAGCTCCGGCCTTCAGGCCGGAGTAGTTGACGCTGTTCTCCTTACGTTAAGGCAACCATTCTATCACTTCTTTGAGTGCTGGTCAATGGGTTTGTTTACTGCACAGCTACCCATGCTATGCGGCCACGCCCCTTCCCTTTCCCTCCATCCGCAATCTTTCTTAGCGCAATGACCCCGTCCTGCTGTAGAGCACTCAGCATTTCGTTCAATGTGGTTTGATTAAGTTTCTTAAACGGATTCTTCCGAAGCATTTCGGACCGAGTTATACCGTTCTTCCCAGCAGCGCGGATCTCTTCGCCAACCATGTGCCTTTTCGACGGCAACTCAGGCGAGTCTTCCTCCAGCATCCACGCTGCCAACTCCTGTTCCCCAATCCATACCAATACCTCTTTTTCCAAACGCTTCAGTTCGCGCAGATATCTTCTCGCTGAAACCAGCCTCGACCCGTCTTCCGGCAACGCATGATCCAAAATTCCCTTTACTGCCATTTCCCGTATCGTTCCCATACCTATGCCGTCCTATTCATGTTAAAAATGTATTATTTCACAGAATTAGTATAATGTCAACCACGCCCACAGACTTGCAACCAGCTACAGAATGTGGTACCGTCCCCCATGGAGTACTCCGTTCTTTCACATCCATAGCCGTTGGTCTACATATAATCTCTATTATGTCGATTATTTTAGTAATTGTATTTTTTAGAGAGATAAATATAGAAAAAGTAGAACCAACAAATTCACAAGCAAAATCAACATCTTCCACTTCAAATTATACTACTTATATAACTGACCCGGTGTTATCCATAAACTCCGGGGCTTTCGCACGTCTGTACCCCTCCCTAAAGAGAGAGAGAGAACAGTAACAGTAATAGAAGTAGTATATATATAGTAGTATGTATATGTATTATATAGGTATTGTATTTTTCTTACTTTTTCTATATTTGATAGGATTAAAATTCATTTAGCCAAAATAAGTCTCTAAAAAATACAAAACCATCATATTAGAGATAAAATGACCAATTCTGCATTTTTTAGAGACTTATTTTATGTAATGTTATTAAAAATGATAATTAGTTTTTCTTAGATTCATTCCCAATACATTTATTTTTTTGAATTAACATTGAGAATGAATCTAAGATAAAGTAATTGTATTTTTTAATAACATTCGAAAAAATAAGTCTCTAATAATTATTTTAAGCGAAAATATATGGTCTAATAAATACAAAACCACCCCTAAAAATAGAGCCAGACCACTTTTTAGAAACATTAAAATGATAATTAGCAAAACTTAGAACATCGTTTAGAACATTCTCAATGCTAATTAAAAAAGTATTTACATTGTTTTTGAATTTTGCTATGCTTGTAGCTCGTACCAATGCCCACAAGGAGAACAAATGCTATCCGAACGCCTGCACCAATGGCTGTCAGATCATGGCAGCATCACCCACGCCGACCTCGTTCTACACTTCGGAAATAAAGATATTAGAGAGTTGAAGGAGATGGTTGACACGGGAGACGCCATAAAAGAGAACCTGCCCAGAACCTCAGCAAGAGGACGCCCCAAAGCTTCCTACAAACTCGCAGGACAAAAACATCAAATGTCCAAAGATGACCTGCTCAAAAACGCATATCAAATCAATCAGGACTTGCAGCTTGCTTTGCTGTGTATCAATCAGGCCAACAAGCACATGGATGCCGCGTTCTCAGCCATCATGAAAGCATACCCCGACCTGGCTGAAGATGTGCAGCCGGTGACTAAGTGGTCTTAGGGGACAGAGCACTCCATAGTGGTTACTTTAAGTAACTAGGTTACTAATATATGCACTACAAACATATACAAGCTATACGAGCACTTAACTGCATTTACATCAGGGACTTGTGGGGCCTTGGACTGTTTGATCTCAAATATGTGTCAACGGTTACCGTCAATATGGTGACGGGGCCTATCATCGCAGAACGGTGGCACCAAGGGAATAGAATCGCCTTAAAAACTAGGCGACATCACTCTTATATCTATGTCCACATGTTCAAGAACATCAAAGCTTACGAAACATGGCGGTTCATTTGCCCAAAGTGCAATAGAGATAGGTTGGAAACCTTGTACATGACTTTTCCCATAGACAACGAGCCAAACTATAACTGGCTGTGTAGACACTGCCTCGATGTGCGTATCGACCCGTATCTTACGCGCACAAGACCACATAGCAGTAGATGGTGGAGGTCACAAGCGCTCAAAGTCAA
>Ga0307376_10006665_pt1 | contig 10191 bp, 7 predicted proteins | sample TR2MG_FD_202536 | JGI IMG/M metagenome (GOLD analysis project Ga0307376, IMG submission 202536) | Soil microbial communities from Risofladan, Vaasa, Finland - TR-2 | ecosystem: Environmental > Terrestrial > Soil > Coastal area > Acid sulfate soil | place: Finland: Risofladan, Vaasa | collected...
CACCAACTGCAAATAAACTCCCGGAGAGGAAGCTCGCATAGTTACACCCCTTTGGTTGGAGTAAATCAGATATTTGAGTTTCCACAATGAGGTTGCTCTATCCTCTCTGAAAGCTACAATACCGTGACTCTTGATTTCAAAACTGTAGCCAACTTAGTGCGAGCAGCGTTGACGCGAAATTGCGTCAAGGGGTGGCTGCATTGACAATATTGGAGGAAGCGAAAGATATCGATGAACCGAGAATATCATCGTTGGTTTAGCCCCTCGCTGGGACGAGATATGGAATTATTAGTCTTCGGGCATGCTGGCGCACGGGTCTTGGTCTTCCCCAGTTCGCTGGGTAGCTTTTTTGAGTGGGAAGATCGCGGGATGATCGCTGAATTAGAACAACATTTGGAAGAAGGTTGGATCCAGATGTTTTGTGTATCCAGCGTTGACGCCGAGAGTTGGTATGCTCGTTGGAAAAATCCAGGCGACCGCGCCTGGCGGCAAGTGCAATACGATAATTACCTCCTTCATGAAGTCCTTCCCCTCTCTAGGCAGGTGAACGCCAATCCATTCATGATTACCACCGGTGCCAGTTTTGGCGCGTATCACGCAGTTAATTTTGCCTTCCGCCACCCGCATGTTGTCGGCCGGACCATTGGTCTGAGCGGCGTCTATAGCATCGATCGCTGGACGGATGGACACAGTGACGACAATGTTTACTATAATAATCCCATGGCCTTTATACCTAATGAGCACAATTTGAATCGTTTACAAGCGCTTCAACGCATGGATATCATTCTTGTAACTGGCGCAGATGATCCGATGCGTTCAAGTACCGAGGAACTTTCCGGCGTTTTGTGGAACAAAGGCATTGGCAATGCAAAACGAATCTGGGATGGCTGGGCCCATGATTGGCCCTGGTGGCGGCAGATGATCGCTAAATATATCGGTGGCTCTGACTAAAGTCGGACGCCGCTAATTATTATCACCCAAATTCGCGACACATTTTTCGCCACCTCTCTTTGCAGGCTGAAGGAGATTAGGCATTTGATCGCAACCCGAAGGAGGATGAAATGACCCAAAAAATTGGCTTGCTGGTAGGGCGCGAGTGGTCGTTCCCACCCGCATTTATCGAAGAAGTGCATAAGCGGGACGACGAAGTAACCGCTGAGTATGTGATGCTGGGTGGTACACAGATGGATGAGCCCAATCCTTATGCCGTCATTATTGACCGAATATCGCATGAGGTGCCGTACTACCGTTCTTATCTAAAGAATGCTGTTCTCCAGGGCGTCACAGTAATCAATAATCCCTTCATGTGGACGACAGATGATAAATTCTTTGAAGCTTCCCTGGCAACAAAGCTAGGCATAGCCAGTCCAAAGACCATTGTTCTGCCAAACAAGGAGTACGTACCCGGTATCGCCCATCCAGAAAGTTTGCGTAATTTGCGGGCGCCTCTTGATTGGCAGGGAATCATAGATTATCTCGGGCTGCCCTGTGTCCTCAAGGATGCTCATGGCGGTGGTTGGAAAGAAGTATATATCTGCCATTCAAAGGAAGAGTTGATTTACAATTACGACCAGACCGGATTGCTTACCATGATCGTGCAGGAGTTCATAGAATGGGACCAATACGTGCGTTGTATGTGCCTGGGCCAGGAGCAGGTCTTACCTATCAAGTACAATCCACATGAACGTCGCTACTATGTTGAACATGATCACCTGACACCGGAAATAGGTGCGCGTATCGTCGAAGATTCGTTGCAGTTGGTCCGGGCGTTGGGTTACGACATGAATACGGTTGAATGGGCTGTGCGGGACGGCATTCCCTACGCAATCGACTTTATGAATCCAGCTCCGGACATGGATGTAAACTCGCTTACCCCGTTCTATTTCGATTGGGTCATCCAGAACATGGCCAATTTGTGTATTCGACTGGCTCTAGCCCCCCGACCGCAGATTCAAGAGTTGAAATGGAATGATTTATTCAACGGCCGGGTAGAGTAATCAAATATTTGAGGCAAAGAACATCCATGTTGCCTGAACCCGCAATGCTTCATGTGCTAGAAACATATGACAGTCAGTACTCTTCACTTAACAGTTAGGAGCTGACTATGTTATTACACGAAGCCATCCAGACTTACCATGATCTATTGAGCGATCAGATTGCTCAGGATTCCCAGGAACAACTCGACGAGCAACTGCGAAGGCGCGGCCTTTTTTTTGGCGATCGGCCGTTATGCACGGTACTGCGACCCCGGTTTTTTACCCCCAGGCAATACCGCTTCCTGCGCGGTCAGGTTAAAGTCATTCTGAGTGCGTTCGATAAAGCCTATCGCACGGCCATCGCCGATCCATCATTTTTAAGCCAGTTTTTCCTCGAAGATTGGGAATTGGAATTGGTCAATGATGATCCCGGCTTTAACAGCCCAACGCCTGTTTCCCGGCTTGATGCTTTCTTCATTACCAACCGCGATGAACTACGTTTCACAGAATATAATGCTGAAGTGCCGGCCGCCGGCGCATATGGTGACGCCTTCACCGAACTATTTTATGGCCTGCCGGTTATGCGCGAGTTTATGCATCGCTATGAAGTCATCAGCTTACCGACTCGCCAGCATGTCATGCATGCCCTTATGAGTGCTTATGAAGAATGGTTGGGCCGCCGTGAAAGACCTAATCTAATCATCCTCGATTGGCGGGAAGTGCCCACCTACAGTGAATTTCGCCTGTTTCTGGATTATTTCCACTCCCAAGGGCTTGACTGCATCATCGCCGATCCCCGGGAAATGGAATATCGTAATGGCAAGCTTTACGCCGGCAACTTTCGGGTCGACCTGATATACAAACGTGTACTCATCACCGAGTTGGTGAAAGAGGGCGGCCTGAACCATCCTGTTATCCAGGCTGTGCGAGACAAAGCGGTGTGTATGGTCAATCCCTTTCGCTGCAAAATTCTATATAAAAAGACCAGCCTGGCCGTCCTGAGTGACGAGCAAAATCGCCACTTATTCGACAGAGCTGAATTGCTGGCCATTGATCAAACCATACCCTGGACCAGAACAGTTGAAGAACGCCACACGTTACATGATAATAAACCTGTCGATTTAATCCCCTTTATTGTGAAGTATAAGGATCAATTTGTCTTGAAACCCAGTGATGAATACGGTGGCAAGGGCATCGTCTTAGGCTGGTTGGTTGATCAAGCTGAGTGGGAACGATCCGTTACCGTGGCTATGGAATCCCCATTTATCGTGCAAGAACGGGTCGACATCCCCTGGGAACCATTCCCCAGTTTAGTTGGCGGCCGGGTACAGGTTAGCAACCGCATGCTAGATACAGCCCCCTTTACCTTTTATGGTTCATACATGGAAGGTTGTCTCTCACGTCTGGGAACGGATCCCTTGCTAAATGTTACGGCCGGTGGTGGATCTTCAGTTCCTACATTCGTCATTCAAAAAAGATAGTTGCTCTGGCAAAGAATATTAAGAGGTAAGCATGCGAAGCCCATCGTTGACCATCGGTATCGAGGAAGAATATCAGATAGTTGATCCCGCTAGCGGGGAATTGCGTTCGTATATTACCCAAAGTTTGGAAGAAGATCACCGGGTGCTTCGCGAATTTGACTATGAACCGCGCATGCGGCAATCCATTATCGAGATCGGTACCAAAGTGTGCCGGACACCGGCCGAAGCAGCGGTTGAACTGGTCAAGATCCGCCGTGGTGTGGCTGAATTGGCGGCCAAAAATGGCCTGCGAATTCTGGCCGCTGGCACCCACCCTTATTACGCGCCGGCCGATACTGGGCTTGGAGCCGAACAAATGCCTTTCATAGGAGGCAGCGACGAAGCCGGGGATCTGGCTCTAAAACACATGACCTTTAGCACCCATGTTCATATTACGATTGAAGACCGCCAATTTCTGATCGATGCCATGAATGTCTCGAGGTATCTGCTACCCCATGTCCTGGCCCTTTCAGCCAGTTCTCCCTTTTGGTTGGGCCGTGATACCGGGTTCAGATCCTATCGCAGTGTCCACTTGCGAAATTTCCCGCGCACCGGTATTCCCCGCGCGTTCTCTTCCTGGTCTGATTACACCGAATTGATCGACATGCTAGCCCAGACCAATTGTATAAAAGACGGCCAGGACATTTGGTGGGATATTCGACCGAATTGGACCTACCCAACGCTGGAGTTCCGTATCTGTGATGTATGTACCCGGGTTGAAGAAGCGGTTTGTATCGCCGCCATTTTCCAGGCCATCATTGCAAAATTATGGAAACTTAGACGCGATAACATGACCTTTCGAGTCTACCCGCACGATGTCATAGAAGAGAATAAATGGCGGGCTGCCCGTCAGGGGCTCGACGGCCGGCTCATCGACTTCGGCAAACAAGAAGAACTGCCGGCCCGCGAGTTAGTTGGCGAACTTATCGGTTGGTTCATCGACGATGTGGTCGACGAGCTTGATAGCCGGAAAGAGGTTGCTTACGCCTATCAGATATTGGAGCAGGGCACCAGCGCCGACCGCCAACTCGCCACACTACAGAAAACCGGTGATATGAAGGCTGTTGTTCGTCAATTGATAGCCGAAACCAATGATTTTCCAGAACTGAAACAGAAGTAACCGGTCACCTGTACGCCTCCTCTGGCCTCATGGGCCATCTCCTCGCCCATTAGTCATTACCCTCCGATATTTCCCGGGAACTTTTCCAGCCTGTCTGGCGTTATCAAGGTATGGACAGTCAATCAGCTTGACTAACGCAATCGGAGGTTCTACCATGAAGAAGAGAATATCATTTCCACTAGCCATACTGTTTTTCCTGTTCGTTTTCGTATTATCGGCGGCCGCACAAGAACCGATCCGGCCGGATCCGCCTCTGCCACCCATACTACCGCCAGAATGGGATTTACATGAATTGACGATCGAATATCAACGCGTTGATACTGTGATTGAAAACCAAGTGGCAACGACGCATATCGATCAGCTGTTTGTCAACAACAATGATTGGATGCTGGAGGGAACCTATCTCTTTCCACTACCCCTAGGTGCGGCCGTCAGCGAGCTAACGATGTGGGTAGATGGGAAACCAATCGAAGCCAAGATCTTGGAAGCGCCCGAAGCACGCCAGATATATGATGAGATTGTTCGCCAGCTTCGCGATCCGGCTCTATTGGAATATATCGGCACCTCAGCTATTCAGGCCAATGTATTTCCAATACCTCCTAATGATGAACGGCGGATTGAAATCGAATATAGCCAGATACTACCGGCCGAGAATGGTCTCATTCACTACACTTACCCCCAATCGACCGACCTTTACACCAATACCCCGCTGGATAACCAGAGTATCCGGGTAGAAATATTGTCTGATGAAGAAATTCGGGCCATATATTCCCCCAGTCACCCCGTGGCCATAGATCGCGACGGTAACTACCGGGCTATAGTGGGTTACGAAGCAACGGACCTTATCCCGGACAAAGATTATGAGCTGTATTACACAGTTGCCCCTGAAGATATCGGCCTGAACCTGATAAGCTACAAAGAATCAGGTCAAGATGGATTCTTTTTGCTACTGGTATCCCCAAGTATGGAGACAGATCCTGACGAGGTCGTTGCTAAAGATGTGATTTTGGTGCTCGATACATCCGGCAGTATGTCCGGCGAGAAGCTTGCCCAGGCCCAGGATGCCGTCGCTTTTGTGGTCGACAGCTTAAATAGTCGAGATCGGTTCAACATCATTGCCTTCAGCACGGGTTTACGGAATTTCGCCCGGGATTTGGTTCCAGCAAGTGAACCCGGTAACTACGAAAATTTCATTAACAATCTTGAAGCCCTAGGTGGTACGAATATCAGTGGCGCCCTTCTGGAAGCGATAGCTCAGGCCGATCCAGAACGGCCGACAACCATTCTCTTCCTAACAGATGGCCTGGCCACCGAAGGAATCGTCGACACGCCGCTACTCCTGGACTCGGTCGACGCCCAGGCTCCAGATAATGTGCGCATTTTCGCTTTCGGAGTCGGCGATGATGTGGACACATTGTTACTGGACAGCCTGGCCCAAGAACACGGGGGTGCGACAACTTACGTGAGACCAGGGCAACAGATTGACGAAGCAGTCAGTTCATTTTACGCCAAGGTCAGCACCCCGGTACTGGCAAATATCGACCTGGATTTTGAGGATATCGTCGTTGAACGCCTCTATCCCCAGGAACTTCCCGACCTCTTTGCCGGGACACAATTAGTGCTCACCGGTCGTTATCGCGATGGTGGGCCGGCTTCAATCACCCTCAGCGGAGATGTAAATGGTCAAAATCAATCCTTTGTATTTGAGGATAATTTCTTTCGCAACAGTGGCGGTGATGACTTCATCCCCCGTCTCTGGGCTACTCGGGCCGTTGGCAATTTGCTGACCCAGATCCGGCTGCATGGAGAAAATCCCGAATTGGTTCAAAGCGTGATTGATCTGAGCATTCGCTATGGGATTATCACACCATATACCAGCTACTTAATTGAAGAAGATGACATATTTACCCAAAGCGGCCGGGATATGATTGGCGAAGACAGCATGGTGGAATTCGCTGCTCCGGCCGAAGCCAGCGGCGAACTGGCCGTGGAGAAGGCTGTTGAGGAGGCCGAGATGGCCGCTGCTGATGCTCCACTCGCCGAGCCGCAAGCCACGATGATAAGCCGGGATGGATCTGTGCGCACGATCAACGATGTCGTTCAGAGCATTGGCAGTAAGACCTTCGTATTCCGTGAGGGCCGATGGATTGACACGACCTTTGATGCCAGCCGCTATTCACCGCAACAGGTTGGTTTTGCCAGTGAAAACTACTTCGAGTTACTCTCAGCCACGCCCGAACTAGGCCAGTACCTGGCCATTGGCCCTCGTTTGATAGTGGTTTTTGATGGGATGGCCTATGAAATCGTTGAAGGCGATGGGCAGTCTACAGTCACATTGCCTGAAATCCAGCCATCTGACACCCAACAACCTGGTAAAAGTCCGGCAACAGATGGACAGCCACAAAATAATGATACAACAACACCACAGGTAGACACCCAATCACCAACTCTATCGGAAGAAAGAAATAACAGAGTAGAAGAATCGAAGAGCGGAATTTGCGCCTCGGCTTTGATCGCCCCCATGTTCATGGCCGGATTGGCTCTCGTGGTCGGCAAACGACGCTGGCCACAACCCAAATAAAGGGCCGGAAGCAGTTAATGCAACTAGGGTTTTTCAGATTGGGAAAGAAGATGGAAAATTGCAAGTAGGTTGGAAAAGATTGTGATGTAGTTTCAATAGTCCATCCACCCGGGACAGAAGCGTTTACCAGCGCCATGGCCTTCTGTCCCGGGGCGACATTGTCCAGGTTTAAAATTGCTTGCGTGTCTCCAGCGCCACCAGACTCATTCAGCTCCACAAACTCGGTACCCCCACCGTGGTTGACTGTAAGCTCAACCGTTTCCTGTATAACCCGATTTTAGCCGGCCGCTTAGTATGCCTGCTCCTCCAATGATTCGTGCTCTTCACGCAAGCGCAAGTAGCTATCATATCGCTCAAAAGAAATCTGATCGCTTTTTACGGCAGCCAGCACTGCACATTTTGGTTCATGCCGGTGCGTACAATCGCTGAATTGGCAATTAACGACCAATGGAGCAATCTCCCGAAAATATCCATCCATTTCACCGGGCTCTAAGTCAAATAGGGCCACAGCGCGAATGCCAGGCGTATCAGCTACATACCCATCCACATCCAACGAAACGAGCTCTACATGACGAGTTGTGTGCAAGCCTTTATCGGTAGCCCCGGATACCGCTCGAACTTGCAATCCTAGTCCAGGCTGAATCGCATTCAACAAACTGGTTTTACCGACGCCTGATGACCCTGTCATGACCGATATTTTCCCCCTCAATAACCTTCTGAGTTCGTCTACTCCTGTACCTTGTACGGCGCTGGTATAAATGACTTGATACCCGATTTGCTCATATATCTTAAATGTCTCTTTCGCCTCATCCAATAAGGCCAGGTCTATCTTGTTGATACATATCAACACCGGAAGCTCGTTCATCTCGGCGACAACCAGCAACCGGTCTAGTTTTCGCAAACTTGGTCTCGGCCGACGGATAGAAAAAACGAATATTACCTGGTCAGGATTGGCAACCAGTACCTGCTCCTGATCGGAAAGCACTTTTCGGACATCCCGCCCCGGTCTGGCTCGGGAGAGAACACTTATTCGTTCTGATACGAACTCAATGACGCCTTTTCCAGGTTCATCAAGGCTGATAGTCACCCTATCCCCAACCGCCACGATTGCCGTATCCAGCCTTTCCTTTTTCAGCCGGCCGGGAATCTGGCACACAATCCGTTGTTTGTCTTCGGTTTCGACAGTAAAAAAACCACTTTGGGCCTTGACCACCAGGCCTGTTACCAATCGACTCAGATTAACACCTCCATACAAAATATGCGGGTCAGGTGATAACTCGACCCTACATGTACAGTTTCAACAATCATTATAGTCTAAATCAATTGATTATGATACCAGGTTAATCACCAACTGTTTTGTTCGCTTAGCTCTATAACCCTTTAAACAAAAGGAACCCCCTGGCGTTTTGGTCAACGATCAGCCCATGACCTCCGATAGGGGGCACCTCTCTTAATATTTGGTTTTCGTCAAACTATAAACCAGTTAGCGTGGTTCAACTATATTAAGACGTATCGCTTTATTGAGACCAAAACGAACTTGGATCCTAGGTGCCAAGTCGCTTTTGGAATTCAGCGGTTAATGCCGGGACAACTTTAAACAGGTCGCCAACAATCGCATAATTGGCCAATTTAAATATTGGCGCATCGGGATCCTTATTGATGGCGACAATCACCCTGGATGTCCGCATGCCGGCCTGGTGCTGAATAGCCCCGCTGATTCCGCAAGCCACATAAAGGTCGGGGCTGACTGTTTTTCCGGTCTGGCCGACCTGGTGATCGTAGGGGATCCAGCCAGCGTCAACGGCCGCCCGGGATGCGCCCATCGCTCCGCTCAATACATCGGCTAACGCTTGAATGGGCTCGAAGCCATCGGGACCGTTGACACCGCGACCACCGCTAACTATGATATTTGCGTCAGACAAACTTACAGTACCCAGGCTGGTTTCAAAACCAATAACCTTGGCATTGATATTTTCTTCGCTGATAACAGGTTCAACCCACTCTGTTTCACCACCCTTGTCCGTAAGCTCGGCCGGGGCAAAGGCGCGACTTCGCAGAGTCATTATCTGTGGGTTTTCGGAAACGTAGACTTCGCCTAATAACTTACCGGCATAGACAGGTCGCGTCACTTTAAGGGTGCCATCCTCAACGGTCAGGTTAATTCCGTCGGCCACGAGGCCGGCATCCAGTGCGGCAGCCACCCATGCCGCCAGGTCACGTCCGCGGGCTGTTGCGCCGCTGAGCAGTGCTGTTGGGCTTCGCTCCTGAGCTAAATGGGCGACCAGGGCGCCATACGCTTCGACGCGGAAATGGGCCAGCGAGGGGTCATTGGCAGCAATCACCACATCGGCGCCGAAGGCAAATGTCGCCTGGGCAACGTCCTCGACATCTTGCCCAAAAACCAGGGCTGTTAATTCTTCGCCAAGAGCATCAGCAACGATCCGACCGGCGCCCAGTAGCTCCTGGCCGATCGGTCTGATCTGTCCATCATGATGTTCGATCCATGTCCATACGCCGCTCATATTACTTTCTCCTCAAAAAGCCGGTCAACGAGAATTCGGGCCTGCTCCTCGACCGTGTCGGCTTTGATAATCTCAACGCTCGAATCCCGTGGCGGCAAGGCGTATACATTGGACCAGTCCGCCTTCTTTGCCGCGGCTCCAGTACCCCCATCAACCGTTAAATCGGCAGCCGTCCACACTGGAATAGTCGCCCGATTCGCCTTACGGATTCCCATGAATGACGGGTAGCGGGGTTCATTAATTTCTTTCACGACATTAATGGCTACCGGCAAATTTGCCGTTACTGTCTCTTTTCCTTCATCAACCAGCCGTTCGACTGTAATCGTTCCGCTAGTGGGATCCAATGCAGTAATTTTTGAGACAAAGGTTAAGGGGGTCCAGCCCATTTTCTGAGCGGTCTGCACGATAGTTTGTCCGGTGTCACCATCGATGGCCTGCCTTCCGAATACGGCGATTTGCACATCATCTATCT
>Ga0307376_10006668_pt1 | contig 10188 bp, 10 predicted proteins | sample TR2MG_FD_202536 | JGI IMG/M metagenome (GOLD analysis project Ga0307376, IMG submission 202536) | Soil microbial communities from Risofladan, Vaasa, Finland - TR-2 | ecosystem: Environmental > Terrestrial > Soil > Coastal area > Acid sulfate soil | place: Finland: Risofladan, Vaasa | collected...
GAGGCCACACCCCCAGCGGAGAGTTCCGCTCCACAAACGGCCCCCACTGACTCTAGCGCCTCCCCCTCGCTCAGAGCAGAACCGTTTAAGATAGTGGTCCGGACGCCCAGGCGTCTCGCTTGGATCTCCGGTGGCCTCGGGGCCTCCCTTCTTCTCCTCACTGCCGTTGGCTGGTGGTCTGCGCGGTTTCTGCGCAGGCCACGGCCAACCACTTCAGCTGCCGTTCCGGCGCTTGACTTCACCGAACTTCAAGCGATGCTTCATCGCATCCGCCAATACCGTCTTGACGGGAAGTTTTACGAGTATTACCAGGGCCTGTCGCGGGTGAGTGACGTTCTGGGCGACGGGCGGCTGTCGTCGGCGCTGGCGGGCCGTGCGCAACGAGCCGGGTACGCCGGTGCGCGGCCATCGGACGACGAACTGGATGGAGATTTTCGCGATGTGGAACGCGCGCTCTTGAAACGAAGGGAGGAATTGACAGCATGACACCGTCTGTAGAGGCGATACGGCGGCAGGTGGAAGAGCAGTCGAGTTTCGTGAACCTGCTGCGGGCTGAGATCGGCAAGATCATCGTGGGCCAGCAATACATGGTGGACCGGCTTCTGCTGGGCATGCTGGCGAACGGGCATGTGCTGGTGGAAGGCGTGCCGGGGCTGGCCAAGACGACGGCGGTCAAAACGCTGGCGAAATCGATGCATTGCCACTTTTCGCGGATCCAGTTTACGCCGGACCTGCTTCCCGCGGATTTGATCGGCACGCTGGTGTACAACCCCAAGGACGGCGGGTTCACCACGAAGAAAGGCCCGATTTTCGGCAATATCATTTTGGCGGACGAAATCAACCGGGCCCCGGCGAAGGTTCAAAGCGCGCTGCTCGAGGCGATGCAGGAACGGCAGGTGACGATCGGCGAATCGACGTTTCTGCTCGAGGAGCCGTTCATGGTGCTGGCCACGCAAAACCCAATCGAACAAGAGGGGACGTATCCGCTGCCTGAAGCGCAGGTGGACCGGTTCATGCTGAAGCTCAAGGTAAATTATCCGACGCGAGATGAAGAGCGGGAGATCATGGACCGGATCAACCTGCTGCACGAGGCGCAGGCCAAGCCGGTGGTGAGCAAACAGGAAATCCTGGACGCGCGGGAGGTGGTCAACGCGATTTACGTCGACAACAAGGCGAAGAACTACATTGTCGACCTCGTTCAGGCGACGCGGAACCCGTCGGCGTTCGGGCTGAACATGAAACACCTGATCGAGTACGGGGCGTCACCGCGGGCGACGATTTACTTGCAGCAGGCGGCGAAGGCGCAGGCGTTTCTGCAGGGGGAAGGCAACGTGTTCCCGAACGACGTGAAACAGGTGGCGATGGACGTGCTCCGCCACAGGGTCATCATTACGTACGAAGCGGAAGCCGAAAACATGACCAGCGAGGATATCATCCGCAAGATCCTCGACACCGTCCCCGTTCCCTGACCAGAGGAAAGGCCGAACCGATGTCCACCAGGGCCAACAAATCCGAGCGGCTTCCGAAACGGGTGCGGCGCGCCGTACGCGCATTTTGGGGCGCGGGGCAACGTTCGAGCGGGAGCTCGACCCCACCAATCTCACCTTCTGAAGGCTCCGGCATCCCGCAGGAAGTGATGCGGCAGATCCGGCGCATCCAGATCCGCACCAGCCACATGGTCAACGACATCCTGGCGGGCCAGTACGAGAGCGTGTTCAAAGGCCAGGGGATGGAATTCAAGGAAGTGCGGGAGTACGTGCCGGGCGACGACGTGCGGATGATCGACTGGAACGTGACGGCGCGGACGAACGTGCCGCACGTGAAACTGCTGGCGGAAGAGCGCGAGCTGACGGTGATGCTGCTGGTAGACGCGAGCGGGTCGGGGCGGTTCGGCAGCGTGAGCCGGTTCAAGAACGATCTGGCGGCGGAACTTTGCGCGGTACTGGCGTTTTCGGCCATCAAGAACAACGACAAGGTGGGCCTGATCATTTTCACGGACGACATCGAGTTGTACATCCCGCCGAGCAAAGGACGTCGGCACGTGCTTCGCGTGATCCGGGAGGTACTGTATTTCAAGGCGAGGGGGCGCGGGTCGAACATCCCCGGCGCGCTGCATTTTCTCAACGGCGTAACAAAGCGGTGCGCGGTGTCATTTTTGGTGTCGGACTTCATGGCGGACGATTACGAGACGGCGCTGCGTGTGGCGAACCGTCGCCACGACGTGATCGGGGTGACGGTAACGGACCCGCGCGAGGAGGTGCTCGAGAACGTGGGGTTGGTCGCTGTGGTGGATGCGGAGACCGGTCGCGAGACGCTGGTGAACACGGCCAACGAGACGGTTCGGGCGCGGTATGCGCGCGAGGCACGCGAGCGCGCCAAAATGCGTGACAAGATCTTTCAGCGCACGCGGGTGGACGCGATCAATGTGCGCACCGACCAGCCGTATATTGCGGAAATCTACCGGTTTTTCCGGATGCGTGAGAGGCGGTATGCGTAGAAAACACAGCGGCTATTTAGGAGTACGGCAGCGATTAGCCAATTCTAGAAGTCGAATGGAATCCCGTGAGGGATTCGACAATTGTCAGCCCAAGGTTGCTCCTGACCCGTTAGGGTCTGGAGCTACCCTGGGATTGCGGAGCCGCCAAATGAACCCCGGCAGGGGTTCGACAATAAACGGTTGTCGAACCCCTACCGGGGTTCTGCGAATGATGTCTCTTACCCAGGGTAGCTCCCGTCCCTCCCGGGCCGTGAGCAACCCTGGGCTGACAATTGTCCCACCCCTGCCGGGGTGGAAGAGTACGCGTACCCACCTGGAATTAGTCAAGGACTTGTCCCGTTGCACGGAGGTAATAGCACGATGAGTGAGCAGACGCCGAATCGGTTGCAGGAGTTTCGGGCGCAGTATGGGTCGCGGCGCAAAAACGGCGTGCTGCCGTATGTGCAACTGGTGTTGACGGCAGCGGGCTTCGTGCTGATCGGGCTGCTGTTTTTGAGCCTGCGAAAGCAGGTGCCAGTGCCGGCGCCTGGCGGCGGCGGGATTCCGGCGGATGAGCAACGGCGGTACGCGGCGTATCTTGAGGGCAAGAGCGAGCCGTTGGCGGCGGTGCGGGCGTACGAGGCGTACATGAATTCGGCGGCACTGAGCCCGCAGGAGCGATCGAAAGTTGCGTATTCGGTTGCGAAGCTGTCGATCGATGCGGAACGTTACGACGAGGCTCTCCCCTACCTTTACCAGGCGGAGTTCCTGGATCCGGATTCGAGTCTCAAAGACGAAATCAACAAGAAAGTGGTGCTTTGCCTGGACAAGCTGGGGCGTGGCGCGGACCTGCGTCACGAGTTGCGGAAACGGACGGACATCAAGCGGTCGGCGGCGGACGTCGAGGCCGGCGAAACCGTGCTGGCGGAATTTGCCGGCGAGGTGTTGACGGACAAGGACCTCGAAAAAGAGGTCGAGAAGCTGCCGCCGGCGGCGCGCGATTCGGTAGCGGCGCCGGAGAAACAGGCGGAGATGGTGAAGATGCTGGTTGCGCAACGGCTGCTGCTGGATAAGGCGCGCCGGCTTGAATTGGACAAAGATCCGGAGATCCAGGAGCAACTCGTCAAGCAGCTCGACGCGATGATCGTGCAGAAGCTGATCGAAGACGAGGTGCGCAGGAACGTCCAGGTGACGCCGGAAGACGTCGAGCGGTTTTATAAAGCGGAGCCGGCAAAGTTTACGGACCCGGCGACGGCGGAGGTGCAGGTTGCGGACGCGGAAAGCGAAGAGGCGGCGAAGGCCATTACGGAATTCAAGGCCGACGCGGTGACGGTCCGGCAGGGCGGTCCGGCGCCGGGCGCGCCCCGCGAGCTGGACTGCTCATCCGTTTTTGCCGCGGAACCCGGCGCGGTGGCGGGGCCGGTGCAATGCGGCGAGCGGTGGTACGTGTTCAAGGTGAAGAGCAAAACGCCGGAGAAACTGCGGCCGTTTGAAGAGGTGAAAGAGGCGGCGACGCGGATGCTCGAGATGCAGAAGGAACAGGAGCAGTTTGGGGCGCTGATCGAACAGACGCTCGAAGCGCGCGACGTGAAGCTGTACCTCGACCGGTTGCAGAAGGCGCCCGAGACAAAATGACGACCTGGCTTGCCATAGGCCTGCTGGCCTGCGCGGCGGCATCGACGGCCCCTCCTGGGGCCGCCCCCACGGTCGACGTGCGCACGCAACTCACGCCGCCGGTGATCCCGTTTCACCGTCAGGCGCAGTTTTCGATTGTGGTCGATGCGCCGGAAAACGTTGAAGTGAAGTTGCCGGACATGCTGGAGAAGATGGGCGGCGTGCCGGTGTCGGACGTCCGGCGGGACACGAAAAAACTGGGCAAGAATCGTGTGCGCATCACTGAAACCTATGTGCTGGACCCAGTATTCACCGGCAAATACGGGATCAAACCGGTCGAGGTGACGTGGGGCGAGAACGACGGAGTTGTTGTAGCGAGCCCGGGGCTTGTGGTGCGCGACCTGACCGAATCCGAGAAGGCGGAGGCGGAAAAGTTTGCGGATAACGCGGGCCCGGCGAGTGCGCCGGGGTTGGTTAGACAGTATTGGCGGTGGATAACGATTGCGGCGGTAGTGGCAGTTGGGCTGGCAGCGGTGGGGGTGTGGGTGGTGTGGTTGCGGAAGCGTGCTGAGAAATTGGCGCCGCCCCCGCCGGCGTGGGAAGTGGCGTACAGGCGGCTTCGCGAATTGGACGAGCGCCATTTGCCGGAAGCGGGCCGGTACGAGCCGTATTACGTGGACCTGTCGGCTATTTTGCGCTACTACATCGAGGATCGGTTTCATCTGCGTGCGCCCGAGCAGACGACGCAGGAGTTTCTGGCGGCATCGTCGACCAGCGGCTTGTTTTCAAGCGATCGTCAGCAACTGCTCTCGGAATTGCTCGAACACAGCGACCGGGTGAAGTTTGCGCAGTACGTGCCGTCGGTGCCGGAGATGGAACGTTCGTTTGCGTCGGTGTTGCAGTTCGTGGATGAGACGGTTCCTAAACCGCAGGAAGATGCGCAACAAGCGGCGCAAGAGGCGGCCCAGGGACCGACATCGGAGGCAGCCGCATGAAGCTGCCGGCCGATTTTGCGTATACGTCGCTGATGAACCCGTGGGCGCTGCTGCTGCTGGCGGCGGTGCTGGCCGTGCTGGCGGCGGAATTGACGGCGCGGGCGCCCGGCGTCGTAACGATCTCGACGGGCGAGACGCTGCGCAAGATCCCGGGTGGGCGGCGGCGCCATTTGCGGCGGCTCCCGGCGTTATTGCGGGCGTGCGCGCTGTCGCTTCTGGTGATCGCGCTGGCGCGGCCCATCATGGGTTACACGGTGCGCAAAGACCGGGCGAACGTCACCGACATCATGCTTTGCGTGGACGTGTCGCGCAGCATGATGGCGCTTGATTTTGTTGCCAACGGTCAGCGGCTTGACCGGCTGACGGTGACGAAAGCGGCGGTCAGGAATTTCCTGGATAACCGCAAGCAGCGGCGGGAAGACCGGTTTGGGATGGACCGGATCGGGCTGGTTCTATATTCGACGTACGCGTGGACGGCGTGCCCGCTGACGCTGGATTACGGCGTGGTAGAGCGCGAAGTCGAACGGGCGGGCATCAACGAGCAGGACGAGAAAAGGCAGAGGACCGCGATCGGATCGGCGATCGGGCTTGCCGTGAGCCGGCTGCGGAAATCCGAAGCCAAGAGCAAGGTGATCGTACTGCTGACGGACGGGTTGAACAACGCGGGCGAACTTGGCCCGATGACGGCGGCCCGGCTCGCCAAAGAGTATGACGTCCGCATCTACACGATAGGTGCGGGCTCGGTCGAGGGCGGGATGGTTCCGGTGCCGACGCCGTTCGGGATGTTCGTGAACCGGGCCGCGGGCGGCATCGACGAGGACGCTTTGAAGAAGATCGCGTCGGCGACGGGCGGCAAGTATTACCGTGCGACGGATTTCGAGTCGCTGGCGGAGGCGTACGCGGAGATTAACAAGCTGGAGACGACGGAGATCGAGGTGAACGATTACGTCGAGCACAAGGAAGGTTTTATGCCGTTTGCGGCGGTGGGCGCGGCGTTGATGCTGGTTTCGGCGTTTTCGCGCAGATTATGGTTCGACACGATCCCATGAAAAGCAGGCTGGAGACCGGAGACTGGAGACTTGAGGAAAAGGATAAGACCTTTTGGGATGCCACTGGTATTGAGCGAGGGGATCCTCACGCCCGCCCAGGGGCTGTCTGCAAACAACATCTATGCCGGTGGCTGGGCGGGCTCAGGATGACAGCTTTGATCTTGGTTTTGAACCACAAGAAAGCCCTGGTCACTGGACTTGGCTTATGTTGATGAGGAACGCTAGGTGCGATTTGGGTTTATATTTCCGCTGAGCCAGCTTCATTGGTGGCTTGGAGCGGGCGTCGTGGCGGCAGGGCTGATTGCGTTTGCGTTGCATGCGCTCGAGGCGCGTCGGCGTCGGCGTCTGCACGCGTTTGTGGAGGCGCAGTTGGCTTCGCGCCTGGTGCCGGGTTACCGGGATGCGGTGCGTCGTCCGCTTTTCTGGCTGACGGTTGTCGGTTTTGCGGCGGTAGGCTTGACGTTTGCGCAGCCGCACTGGGGCGCGTCGTGGCAGGAAGTGCGCCAGTTGAGCCACGACGTGGTGGTTTGCCTGGATACGTCGGAGAGCATGCGTGCGGCGAACCCGCTTCCGACGCGGCTGGACCGGGCGAAACAAAAGATCAACTCGCTGCTGGACCGATTGCCGGTGGACCGGTTTGCGCTGGTAGCGTTTTCGGGGGCGTCGGCGTTGCAGTGCCCGCTCACGCACGACCAGGGATACTTCAAGATGGTGCTCGATGCCACGGACACCAACGCGGTGAGCCGCAAGGGCACCGATATCGCGGCGGCGCTGCGTGAATGCGCGAACCTGTTCAAGGAAGAGACGGAAGCCAACGGGTATGTTGAGAAAGACTCGAGGGCGATCCTGTTGATCAGCGACGGCGAACAGGTATCGGGCGACGCCGTGGCCGAAGCCGAGAAGGTATCGGAGTTTGCGCGCATCTACGTAATCGGCGTTGGTGACCCGCGCGGCACGGAAGTGATGATGCCGGACTGGATGGGCCGTTACGTCCGCGTAATGGATGGTAACAAGCCGCACCTGTCCAAGCTCGATGAGCAGACACTGCAGCGGATAGCGAACGCGGGCAACGGCGGTTACATCCTGAGTTCGCCGGACAATTCGGATATCGACGAGATTTTCGCGGAGATCCAGAGCCTTGCGGCGCGCAAAACGTCGAGCGACGTCCGGCTGCAACTGGTCAACCGTTACCAGTGGCCGCTGGCGTTGGCGATCGTGTGTTTTGCCGGCGAAGGCCTGTGGATCGGGCTGATGCCGCTGCTGCGTGCGTGGCGGCTGCGGCGGCTTGGCGCGCCCGCGGGCGCGGAGGACTCCGGGAATGCGTAGCCGTTTGGCCGAGATCGTGTTGGCGGGCCTGCTGGTCGCCGTGGCTGCACGTGCGGAAGCGGCTGGGTCGTTTCGTCAGCAGTTGGAAAAGGGGAACGGGCTGCTGCGCGAGGGTAACGCGGCGGGCGCGCTCGATCAGTACCGCGAACTGCTGACCGAGGACCCGGAATCGCCGCTGGTGCATTACAACATGGGATTGGCGCATTATGGCGAGGCGAGCCAATTCGGCGGGTTGGGATCGACCGAAGACGCGGTAGCGGCGTTGAACAAGGCGAAGGAAGAGTTTGAGAACGCCGAGAAGAACTCGCCGGACCCGAAGCTGCGGGTAGACGCGGCGTACAACCACGCCAACGCAACCGCACAACAGGCGAAATGGTCCGTGGAAGCGGCAAAAACGGGCGCGGGAAAGTTTGAAGATACGGTCAAGGCGTTCGAGTCGTCGGTGGCCGAATATGAGGAGTTGCTGAAACGCCGGCCGGATCATGCCGGGGCAAGACAAAACCTGGATCACATGCGTTACCTGCTCAAGAGCATGCTGCAAAACCCGCCGCCGCCACAGGAACAGCAACAACAGCAAGGTCAAAACGGCGAGAATCAAGACCAGGATCAGCAAAAACAGGAGCAGAACCAACAGCAGGAACAACAGGATCAGCAGCAGGAACAACAGGCCCAGGATCAGCAGCAACAGGAGGCCCAGGCGCAGCAGCAACAGGAACAACAAGCCGGGCAGTCTGAGCAGGATCAGCAACAGGATCAGCAAGATCAGGCGCAGAATTCGGATAATCTGCCGGAGGGTAATACGGAGGCGCTGCTGCAGTCGCTTGAAGAGACGGATAAGCGCGAGCAGCGCGAGGTGAAGAACCCGCAGCGTGGCAACCCGGTACAAGGCAACTGGTGGTAATGCGGACGGTTTTTTGGATAGGCGCCATAACGGCGGCAGCGGCGGTTTCGACCGCGTTTGTGCTCGGCGGGACAACTATCGACGCCGCGGGAACCGCGGCGCCGGTGCGCGCGTACGTGGACGACACCACCGTAATGGCAGGAACGCAGTTCACGGTTGCGATCGAGATAAACGGCCGCGCGGACGAGCTTCCGACGATGCCGGAGGTGGACGGGCTGAAGATCAGCGCGCGTCCCAACACGCAGGCCAGCCGGATGGAATTCTCGAGCATTACGAACGCGGCGATCAGCCGCCAGGAATATGGCTACTACGCCTATGCGACCAAGCCCGGGAAGATTACGATCCCGCCGATCACCATTATGGTCGACGGGAAGGCGCAAACCACGGAGCCGATCGAGTTGACGGTGCTCGAGGCGGCGGTTCCGCAGGTGCGGATGCCTCCGGGTCCGGCGCCGCAGCAGGTTTGGCCGCCGCGGGTGCTGCCGCAGATGCCGCAGCCGTCTGCGAAGGACAACGAGGTCAGCCTCGAGGAGGCGGTTTTTATCGAAAGCCGCGTTGACAAGATGCAGGTGTACCAGGGCGAGCCGGTCGAACTGACGCTGGGCATCTGGGTGCTGAATACGCCGGGATTCCGGGTGTACAGCTATCGCGACCAGCCCTTCGAGCCGCCCGCCTGCGAAGGTTTTTACCCGACGCCGCTCGAGGAAAACGTGACGGAAACCAACAAGGACGGCCGGGCGTACAAGGCCGTGACGTACCGGCGCACGCTCTACCCGACGGTTGGGGGCGATCTGCAGATAGGCGAATGGCGCTGGGCGGGCGCGGCGTCGTATGGGGGCCGGGAATGGCGGATTGCGCGCACCGCGCCTGCGATATTTGTTCACGTGATGGCGCTTCCCGAGGCGCCGCCGAATTTCTCGGGCGCGGTCGGCCAATATACGTTGGAGGCGAAGGTGTCGCGCGATGAGGGTGTGCAGGGCGTGCCGATGCAGTTGGTGGTGACGGTGCGAGGCAAGGGCAATCCCGACGCGATAGGCGCGCCGCGGGTGCCCAAAGTCGAGAAGGCCTATATCTCGGACCCCGATCGGTCGCCAGTCCCCGCCGAACCAACGGGCGCGGACGTTGAAAAGACGTTTACGTACCTGATCACGCCGCTGGAACCCGGCGATCTGAACATTCCGGCGGTGGAATATTGCTATTTTAATCCGGCGGCCGCGACTTACAAGACGGAATCGACTCAACCGCTGTCGGTACGCGTGCTGCAGTCGGCGGAGTACACGGGGCCGCGCAAGCTGATGACGCAGAACCCGGAATCGGAACCCGCGGGGGCCGTCAGCATGCTTAGCGACGACATTTTCCCGCTGGCGTCCGCGCCGGCCGGGTTGCGGCAGGTGCGGCGGTCGGATGCGATGGCGCCGGTGGCGGCGGTTGCGCCGGTGGTGGCTTATGCGGGCCTGGCGTTGCTGATGCGGCGGAAACGGCGGTTTGATCGCGACCCCGCGTATGCGCGCGCGCGCCGGGCCAGGGCGCGCGGCCTGAAGCGGCTCGATGCGGCGGCAGGTTCTGCGGAGGAATTGTACCGTGCGCTGCTTGGCTTTGTGGCGGACCGGTACAACCTGCAGGAGACGGGCCTGACGTCGCAGGAAGTGACGCAGGCACTCGAGGCCCGGCAGGTGGAGGCCGAAATCAGGGAGCATGTCAGGAGAATCTTGCGCGCCTGCGAGCGGACGCGTTACGGCGGAGCCAAACTGAGCAGCGATGAGATCGAGGCGCTGACGCGCGGCGCGGTCGAGGCGATCGACCGGCTGGAGTCGCAGGGCGCGGAGG
>Ga0307376_10006671_pt1 | contig 10186 bp, 11 predicted proteins | sample TR2MG_FD_202536 | JGI IMG/M metagenome (GOLD analysis project Ga0307376, IMG submission 202536) | Soil microbial communities from Risofladan, Vaasa, Finland - TR-2 | ecosystem: Environmental > Terrestrial > Soil > Coastal area > Acid sulfate soil | place: Finland: Risofladan, Vaasa | collected...
ACCCAATGATTCCCTTGTTGGCCTGGGTGGGGGACACGATATAGGTGCCGCCAGGGAAATACACAGCCCCGTCTGCACGAAACGCAGCCCTGATGGCCCTCGTATCGTCCGTAGACCCATCACCAGCCGCGCCGTAGTCCCTGACGTTGAGACGCCCCACCACAGCCCCAAACCCCTTGATGCACCCCACAACCGCGTCTGAGCCGTCCCTGATAAGCTCCCAGAACCGCCCGTCGCCCTTGTGGTAGTACGAGTAGGTCCCGGTGGCATCGCACGTTACGCGGCTGTTACTGACCGCTGTGGACCCGTCAGCGTCCGAGTAAATAACCATCGGAGACGCATCGTACAGAATCGCAGACGTGCCAGTATCGGCACCGACATTCACTAGAGCATTACCAGCAGACACAATAGCCGACTGGTCGTTGCCCATGACGATGGTCGTGCTGGTGACAGACTGTACAGTATCCGTACCGCTGAAAGTGTTGCTTGTACCGGGGTCGTACAGGTATTTGTCACCAACACGGAAACTGTGACCCGCGTCAACCGTGATCGTCGTCGTGGATACAGACACCACAATCGCACCAACCGGGTACGCGGTTACGTCGTAACTTGCTCCAAGGTTCGCGTCTGTTGAATCAGATGCGTTCGCCTTGATGATTACATTCTCGCGGTAGGCTAGACTCACTGGTCTTCATCCGTAATCTGTGCGTTATCAGACGTGCGTAGCCATTGCCAACGTTCGGAGTGCTCTGCGTCTAGCATCTGCATCATTGACGGTTCTAACTTAGGTGCTAACCACCTAGCAGCTTTAATTACAAGCCATTCGTCAAACTCTGGGGGCAGGCCAGTTGTAGCCGCTCCTGTAGTAAGTTTAGGCACGCGCCTGTGGTAGTACGTCCTCATCGTCGGATACTTTGCAATGTAAGTAGATGAAGTCGGTGAATCGAAGATTACCTTCCTAGCATTGTAATCGACAGTATAGTAAGAAGGATCGCTGCTAGAAGTACCGTCAGTATGTTCCTGCATTAGCCTTTGCAGCGTCTTGTATGGAATCCTCCCGTCCCTTTTGCCGGACGTATTCAACGGCTGCAACACAATCGGATCTTTGAAATCACTAGGCAGACCATACGACTCTGTATCAGCCGCGAGAGTGATAACCGAACTGTTTGTAATCTTCTTCCAGTTGCGGCTATTAAGCAGGCCGATACCAGCATTGATCGCGGTAGCAGCGGTAGCGTTGATCTCCTCGTCACCTACAAGACCAAAGAAGTTCAACACATCTCTTACTAATGTAGCTTGGCTCCCTTGCCCCGGAGAGTAAGACGTTGACGCTGGTACGGCGGTAGCCATTAGATACTAGCCCCCAAGTCAATCTCATGACCGTTGAACTTCTTGTACTCGATGCCGAAGACGAAACAGAGATTATCCCAAGTAATGTTGTCTACCTTGTTCACCATTGCCTGCATAGTGCTACGCCAACCAATCTGCAAGATATGAGTACGTTCACCCTCGTTGTCTAGATGCCATACGTCATATTCGGGTAGGGTCCCACGTCCCATAGAGCAGATGTGACGACCGTTGACGAACACGCCTTGCCAGTCGTCAATGCGTGGATGGTAGATGTCTAGGTTCCCGCCCATGTCGAAGTGAATATCTGGATTGAGAGATTTGAGGCCATCCTTCAGACGATCTTCGTGCATGGTTTCACCGAACGAACTGATGTCTGTGACACCCGGTCCAATCGGTCTGTTTGTCGAATCGTAGAGCATGTTTACCTAATGCGGGGGACCGAGTTGTCCCGGTCCCCCGTCCGATTACGCTGCGTCCACCGCAGAGTACACAGTGAGCACGCGGTTGGCGTCAAGCAACTTACCGATTGCTTGTACCTTCCAGCCCAATGTCATGCACATATCCAGTGGATCGTTAGTAGACTGCGGTCCAGGCCGCTTCAGCTTGATCATGGGACGCTTGGGCCCCTTCTGACCAACTCCCAGCCAGCCGACGCCCCAATCAGCCATGGCGAGACAGCGATAGGCTGCAACGTCCTCGGTGATGGTGCCGATCTTGGTGGTCCGAAGAACACTTACGCCGGTAAGACGACCGACGAAACTATGGTTGTCAATCAACTGATCGAAACCACGAGGGACATGCTTGTTCACCTCACTCCACGACAATTCTGCGGTCGTGACATGAGTGACAAGCGTCTTCTCTACTTGCGGGTGAATCGCAAGCATATGATCGCCGGACAGAGACGGGAACCCCTGTGCATTGTTCCCATTGAAGAACGCCTCAATCACAGGAAGGTCAAGGGCTTTCAACTGATTACCAGCAACTAGAGTTACACCAGCCGCAGCAGCATCACCACAATGCAGGAAGTTGGTTGTCGCGTATGCAGCGTTACGTACAAGAGAGTCAATAGCCGAAGCACCGGCGTACTCGACCATATCTCTGTACTCGTCCAATGCACCTGCGATCTCTGTCTGATCGGCTAAGTCGTCGATCTCGAAGTATTCGCCATAGGACGTTACCGCAGCCGTAACCTTAGTGATAGTAATCATGTCCGTTGCAGAACCAGACGAACACAAGCCAAGAGGGGTAACTGACCCGTCTCGCATCGTGGGAACATTCCAGATCCCGATGTAGCCACCTGCACCACGGGGAATGGACGCTCCACGGCAGTAGTTAGCGAATAGAAGTTTCGCTTTCAGGCCGGGGACAAATTCGCGGTTGATATATTCGGTCCACAGACCAGCTACATCAGCTCCGCCAGAAGCAATCTGACTAGCCATTGAAGTTATTTCTCCCTATCAGTCGAGCCCCGATCTAGAGTCAACTAACCTGCGTAGGTCTTTCGTGCCGATCTCTTTCAGACTCGACGGATTACGTTTCCGCGCAACTGGCCTAGACGACTGACTAGCCGCCGACTGTGCGCGTTTGTTTTTCTTTAACCGCTCGGCTTGGTCAGCCCGCTTCGCTTCCGCTTCTTGGCGTCTCTTAGTAGCAGTCTTCATGTTGGCTTGTGCCAATGACTCAGATGCGACTAGAGAAGCCTGGTGCGCCGCAGATTGCGCGTCACCAGACAATGCAATGGCCTTCAACTCCTCGCCTCGTTCTGCGAGCGCCTCGGCAAACTCTGGAGAACTCCAAGTAGATTCTCCGTTGTTCTGGGTATACGAAATACCTTGCGCCTGCATAAAACTCTGGAGAGAGCCCACTACTGCCTGTTGCGAAAGAAACTGAGCATTTGGATCTGGCTGGGTTCTGAGTGGTTCGGTGGCTGTCACGTTCGGCACAGAGTCATATCCAGTAGGATAGCCTGTATCGTCGGTCGGCCTCGGTGCAGTTAGAGCAGCGTTCATCTTTCCTATCTGTTCCTGAAACTGCTTATTCTGCTGTTCCAGGAAACCTAGACGACCTGCGTGTCTGCCTGCAACTGCCTCAAAATGCCTTGCCCTAGCCTCCAACTCCTCTTGACGCAATGCGTCCAAATCGGGCTCAGGTTCAGGATCGTCCTGCTCCTGCGTATCAGCCTCACTGGTGTCATCATCGTCGCCAACAGTCTCGGTATCACCAGAGTCTTCATCAGCATCGGCCTCGGCATCGTCGCCGTCTTCCTCTACTGTCTCGGACTCTTGATCCCGTTCGGTGGGCTCCAAGTCCTGATCACCAGTCGAATTGACAATATCTCTCAGCTCGTCCAGTTCCATTTCGGACGGCTGCTTCTCGGCTGCTTCCTGCTCGGTATCGACTACCGGCGTCTTTTCAGCCTGTACCATAACTATTCAACCTCCGAGACCGTCTGCCTAAGACTGTTAATCTTGGCTATCGTGGTCTTCATAGCGGACCTGTATCCCGCCAAGTAGTTCATCTGCTCCAGCGTTCCAGGTCCGTCGTGTGAGTCAACCTCAAACATTAGCCACTTCTCGAACTCTTTCATGTATCCACACCTAACAAACTGAGCCTCTGACGAGAATCGCTCTCGCATACGTTCAAGTCGTTCGGACTCCTCGGCATTTTGGTCAGCCAATGGACCGAAATACTTTTCAAGTAGACCCAACAGTACCTCCGGCTATTTGAGCGGGTAGCGCACCACTAGGCGGCATGGATGGACTTGTCCCATTCCCGTTACCAGACTGTGCATTGTTCGGGCCAAGCATATTAGATAACGCAATATGCAGTTGCATAAGCTGAGGATTGCCCACCATAGAAGCAATCTCCTCCTTACCGAGAGATTTGAAGTGATCTCGTAGTAGAGGAATCCATGGAATCATCTGGGCTACTAGAGGATTAGCAGCAACAGAGAAAATCTCCCTATTGGCCTCGATCTGCTGCTGGTCCGTGAGCTGCCTGGACCCAATAAATGCTACATCGAAATCAGATAGGATAGTTGAAAGTGGTACAGGAATCGACGATTCCCCGATCCTAGACGATAAGTCGTCAGTACCCGGCTCTAGATTCTCTTTGTAGAGATCCAGGTTATATCTACCCAACTCTGGCAAGAACTCACGCTCGATTACAGTGGCGAATAGTTCTGGCCTGTCCAGTGCGTTCTGGAACGTCTGAGCAGCCTCGGTAGCAGAGAAGCGCTTAGACCCAAGACCTAGACCTTGGATAGACCCAAGTGCGCCGGAGGCTTGACGCATCTGATTCTTGGTCTCTGTATACATCGCAAATGCTGGTTGCAAGGGAGGATTGAAGTTGGGCCATGCGATTGCTGCGTCTGGACTACCCTCAACGTCGATTGGGCGGTCTGGACGTGGACGTCGCAACTGCTCGTAATTTACGTTTGCGAACTTGTTTACCACAGGACTAGGGTGAGTCATCCTGACTACTGCGTCCGCAAGCATCATTTTAACGATGTCTGCGAAATCCTGGTCGTGGCGGATAACTTCTGCTGGAGCTAGACCCCAGAACGAATTGAATCTAGGTACTGATTTACACTCGAACCACGGTAACCGTCTGGGCCAGACCTTATCTCGGACTGTTTCACCGTTTAGTACAACGATTTCTCGTCTAGTGTAGCCGTCTGATGGTGTCCATGGTACTTCTCCGCAATATCTGTACCCTGTCATGTCTTTGAACGAGTGCATAGACTCGCGCATATCGGTTCCGGTAGTCTCGTCTCCGTGTTTGTCCTCTAATTCAGCCGAATCCTTGCTTGTTTGGAAGTCGATAGCCTTCTTTACCTTACTTCTACGCCAAATTTTACCTTCTGCTAGATACTCAGCCCTTGCCTCTGACACACGGAACCTAGAAGCGGCACCCCTCATACGCGAAAGCAGCGGAGAACCTGGATCTGGGAAGAAATCCCTGTGATCGCGCAATTCTAAGCGGGGATCGTCCCATACAGGGGCCATAAGTATCTGAGAAGTGCTGCTCTCGTTACCCAATTCGTCTACACCAACAGATCGGAACTTTCTAGGCTGCTCCTCATAGAACCATAGAGACTCTAGGATGCCAGTTCCGTATACACCCATGTTCACAATCCATTGCAGAATGGACCAGAACTGACCGGGCAAGCGGAAATTGTATTCGAGCAACTTGCCGGCTGTTGATGCCTTAAACGCATCCTCGAAACCAACTCCCTTTGTGGATACAAACCCACGATTAGGAGGAAACAACTCAAGAACCATCTTGGACGCAAGGGTCATTACTTCCTGATGAGTTTCAGGGTCTTTCATTACTGCATAACCCGCGTAAGGCTTTGTAACATCTAGGGGATTGCTTGTGTTACTTGACGAAGACTTGTCTTGATACGGTCGCACAAGGTAGTTCATCTCGGTCTCGTCCCAGATGTCCTCCATGGGCTTCCGATCTTCTCTTGAGTCGTCAACGAACTCCATAACGAACTCAGCAGACTCGTCCATGGGTTGTGACTGTTCTACATCGTCTTGCGCCATCTATTTCCTCACCGGCACCCCTTTGTATGGTTCCATGATGAAGTTCTCAGCGACTAATGTATCGCTGGTCTTCTCCTTGACCCATTCCATCTTGAGGCGCTTCAGATGCCCAAGGCGTGCCTCTGCATCTACGTAGACTTCAAACCCCTTCTCTCGGCATTGCTCTGAGAAGATTAGGTCTTCACCCATTATCAAACGTCCGACACGAGCGCCAGTCTGTCTGATCGACTCTGGAACGTAGAATGGTATATCTGAACCTTCGAACGAGAAACTTTCTAGAACGTCGCGTCTAATAAGCAGAGCACCAGTACCTACGTGTCCAGCCTTGATTAAACCCTTTGACGGTAGAATGTGCTTCCGCATCTCAGGAAACCTATATTCCCCGTCCTTGCACATTGCTGTAAAGCACGCCCTGGGACCCTTGTCGTGCATAGATACAGCAACTCCACCAACTACAGGTAGACCGTGGTGAGCGAGCATGTAGGGAAGGTTTATCGGCGGTACCATGTCGTTGTCGATCATCAACAGGTACTTAGGTTCTACTGGACGCTTACGATGGACAAAATCATAGGCGATATTGGCCCTAGTCATTTCGATGAAACCGCCGCAGTTGTCATTTAACTGCGACCAGGCGGTACCTTCTCCGTACCAGATAGACACCATCCGAGCTAGATCACAAGACATACCGTCTTCTGGGCGTACAGGGATAACCACTTCTACCGATTTCAGCAGCTCTCGATTGTCAGAGCATTGCTGGAAGTACCAGAGATGAGAACTCTCGTTCATCTGATCGTCTGGCGTGGTGTCTCTAGACTGATCCGCTAGTTTGGGATCTATTACGAAGCTCAAGAAGCCTCCGCTGCATCAAGTTTCAGAACTCGCTTGCTCTGGAAGTGCAGCGGATCTTGGAGCCTGTCTGCGCCAGCGATAGGTTTCAGTTCGTCTATACCGAACTTTTGCTGGTACTGCTCAGGCGGTTTGTCACATATTTCGTAATATCGGCAGTCCTTACAGACATTGTTTTCACGGCTCTGCATCATCTCCAGAGCGCGTCTACGTTCCGAAGCATACCACCCACCCTCTTGATTTACAACCTGGATTGGTGTACGGAGGGTTACGTTGAGTCTCCACTCCCAAGGATCGAACGTCACCTGATGGTAGCCACAGACGTTCTCGGCAAAGCCAAACTCCTCCGCAATGCACATAGGCCAGTACCGTACATTGACCTCCCAGCCTAGCGGTTCAAGTGCCTCTATAGCCTTGGCTAAGTACGGTGCTATGTCCCTGTACTTGGCCTGGAAATCAATCTCGTCTTTCTTCTCCCCAGCCCATTTGAAGAATGGATTGAACATGATTGGATTCCACGTTGTAGGAGGGAGGTCTTTCAGGACATTGACAGGAAGGTCCTTATAATTGGACTCGACGAGTGTAGTATTGAACCGCACGGGACGAGATACAAGATCCAAACCGGAGATGAGTCTGTCAAAAGCTCCTTCCTCCGATAAGCACTTGTCATGGGACTTCGGTGATCCACCATGGAGTGATATAAGCCAATCGTCAAGACCTGCGTCTTCAAGTTCCTGGTATAAGGGGCGATCATAGCCGAGTTTCCAATCATCGCGTGTATTCTGCCCATGGGAGATTATGGTTGGACGCAATCCTATCTTTGCACAGTGTCTAACCAGATCGACGATATCACCAGTCTTTGTCTTGAAGATGGTGGCCTCGCCACCAGTGATGTCGCAGGCGTCCAGCTTGTAGTAGTGCCGAAACATATTGGCGTGCTGGACCATAGTCTCGTAGGAGTAGAAGACTAGATTCTTCTGATATGCGTAGTAGCAGAACTCGCAAGACTTATCACACGGACCTCCCTGCTCTCCAAGGAATAGCCAACCCCTAGAGCAAACGCCATCTCTTGCACGGTAGAGTGGTTTCGGCATCAGTCCTCCTTCACAATACCAGCACGCCTACCAGCGCCAATGGCAATTTCCTTGTCAGGCACAATGCCAAGATCCCATAAGCGTCCCAACCCCCACTTGCTAACGAACTTCCTTTGATTCGCGTTCATCAACTTAGATAGATTATCCCCAAACGTCTTATGGCACTTGTGATGAACGTAGACGCTACGAGCGACACGTACCTTGTACCCAGCAATCCTTAACTGCAAGGCATAGTCCGTATCCTCGAAGTTTCCAGGATCGTACCTAGTGTCCCACAGGCCGACTTCCCTCACAGCGGACTTCTTCATCAGCACGCAGAATGACACGAACACGGGAGACTGGTAGTTGTCCTTAACTCCTCCCTTCTCGTTATCACCCCAATCACCAGTATATGTCTGAGGAACTGTGAGGATGTGTTGCGGTGGATTCGCAGAATCTGTGGTGGCACCTACAGCAGCGGTGTCTGGGTATTGCTCCAGCTCGGCAATCATCCTATCTAGCCAGCCATCATCTCCCAGAGGCACCTCGGTATCGTTGTCCATGACCATGACATATTCGGAATCTGAAAACGTCAGTGACGAAGAAAGACCAAGGTTGGTTGCAGAAACAGCGCCCATTGGTGTTCGAGAAACAATGTCAACATCGGCCATGTCTTTATATAGGTCCGATCCGCTCTGCACCAGAATCACTCTATGCGAGCAAACAGTCTGAGCTAGTGACTCTACGCAGTCCTTAGTCATTGACGAACCATTTAATGCTCTGATAACGATGTCTACTTTAGCCATGTAACACCCTAGCTGGGTTGCCGACTACAGTAGTCCCAGCGTCCACATGAGATGTAACGACTGCACCAGCACCAATCACGGCGCCTTCTCCAATGTCGATCAGGCCAATGATGCAGACGTTGGAACCGATTGATACCCCGCTACCTACAGTGATCGGGTACAGTTCGTCGCAACCTCCAGGGCTAGGATATTTAGCGTTACAGAACATCACTCCGGCACCGATGTAGCAATCGTCGTCAATCACAACCTTTCGAGAGATACATGTATTGTTCTGAACCCGCACCCTATCCCCAATAACGGCATCATCAGCAACTAACACATTCTGTCCAAGCATACAGTCTCTACCAACCACTCCTCCGTCCATTACATGAGCCATACGCCATACAACAGTGTGGGCACCGACAATGCCCTCTACCGTGCAGCCAGTAAGCCTAGCCTCATCACTTACATAAGCGTTATGACCAACGTAGGTCCATGGGCCAATCTCGGCAGTCTTTGACACCACGGAACCTGACTCAATAATCGCAGTCTCATGAATCACACAACACCCCCGGAAATCTCCGTGATAGAACCGTTCATGTAATCGCAACTGAAGTGCAAATCCAGCACTCGGACAAGTTCATCAACGCGACCCCATCGACCAATGGGGATTCGTCTACCGATAGACGCGGCCACTTCATCTGGAATCTTCTCAATCATGCCCCTGTCGAAGTAACCCATGCGAATGCAAGACACACCCAAATTCTTGTATGGTAGCTCTAGGGACGCTGTGCGGACAAGACTCTCTATCGCAGCCTTACACGCACCATAGACGGCTGTACCCGGAACACCGAACTTGGTACCGACAACTGAAGATATAAGAACGATCTTAGATCCGGCAGGAGCACGTAAGCAAAACTGCTGAAGCATCAGAGCAGAACCAGTTATGGTAGAACAAACCTCGTCCTGCATCTCGTCATAGTCGATTTTGCTAATGAGATTATTCCACAAACGGCCTGTGGCATTGAGCACGTACCACGGCTTATCAGGTGCCCCGTCAATGTTATGGACATTCTTGAAAAACAACTCGACCGAACTCCAACACTGTAACTCACAATCCTCTCTTGTAGCACCGAACACGGCACCGTAATCGTGCTCGACGTTACTGTAGTGTTCGAGTACCGCAGAACCTATGCCGCCGTTAGCTCCGAATACGATTAGCACTATTGCCGTCTCCAGAACTTAGCCTGGTCCTCACGCCACTTCTTATTACGTTGGTCCCAATCGTGGTGGTAAATAGGCTCGTCAATCCTGGCCTCAGAACTGATCTTGCCAACAAGCCACTTAGACATAGCCTGGTCTTCCTTGTCGCTGATCTTAGGGCAGACAAACGCACGACATATGTCAGCACGTATCGCGCACTTAGGAGTTGCACGACGAGTGTGAAGACCCTCTTTCTGTGTGTCCTGATACTCGTGACTAACCAGCGTCAGGGCATTGAAAGAACCGTTGACGGAATACGTATGCGCGAAACTGACAATATCAACGCCGGGATACTCCTCGATGGACTGCACCAGCCTCT
>Ga0307376_10006672_pt1 | contig 10186 bp, 8 predicted proteins | sample TR2MG_FD_202536 | JGI IMG/M metagenome (GOLD analysis project Ga0307376, IMG submission 202536) | Soil microbial communities from Risofladan, Vaasa, Finland - TR-2 | ecosystem: Environmental > Terrestrial > Soil > Coastal area > Acid sulfate soil | place: Finland: Risofladan, Vaasa | collected...
TTCGCCAGAGTTTTGGCCTGCCTGACCCGTTCAATTTCACAGTTCCGGTAAGCTACACCTACCTGGGAAAGGAGACCCTTGACGGCAAGAGTTACGACGCAATCGGCATCGATTACAATGTGTTTTATCAGGTGCCCAAGCCGTACACCGGTCTTTATCCGACGCTGATCACCGGATTCTCACACCAGACACTCTACTGGGATCAGCAGCATGGGATGCCCTACAGTTATCACGAGAAGTACCTGTTCATATTCACGCTTTCGGACGGCACGTCGGTGCAGTATAGCGGTACGGCGGAATCAAAGGTAACATTGACGAGCACGATGGACCGTCAAAAAGTGGCCGATGACATTCGGGGATCGCTGAAGGACCTCGGTGTCAGAAATACCGAAGTGAAGACCGACAGCCGGGGAGTCACGATCTCCATTGAGAACATCCAGTTTCTGCCCGACTCATCCGAGCTTGTCGATAGCGAAAAGCAGAAACTTCAGCACATCGGCGAGATCCTCAAAAAGTATCCCGATCGGGATCTGCTCATAACCGGTTACACCGCGCTCGCGGGAACCCAAGAGGGCCGGCAGAAGCTCTCTGAAGAGCGCGCTGCGGCGGTCGGCCAGTACCTCCTTTCTCTCGGAGTGCGGACCCGCGATCACATGTCCTTTCGCGGCATGGGAGCTCGCAATCCTGTTGCGGATAACACAACTGAAGCCGGCAGAATGAAGAATCGGCGCGTAGAGATTACCTTGATGGAAAACTGATCAACTGCGGAACTCGCGTGCGAAAAATACTTTACACGAGCTGTAAGATTCGCTATTATAATCCTGTATATCAGTAGGGAAACGTAAGATCTTATGATTTCGAGTCAGATACGGTACGCTACGCGTGGTTTGGTCTATCTCGCAATGCACTACGGTGGAGCTCCGGTGCCACTGCGTGAAATCGCGGCATTCGGGAAGATACCGGAGAAGTATCTGGAAACGATATTCTCCGGGCTCAGGCGAGGACATCTTGTGGAGAGTGTGAAAGGCAAGCGCGGCGGTTATCTGCTTCAGACTTCGCCCGACCGGACTACTCTGCTCGATGTGATCCGCGTTTTCGATCCCGCCCTGGTAACCGGTGAGCTACCGGAGGGTGACCCGGACTACGCCCTATGGAGAGAGGTTGAGGACGTCCTGGTAAAAAAGCTATCCACGCTGAGTCTTTCGGGAGTTCTTGATTTGCTTCGCAGCAAAGATAAAACGTTGCATTACGCAATATAGGGAAGGAGAATACAGATGAAGGCAAATAGTATCACCGAGTTGATCGGCAACACACCGTTGCTGGAACTGGGACGCATGGCGGAAGGAATCGACGCGCACGTTCTGATCAAACTCGAATCTCAGAATCCTCTCTCGAGCGTGAAGGACAGAATCGGTCTCGCAATGATAGAGGCTGCTGAGAAATCCGGTAAGCTGCGGCCCGGCTACACGATCGTCGAGGCCACCAGCGGAAATACTGGGATCGCACTCGCGTATATCGGTGCGGCAAAAGGGTACAAGGTGATTCTGACAATGCCGGATACGATGAGCATGGAGCGTCGGCGACTGCTCAAGGTCTTCGGTGCCGAGCTCATATTGACCCCCGGTCCCGAGGGAATGAACGGTGCAGTTGCACGGGCGGAGGAGATTGTAAAGGCCACACCGAATGCGTTCATGGCAAGGCAGTTCGATAACGAGGCGAATCCCGATGTTCACTATCGGACAACCGGTCCGGAGATCTGGAAAGACACAGACGGCAAAGTGGACATTCTGGTTGCCGGAGTTGGAACAGGCGGTACTATTACCGGCACGAGCCGAAAACTGAAAGAACTGAAGCCATCCGTGGTATCCATCGCCGTTGAACCTGACGGATCGCCGGTGCTTTCCGGTGGAAAGGCCGGGCCACACAAGATTCAGGGAATCGGCGCCGGATTCGTTCCGAGCGTCTATGACAAAACCGTTGTGGACGAAGTGGTCCAGGTGAGTTCCGATGACGCGGGAAAGACCGCGCGTGCGCTTGCTCGCACGGAAGGTGTGTTGTGTGGAATATCGGCGGGCGCCAACGTGTTCGCCGCCCTTCAGGTGGCGCGAAGACCCGAGAACAGAGGGAAGACCATCGTTACGGTAATCTGTGACACCGGTGAGCGATACCTCAGCACATGGCTGTTTGAAGAGTAAAGTTCCAAAAATAATAAGGAGAATCTCATGGCCAGTCAGAAATTCGAAACGCTCGCTCTTCACGCGGGCCAGGTGAAAAGTGAAACCGACCCAAGCCGTGCCGTGGCGGTGCACCGCACGACCGCCTACAACTTCAAGGACGCAGCGCACGCGGCAAATTTGTTTGCCCTGAAGGAACTTGGCTTCATCTACACGCGGATCATGAACCCGACACAGGAGGTGCTCGAGAACCGCGTGGCCGCCGTCGAAGGCGGAGCCGCGGCCCTCGCGCTCGCGTCAGGAACTTCTGCCATCTTCTATTCGATCATCAACATAGCATCGCATGGTGACGAGATCGTCTCAAGCAGTCACCTTTATGGCGGCACATATACGATGTTCCATGATATCCTGCCGCAGTTCGGCATCACGACGAAGTTTGTCGATCCGCTCAACCTTCAAGCGCTGGAATCTGCCATTTCGCCGAAGACGAAGGCGGTGTTCCTCGAAACTATCGGTAATCCATCGCTCTCGGTCGCTGATTTCGACGGTATATCGGCGATTGCACACAAGCACCACGTACCTGTCATAGTCGACTCGACCTTCACGACTCCCTATCTGTTCCGACCACTCGAGCATGGAGTGGATATCGTTGTCCACTCACTCACCAAGTGGATGGGCGGTCACGGCACCGGAATTGGAGGCATCGTGGTTGACGGTGGTAAGTTCGACTGGACGGATTCCAAGTTCAAGACGATGAATGAGCCTGATGAAAGCTATCACGGAATTCGTTTTGCCCGCGACCTCGGACCGCTGAACCCTATCGGTTACCTGCTGCGCATGCGCGTCGTTCCGCTTCGAAATCTCGGTGCAGCTATCGCGCCGGATAACGCGTGGATCTTCCTGCAGGGAATCGAAACGCTCTCTCTGCGCATGGAACGGCACAGTGAAAACGCGCTGAAAGTTGCCGAGCATCTGGTGAAACATCCCAAAGTTGAGTGGGTCCGCTATCCAGGGCTCGCCAATGATCCGTCGCACGCGAATGCCAAGAAGTACTTCCACGGCGGCTTTGGCGGCATGGTTGTCTTCGGTATAAAGGGCGGTATGAAGGCGGGAGAACGTTTCATCAACAGCGTGCAACTATTCTCGCACGTCGCAAACGTCGGTGACGCGAAGAGCCTCGCTATTCACCCCGCGAGCACGACGCACTCCCAGCTTAATGAAGTGCAGCAGACGCAGGCCGGACTGCAGCCGGAGCTTGTGCGTCTTTCGATCGGCATCGAGCATATCGATGACATCCTCGGAGATCTTGACAACGCACTGGCGAAGTCCTGAGTGACAAATCATTGATATCGTGCAACAATTTTCGCGATGCTGCATGAGAACGAACTTTTTGAAGCCCTTCTTGCAGAAATGCATGAAGGGCTTTGCATTACCGATACAGCCGAACGTATAGTTGGCTGGAACAGAGCCCTCACCGCCCGCACTGGCATTGATGCAGCGATTGCCGTCGGAAGGCCCTTCGCCGAGTTCTCACAGGCAGCTGTCTGGCGAACTGTTGCCGCGTTGCCGGATATACAACTTCATTTTGCCCAAGCAATCGAGACAGAGTCCAACATTCAGGCAGATGAGCCGGCGCGCGAGGTTGCCGAAGAGGTACAGATGCTGTGGAGCGGGTTGCAGCAGTTCCTTGAGGCGCTGCCCTGCATCGCCATGGTCCTCGATAAGGAGGGCACCCTCTTGTTTGCAAACTCAGTTGCGCGCGCCGGCTGTGATATCTCCGCAGACTCGAGTTTCGCGCAGACCATTCGAAAAGTGGTGCAGGAAGGGTTGCCGGTGACCGGTCGCCGGATTCAGCTGCAGGATTCGGAGGGAGATCTGGCGCAGATAGAAATTGCTATGCTGCCCGCGCATTTCGCAAGCATTGGTTCCAACTTCGAGCCGCTCATTCTCTGCGCCGGCGCCGAGTCCGACGATGTGTTTGCGACCCGGCAGGAACTGACGCGCGAGAGGAATCAGCTTGCGGCAACGCTCGACGGAATCGGCGACGGCGTTGCGGCGGTCGATGCAGCCGGCCGGATTCTCCTCATGAACGCAGTGCTCGAGGAGCTTTCCGGGGTAACCGTGGGGGATGCGAGCGGACGGCTGCTTGAGGAAGTCATGCCGGTCTTCAACGAACACAACAGCAGCCCCGCCGACGGCGTCGTGACCTTCATACGCTCCGGTTCCCGACGCGTCGAACGACACAATCTCGTTCATATTCGCCGTGGCGGTGAAGCGGTGCTGCTCGAGCAGACGCTGCAGGCCGTCGTAAATCGGGATGCCAGCGTCTCCGGCGCGGTGATCGTATACCACGATGTCACCGAGAAGCGGCGGACCGAGGAGGAGCTTCGCAAGGCACAGAAACTTGAGTCGATCGCAACCATGGCTCGAGGGATTGCTCATGATTTCAACAATATTCTGACCGCAATTCTGGGAAGCATTACGCTCCTGCGGATGGCAAACTCCTTCGATCACGATTTCTTCGAGAGTCTCTCCGACGCGGACCGGGCAGTTGCGGAGGCAAAGACGCTAACCCGGCAGCTTCTGGTGTTCGCCGAAGGGCGCGCGTCAGTCAGAGACGACACCTTGCTGGGGGAGCTCGTGAGCAGCGCCGCTGACTTTGCGCTTCGGGGCACCAATGTCCGGGCCCGCTACGAGATAGCCACCGATCTCTACACCGTTCGGGCCGACAAAACGCAGATAGTACAGGTGATACAGAACATCGTGATGAACTCGCGAGAAGCGATGCCCGAAGGAGGCAACGTCACACTCGGTGCTGCGAACGTGCGGCGCACGTTTCCGGATCGACCCGGTATCGAGCGGGACTTTGTCGCTATCACCGTCAAAGACCAGGGCTCTGGAATCCCGCGGGACTACATTGCCCGCGTATTCGACCCCTATTTCACCACGAAGGCCAAGGGTGCCGGTCTGGGCCTGGCAATCGCGTATTCTATAGTTCGAAATCACGACGGATACATTGAACTTGAGTCAGTTCTGGGTTCCGGGACCACGATCACCGTCTTCCTTCCCGCCTCACGAAATGTCGAGCCGCAGGCAACCGAGTCGATGCAGGAGAGCCCTCCGCGGTTCAACCGCAGGGTACTGGTGCTCGAGGATGAGCGCATCGTCCGTGACGTGCTACTGAAGATGTTTACGCGGATTGGCTGCAAGTGCAGTTTTGCGGAGAATGGAGTCGATGCCATCTATGCTTACGAGAAGGCACGTGAATCAGGTTTTCCCTTCGACATGGTCGTGCTCGACCTCACGGTGCCTGGCGGTATGGGTGGGCAGGAGACCATGCAACGGCTTACTGAAGTGGATCCCAACGTTGTGGCCGTCGTGTCGAGCGGTTACGTGAATGATCCGGTCATTGCCGATTGCGAACGGTTTGGCTTCAAGGCGACCATCATCAAGCCCTACAGCATGCAGGACCTGGTGCGGCTGCTCAAGAGACTGTTTCCTCCGGACTCTTCGGATTCTCAACGTTGAAAGTTGATGTCTCGGCTTTTTCCGAAAGAAAAGACAGATCCGACCACGCGCCGTTGACCAGCAGTTGGTGCGGCTTGAAGTTGGCTTTGTATGCCATCTTCCGACTTCCTGGCACGTAAAAGCCCAGGTAGAGCCATTTCTTGCCGAGCGACCGCGCGTACACGATCTCCTGGGTCACGGAGAAAGTCCCGAGGCTACGGCCTGATTCCCGTGGATCAAACGCGAAATACACGCTGCTCACGCCGTCGGGCAACACATCGATCCATCCGGCACCGATGAGCCGACCGTCTGCAAAGTAGCGCATGATCTGAGTCTTTTGCGGTGAATCGGCAAGGAAGTGTTCGAACTCAAGCTCGGTAGTGGCGTCAGCGGCGTTGTGGCGGCTTTCTACGTATCTGCAGTAGAGTTCGTAGGTCTCCCGGTCGAACACGCTCGGCGCAACCGTGAATCTGACGTCCTCGTTGCGCCGCATGACTCTCCGCTGTGATTTCGAGGGTAAAAAGTCCTCCGCCGGAACGCGAATTGGAATGCAGCTCGCGCATCCGGGACAGTGGTTCTGATAGTAGGTACGGCCGCTTCGTCGCCACCCGTGGGAGAGCAGGTTTTCGTACATGCGTGGATCGGCTTCCGCCGATGAAAAACTGTGAGTAATCCATTTTCGATTTTCGAGATAGGGGCACTGCCCGTGATCCATCTCGTATAGCGACACACGCATGATCCTGACTTGCATGCTATACGGTCGAAGTCAATGCTGTCAATTCGCGGTTCGTTCAGCGCGTTGAATGCTCGATGCGCTGCTGATATAATTCGCGCATGTCAAAAGTGCGCATCATCGGAATCTCAGGCGGCTCGGGCTCCGGAAAAACGACAATTGTCCGCAAGATCTCCGAGATCGTACCTGACTTTGTGTTCGTTCCTCAGGACAACTACTACAAGTCTGCAGATCAAATGCCGGGACGACAGGAGAGTGTCGACAGCCGCATTCTGCATGCCAACGCTGAAGTCTCGGCGGATGCTGACCGGAAAACCCGCCTCAATTTCGATCACCCGTCGGCTTTCGACAATGACCTGCTGTGCGGCCACCTGAGGGAGCTGAAAGCCGGCAGGTCAATTGATATGCCGCAATATGATTTTGTTCACGACCGCCGTGCGGAGAAGACAATCCATGTAGAGCCAAAACGAATAGTGATTTTTGAAGGAATTCTGATCTACTTCGAGCCGGCAATACGGGAGCTCATCGATCTGAAGCTCTTTGTCGACACTCCCGACGATATCAGGTTCATCCGGCGGTTGCGCCGCGACCTGACCGAGCGTGGTCGAACAGTGGATTCTGTCATCAGTCAGTATCTGCAGTCTGTTCGGCCGGGTCACTATCAGTTTATAGAACCGACAAAGGCGTACGCCGATCTCATCGTGCCCGAAGGCGGAAGCAACGAGAAGGCGCTTCAGGTCCTCGTCTCCTTCATGCGGGATATCCTCTCAAACGACTGAGTCTCCCACCTTCCGCATCAGCGCAGTGTAGAACTCGACGGCGCGTGCGAGGTTACCGTGAGAGACTCTCTCATCGATCCCGTGAACTCGTCTGAGGTCGCGGATCGAGAGCCTGAGGGGAGTGAAACGAAAAATGTTCCGGGTCAATCCGAGGTAGTGTCTGCTGTCAGTGGTAGCGTTTAGCAGGTAGGGTGCGCACAGCGCCTCAGGGAACACTCGGTGCACTGTCTGGGCGATCAGAAGGAAGTGTTCAGCCGATACGGCGTCCGGGAAAACGGGTTGAGCTGGCTCATCGCCTGGGAGCAGTTCAATTCGGATTTTGCGATCGGCTACCACTCGGGTGATGCGTCGAATAACCGATCGAACAGTGACACCGGGCAGCGTGCGGAGGTTGACGATTGCAGCAGGCTGTGGCCGAGGTTCGGCGGCCGGCGTGCTGCCGGAGAGTGTGGTGACCGTCTGCGAAGTGCGGATCAGCTCGGAAGTTGCGATCGTTGCCGCAAGGGAACGCAGGAGAAGCCGGGAGAAAAGGCGCGGCATCCGGTACAACAGTCGGGCCGGCCAGGGGACCCCCGGGGCGACGGCGCGTAGGAGTTCCCGCACCGGATAGGTGAGGTGCGGCCGGAAGGGGGAGCAATCGATTCGATTGGCTGCACGATTGATTCGTTCGCGCGCCGAATCCTCCGGCAACGATTCGCCGTCTACGGCAGGAACCGTGGACAGCTTGATGTTCAGTTCTCCTTTTTCAGCTATTCCCACCAGGGCAACCGGATGTTGAACTGCTGGCAGAAAGCCGTCGAGTACCGTACCGCCTTCGTCAAAGATTGCCCCAAGCCGAATCCCGCGATCGGTGAGTGTTTGCGCGATTGTACCGGCACCTCGATCACCCCCTATCTCCTCGTCTCCGCCAAAGCAGAGATAGAGAGTCCGTTGCGGCGTGAAACCCTGCTCGGTGAGCCTCTCCACCGCCTCAAGCAGCGCCGCCACCGAAACCTTGTCATCGAGTGTTCCCCGTCCCCAGACGAACTGATCGTCGATGAACCCGCTGAACGGAGGGTGCGTCCAGGTATGCGCCGTCGATAACTCCACGGTGACAACATCCCAGTGGGCGAGAAATGCAGAAGCCTGAAGCGAAGGGTCTCTCCCGTGCCAGGTATAGAGCAGTGCGTAATCGCCAAGCTGTTCGCACTCGAGGCGCGCATGCGCGCGCGGGAACTCCCGCTCCAGCAGCTTCCGAAACGCCCGGTTGCTGTCAAGATCCACCTGATCCGGATCTGCAATGAGGTGAGCGAGCTTGATGCTCACTTCGGGCACGCTCACCTCCGCTGGCGACCCTTCATCCTGGCGGCGGCAGCTTCGATTGCAGCCGCGACCGACCGCTCGGCGGGCACCTCGGCGTGAAGCCCGCTGATATCCCGGAGAATTGCGCTCAATCCGCGCGGAAGCACTTCGGCGCGAAACCTGGAGTCGGCCGGAAAGAGCTCGCCGTCCGCGCCTTCGGAGGCGAACTCCAGTGCGGCAAGGTAGGCGTCGACGATGTCGTTGTAGGGGAGTGAGCGCTCTTCGGCGAGGACCATCGCGCCAACCAGTCGGTCCTCACGCCCGAGTTTCCGGTAGAGATCGCGGCCGACCCGGTGGATCGTGTCGCCAAGGGAACGGTTGCCAAACCTCCGCAGCAGATCCTGGACGTGGTCGCGGAGCTCCCTGATTGTGAACACCTCCGGGTAGGAGGACGCGAGCGCTTCGGCCGATTGAATCATTGCGCCCCGGGTCCTGTCGAAAACCTCAGGAATCCCGATAGCAGCTGCAATTGTCGTCGGCCGGCGTTGGTCGAGATATCCAAAGTATGCACACGCAGCGTGACCGAGATTATGGACAAAAAGTTTCCGGTCGACGTAGGCGCGAATATTGTCTACAGCGACAAGCCCGGGGACCTCGGGAATGTCGGAACGGAAGCCGCTTCGATTGACGATGAGCGTATTGTAGGCTTCGGCGAAGACCCACAGCGGATCGACCGCCAGGTCCTCGGCTCGCATGATTGGAACCATCTTGCCGATGCTCGTTTCGACAAGTCCGACCGCGGAGTCCAGCTGTTCGCGCGTGATCGGAAGTTCCTGCTGCAGTCTGGAGAGCAGCTGGGTCCGGAAGAGCTCGGCTCCTCCGCGAATGTTCTCGGCGATGATGATATCGAGCGGTCGCCGGGGCGGCGATCCCTCCGATCCATCCCGAGCCTCATTGCGCGCCCTGATGCCACGTGCAATCAGGCCGATGACCGGCTTAAGCGCGTTCTGGCCGACCGACGTGGCAAGAAGGTCGGCTCGAGCAATTTCGTTGGCCACCGCATCGATATCCGAAGCGTCGATGGCCCGCACGCCGGAAACCTCGACGATCTGGTCAGGCTGGTCATTCGCCTTGACGACGACCCGATAGCTGCCCGCTTCATTCAGCTCACTCACCAGTTTGCGGTCGATGTCGGCAAATACTACCTCGTATCCTGCTCGCGCGAAGAGCTGGCCGATGAAGGATCGGCCGATGTTTCCTGCGCCGAACTGGAGGAGTCGTGGGCGCCCGGCGCCGGTCATTCGATTACCCCGTCGCCATTGCGTGGCCTAAAGCCGGTCTGATCGAGGTAGTGGCGGTACATTCGAGTGAGGTTCTCCCGTTTTTCGCCGGTCCGGGATTCGATGAAGGTGCCACCCACGTAGTAGCAGGCGTAACCACCCGATACTACACCGAGGCTGCTCGCGAGGCGGATGTCGAGGCGGTCGCTCATCCCGCCGCGCAGCTGACCAACGAGTGAAGCCAGCACGCCGCCGACGAAGTTGTCTCCGCAGCCTGTTGTGTCACCCCGTGCGACACCTGAGGTCCGGTCGCCGGCAATCTGATCGCAGACCGGAATCATGTCCGGCGCACTCTTCTGAAACGGTTTTCCGTTTGCAGCGAAGACGACCGGCGCCGGTCCCTGCGTGATGATCGTCGCCTTTACTCCGTGA
>Ga0307376_10006674_pt1 | contig 10184 bp, 10 predicted proteins | sample TR2MG_FD_202536 | JGI IMG/M metagenome (GOLD analysis project Ga0307376, IMG submission 202536) | Soil microbial communities from Risofladan, Vaasa, Finland - TR-2 | ecosystem: Environmental > Terrestrial > Soil > Coastal area > Acid sulfate soil | place: Finland: Risofladan, Vaasa | collected...
TAGGGATATGTTGGTGGAAGAAACAACTAACGTATTTATTGGTCAGATAAAAAGTATGTCGTTTCAGGGAAGTGATGTTCAAGCTAAATGCGTTGGTTTTGAACATTTTCTAAAACAGATAGTTCCAAGATATAGGTATGGACCTGGTTGCCAACACACTTTGTTTAGTAGTAGATGCCGTCTTATTGCGAGTAATTATGCAGTAACAATACAATTAGATGAAGTTAGTGATGATGGGATGACCTTGACTTCTACTGGGTTTGGGGAGTATCCTGATGACTATTTCACTTTGGGTTATTTCGACTTTGGGATTTATTCAAGAATGTTTACTTATCATATTGAAGACGTTGTTAAATTGCGATATTTTATCGTTAGTCTGGAAGCAGGAGATATAATAACAGCATATCCAGGTTGTGATAAAACGAGGGCAACTTGTATTTCTAAGTTTAATAATCTAAATAATAATCTTAGTTTTCCTAATATACCAAGAACTAATCCATCGTTGTGGGTATAAGGTATGAAACCATTTTTTAGAACGAAAGAAAGAGAAAATAGATTGCTCGAAATTTTAGAGAGTTGGGAGGGCACCCCTTTCAGGCATCATTCAGGGGTCAAGCATTTTGGAGTTGATTGTGCTCATTTTGTTGGTTGTGTAGGAAAAGAATTAGGTATTATAGAAGGTTTTGTCGCTACTGAATATTCAAGAGACTTTTGTTTACATACTCGTGAGGAAGGATTTCTTGGTCATCTTAGGTCTCACCCTACATTAGAAGAGGTTAGTATCAATAATCTTATGAATGGAGATATACTACTGTATAAGTTTGGTCGTGTTTCTGGACATGCGGCTATTTATTTTGACGGTTATGCTTGGCAGTCAAGATCTAAAGCAGGGGTCATCAAAATTAATTGTGTCCTTGATCGAAAAAGATTAACAAATGCGTTTAGAATAATGGAGAAATAGTGATTGTTCATTCTTTAGATAGTAGGCGTCATGTAGTAGAGAAAGACCTATTTGTTTCTAATGGAGGGGTGTATTTAAAATATCAAGAAAAAGAAACTTTAATAGAAAAGGATGTTGGAGTATGGAATGCTTTATATGGCAAGAAACGCCGAAATACCATTGTGCATATGTTAAACTTAACTTCCAAGTGTAATCTCGAGTGTGACTATTGTTACTTTAAGAAGCTTCGTTCTGGTTGGGGTAGTTTTGAGATGGATTTGGAAAAGTGTAAAATTGCTGTATCTATGATGAAAGATGTTTCTAAAGATGTCAGGACTATGAGTAGTAAGGATGTTATGCTTAGAGATAGTAATTTTCCAAAAATGCGGTTGAGTGGTGGAGAACCAACCGTGTGGCAACCACTACCAGAGTTGTTGAAATTTATAGTTGAAAATAAAAATAATGGTATTTCAGTTTTGACTAATGGCTTGAATCTTGCAGACAAAGATTATATTAAAAGAATTCCCAATGTTCCTCAGATAACGTGGGCTGTTACTGTTAGGGACACTTCCGAAGTGACGTGTAAGGCAATAGAAAATATTATTGAGAATGGTAATCAGCTTGTTTTTAATTTAGTATTTGATAACGTTGATACGGTTCGAGAACTTACGAATTTTTGTGTCCAATGGAGTCCGCAGATTATACGGTATAGAATTCTTGTAGACTATCCAACGGGAGTAGTTTACGGGTATCAGAGCGATATGATAGATTTTATATGTGAACATTTTGGGATAGAAAAGTCGTCATACCTACGAAATTGTAGAAGTACTTCCCCGTATGTTTCATGTTTACCTTATTATCATACAGGGCAAGCGTTTTCCATTTATACGATATTAACTCCTACATGGGAAGTAATCATTTTAGAGGAAGCTATAAAATCGAGAACCTATTTATTCAGTTCGATAACAAACAGGTATGATTCTTTGATATTTGAGACTATGAATGATAGCAATGAATTCCGAAGGTGGAGAATGGAGGTCGGTACATGAGTTTTAGTAACTTTATGTCTGGGGTAGTTGGAGCAATCTACGGATTTATAAGGGGTGGTCCATATGGAGCTGCAATAGGCTTCGTTATAGGTTTTGGATTGTCTCTTGCGGCAGATGCCATGGCTCCAGATATGCCTTCTCCTGGTCAACCCCAAACTGCCAAACTTAATATTCCTACTGCTGATGAAGGGATACCTATTCCGGATTTACTTGGTATTACTAAATTATCCGGCAACTACTTTCAGTATTTTGGTAGTAGGGTAGTTGAAGTGACTGAAGAGTCAGGCGGAAAAGGAGGTGGAGGCGAGGAATATGTTACAGGTTACAAATACTACCTTTCTTTTGCTATGGGTATTGCTTTAGGTCCAGTCGACTATCTTTATGCTGTGTATTCCGGAGACGATCTTATTTGGAGTGGGGCACTTCAGAGACCTGCTAGTGGGCTGGAAATAGTACCTCTTGGGGAATATATTGAAAAGTTTGGTATGGAAATTCCTATTGAAGATGAACAGGAACCCAGTACCGTAGTAGGGAATATGTACTTTTACTATGGCACAGACAATCAGGCGGCAAATAGTAAAATGGTTGCAAATATTTCAAATACCCCTCCGTATAGAGGTCTTTGCTATGCCTTCTTTGATGATGTATTTATAGGTGGTGTCAATAGAGTTCCCAGTGTCAGATTTGTTATTGGTAAATATCCGGAGCAAAGTTTTAATGAGAATGAAGTAATAGATGTTTATGATTACAATCCTGCCCACGCGATTTGGTATGTTATGACTCATGATTTAATGGCTGATTTGCCAGAGGAGTTTATGGATGAGGTTACATTTTCCGGTGTGGCTGATACTTTGTTAGATGAATCGAGAGGTGTTAGTATGTTGTTTGACAGACAGCAAACTTCTTTAGCTTATGTAGAAACTATATTGAACCACGTCGGTGGTATTATGACGTATGGTTGTGATAGTAAATTGGAAGATGAGTAAAAGCTATGACTTCTAAATTTAAAATAAAATTGTTTCGTGGCGGAGATGAAGTAGAGGATATGCCAGTAGTAACTGAAGAGGATTGCCTTACTGAACCAACGTTTGAGAGACCTTCTTTTTTAGGTACTACAAACGAAATAAAAATTCAGTATGCGAAAAGAAAAAAGATATCTGTATAAGTTTTAAATAAAAGAAAAATGAATGGCTGTATTCAAAATAAAATTACTGCGAGCGACGGAATCGAAAGATGATATACCAGTCATTAATGAAGATCATTTTATTGGAGATCCTACTGTTGCCCGTTTAGATTATGCCGAAACTATTAATGACATAAAAGTTCAATATGTAAAATTTATATGGTTTACACAAGTAAGGATTACTCAGGAAGTTGTTGAAACATTAAGGCAGGGATTACCTTATGCGAGACTTACGCAAGATGTTATTGAGTATATACATCATGGAGTTCCTTATGCGAGACTTACGCAAGATGTTATTGAGGTACTTGGAGAATATTCTATATCTTCGTCTTCATCTTCCTTGTCTTCATCTTCCTTGTCTTCATCAAGTTCGAGCTTATCAAGTAGTAGCTCATCAAGTTCGAGCAGGTCGTCGTCGAGTAGTAGCTCATCAAGCAGTAGTTTGTCAAGTTCGAGCGTATCCAGTTCCTCGAGGAGTAGTAGTTCTTCATCAAGTTATTCAATGGTTCCAAGTGAATGGACGTGGGGTCATGATACAGGAGTTGTTGAATCAAACGTTGAAAACCTATCGGATGGTAGTGGTACAGCAGAAATTATGGGTAGTGGGGATTCTGAAGCCATTTGTATATACACTGGAGAATATTGGATACTACCAGCAAAGAATACAGGAAATGTAGATGTTGAAATAACGTACGATCAATATGCAGTTGGATTTGGAAGTGGTACTATTGAGTATAGAACAGGAGCGACAAAGGTGGCTTGTGAAGCTGCTTCATGGAATACTTATTCATCTTATTTTACATCACTCGGTTGGGTTCAGATAAAAGTTTCTATATAGAAGGAGATAAAAATGGCACTGCTATGGTTTGATGGGTTTGAAAGTTATAACGACGCTGATGATATGGAAATGATCGGATATAATTGCCATGCAGTTGATATTGGAACTAGTAGTGGGCGGAGATCAAGCCGATGTCTACGATTAGATCAGGAATCTTTTCAAAGCGCAGGGTACGTATCGGTTCCAGTTTCGGGTACTCCCGCCATAGTCATATTTGGCATAGCAATATATCAAAATTCAAACGAGGCACCTACGGATGATAAGCAATTATTTAGAATATATGATTTATTTGCTGGAGGATTGCTACATTTAACATTTCATGCAAATGCAGACAGGTCAATCAGAATAGAAGATTCTGCCGATTCGATATTAGCAACTTCCGATACTGGAGTTTTATCATCGTTGCAATGGTTTTATCTCGAAGTGAAAGTTACCATTTCAGGCACTGTTGGACAGATAACAATAAAAAAAGATGGAGTCTCAGTGCTTTCTACTGCTGCCAATCTGAATACCTTAAATGGCAGCAATGCATATGTCGGGCGGATTGATATTAGTCTCACAAGATCTGAAGTAATGAATTACTATGACGATTTTTATATCTGCGATAATTCGGGGACTAAAAATAATGATTTTCTTGGTGATGTCAGGGTCGATCCAGTTAGGCCTGACGGAGCAGGCACGCATACGGATTTTTCTCCGTCTGCTGGAAGTAATTATCAGAATGTTGATGAAACCTATCCCGACGGTGATACGACTTACAACGACGGATCAGGTGTTGCAGATCAAGATTCATACGGACTTCCAGCACTCCCATCTCCTGCCGGTACCACTATATATGGAGTCAAGGATCAGATAACCGTAAGAAAAACAGATGCAGGATCAAGACAATGTAAACTTTTAACAGTTCAGGGGGGGTCTGATTATCTTGGCGATGCAATTATTTTAAGTGATACGTATATAACAGAAACAAGAATTATGGAGGATAATCCAGACGATTCCGCCGCATGGGAAGATGCTGATATATCTGGTGGTGAAATTGGTGTGGAGATTACAGTTTCGTCATCGTCAAGTAGTAAGAGTTCAAGTAGTAGTAGTTCAAGTTCATCGGCTTAATCTTTTAGCCTTTAACGGTATTATATTAATGACAGATATTATCACCCATAATTGGACAACTTACACCAATGGAGCAATGACTGTATCGGCATCGTCCGAGTACAGTGGTCGTTCTGCGTGGGAAGTTTTTAATACCAGCCTGTCGGAATACGGCTCATGGTTGTGTAATGCTACAACTGGCTGGTGGAAAATAGATCTTGGTGTCGGAGTCGATCTTCTTGGGATTGTTATATATCATCCCAATACAATATCCAATAAGAATAGAGCACCAAAGAATTTTACTGTTCAGGGTTCAAATAATGATACTGACTGGGATACACTATTAACTGTTACTGATTCGATTGACTGGGAAGCAAGTGAAGGAAGAGAATTTGAGTTTAGTAGTCATGGTTCGTATCAGTATTATAAAATAGACATAACTGCCAACAATGGAGATTCAAGCTATATACATATAGCAGAATTGGCATTGCATACCACTTGGGATGGTGGAAGTGCCCGTATCACTCATGCAATACGGGAAGTTTTAAGAGATGGAGAACCAAAAGCACGTATCACCCATGCAATGAGAGAGGTATTGAGGGATGGAGAGCCAAAAGTACGTATCACCCATGCCATACGGGAAGTTTTAAGAGAATATGTATGTGTTTGGTATATTGAAGATATTGAATTAAAATTTTATTCGTAGAAGGAGCAGAAAATGGCTTTGGTATTTATGGATAGTTTTGATCATTACGCAAGTGGTGACGTTCTTAAAAAGTGGGATTACTGGGGTGGATATGTCTGGGGTGCTATTTATATAGGGGTTACTGTTCAGAATATTCCGGTAAGAAGGTCTGGAACTAAATATCTATTTGTTGGTGATCAGTGGGTGGAAAGAGATGTTGTTGATGTAGTTACTGGTTTAGATATATATACTTTTGTAGTTGGTTTTGCTTGTTATTATCAACAGGGGTGTGATAATATGAATGTATATATGATGACCTCTGATCGAGATACTCAAATCAGGATTAATATTACATCTGATGGTAAAGTAAAAATATATAGAGGAAGTACCCTCCTTGAAGAAACCCCTCAAGACTATGTTAGTCCAGGTACGTGGTTTCATATAGAAGCGAAAGTAGTACTAGATGATACTGTTGGATCTTATGAAGTTAGACTTAATGAGGTTACCGTTCTTAGTGGTAGTGGAATAGACACACAAGCATATTCTGGAGAAGGGGTAGCAAAAATTAGATTAAGTGGGGGACAGTACCAATCTGGTTATGGAGCATTTGATGATTTCTTTTTCCTTGATGGAAATGCTTCTGACGATCCTGCGAATCTCAATAATGACTTTCTTGGTGATTGCAGAATAGATTGTATATATCCAAATGCGGCAGGGGATTATACAGATTTTACTCCCTATCCTTCTGCTCCTAATTATGAAAATGTTGATGATCCACATATTACAGAGGGTGGTGATATAGATGATGACGAAACTTATAATGAATCTCCTACAGTTGGGCATAAAGATATTTACAATCTCGAAAGTGTGGAAGCATTGGGTACCCCTATATATGCAGCAGCACAGAATAGTTGCATGAGGAAGACAGATGCTGGTAGAAGATATGTAAGACAACTTATAAAGGTCAATGGAACTGATTATCTACGGGATACAGGACTTACGAATAATGATGGGGAGTGGTATCTTACGGATAACTATAAAGTTACACAAAGACCGCTTGATGTAAATCCCGATACCGAACTGGCTTGGACAGAATCGGATCTTAATAGTTTGCAGTCAGGAGTTCAAATAACAGTGTAGGGAGGGTTGTATGGATATAGTAGAAGCCATGGTACAAGCTGATGATCCAGCAAATATAAGAATTGTTGGTCATAATATCACAAAGTCAGTAAGGCTTATGATGTTCACTAACACCAGAAATGCTCAATGGGCAGCGGATCGTTTTATTAAATACTTTGCTTATCCATTTGCTTCTCTATCCTTTACTGCTAATAGGAATGTATTTCGGTATCAGGTTGGAGATAATTTTCGGTGGTCAAGTAAACGTTTGAATATAAACAACATGGTTTTCCGAATCGTCAAGGTTACAGAAGAAAATCTTATGAAGGAAACTATAAGGATTGATGCTGTAGAAGATGTGGAATACATGGCAGGTGCCGCTACTTATGCAAATATTCCGGTTGGTAGTAACCCAACATTACAAAGAAGTGCAGTAAATGCACTAACTGATTTCGTACTTTTTGAAGCACCTTACACTATTGCTGGTAACGATATAAAAATAATACCTCTTGCTGCAAGAAGGACTGGTTTGGAAAATGGGTTTGGTGTTTTTATGAGTTTAACCGGAGATTCTTACACAATAGTCCAGCAGGTAACGACTTTTGCTGTTGTTGGAACTTTGGTGAGTGGCTATACAAATAACACTTTTGAGATAGATGAAACAGTAGGATTCCAAGTAACTATTCCATCATATGCTTCACAACTTTCTTCGATAACTGAGGTAGAGCTATTTGGTCCTACTAACCTTTCACTACTTGGAAGCACTACAGAAGGTGAAATAATTACATGGAGAACAATTACCCCAGTATCAGGAGACGTATATGAGATAACTGGTGTGTATAGGAATAGATGGGGTAGTGATAGGATTAACCATCCTGCCGGGACAAAATTTTTCTTTATAGGAACGAATTATACTACTATAGTGAACGAAAATTTTACATATGGGAATACTGTTTATTTTAAACTTGTTCCATATTCAGGACCTATTATTGGGTCTATTGCTGAGCTTGATGCAACTGAAGTTACTTTTGTTGGGGTATCCAGAAGACCTTATGACCCAACAAACTTCGGTTGCAATGGAGTCTACCTAACTCCTACTTATACTGGAAATTGTGTTTTGACTTGGTCTCCAAGAGTTAGAGGGGATGGTCTTGGTCTTGGAAATCCGGATTATGCTGTTGAGAATCCTTCCCACGAAGGGTTGTTTGAGATAAAAGTTTATGTGAACGGATTGCAGGTAAGAGTAAGCACTGGGATTGATGCCGAAACTTGGACATATACTACAAGTATGAATATTGCTGACAATGGTTCTCTTGCCAATACCATATTATTCAGATTGAGAAACTATTTAACTTATGAGAATGTTGATTATACTTCAGCATGGGTTGATCTAACAGTAAACAAGGAGTAGAACAATGGCTAACATACACGGACTTCCGACAATCGACTTTTCTGTAGTAGGGTGGAATGGGCCTTTTAGCTCGTTTATAGAAATGGTAGATGCTTTACTTTACACCTATTTGCCTATAACACTTGGAGAATCGGTTAGTATTCGGGATGCCCTCTATTGTCATACTAACGGTAAGTGGTACAAGGCAACGGGCTTAGTTGGAGAGGTAGCTTTGGGCCTTGCCCATACTGCAGGTTCTGTTGATGGAGAAATTGCTTTGCAGATGAGAGGTACTGTAACTTATGCTGGTTGGTCATGGACTATTGGAAGTAAGAATCCTGTTTGGTTGTCCCCTACTGTAGCTGGTGGTTTGACTCAAGTCAGGCCTGCTAATGGAGCAGGGGAACAATGTATAGGTATTCCTGTGTCTGCAACTACCATACTATTACTTAGTCCACCATCTGAACTTGAATTTTTTGAGTCTTCTTCTTCTTCGAGTTCTTCTTTATCGAGTAGCAGTAGTTCGTTATCTTCAAGTAGCAGTTCCAGCTCGAGTAGTAGTTCAAGCTTGAGTAGTTCGTCTTCGTCTTCGAGTAGCTCCAGTTCATCTTCATCATCTTCATCAAGTTCGTTGTCAAGTTCAAGTAGCAGTTCAAGTTCAAGTTCTTCGAGTTCAAGTTCTCGAAGCAGTAGCAGTAGCTCATCGAGTAGTTCGAGTTCTGCATAATTATAATTAACTTTTAAAAAAAGAAGGAGGGATTGTAATGAGTAGATTTACTAAAATCAAGAATCAGCAATCTGAGATCCGAAGGAAGTTGTTGCAGGAAACAGTAACTCTTGAAAATGACCAAATGTTTATGGAGCGGTGTAAGCAGAATCCGATAGAGGATATACTGTTTCTTTTGTTGCATAAGAATGGGCATATGCACGGAGTTTATCCTGATGGAGAAGGAGATACACTACCACTCAGTATGTTGACAAGGGCTATTGAGGATAGGTTTGGGCTCGATACTACTTATTTGGGTAGTGCTCCTCCTGAGAGTGTAGTTGAGGAAATCAAATTACCGAGACGAATTGTTTTTCACAATAGGCAAGCAATCGGTGATATACTCATGTTTACTTGCGCTGTACGGGATTTCAAAACAGCATTTCCTGAAGTAGAAGTCAAAGTCAATTCAACAGCCATGCACATCTGGGATTATAACAAAAATATTTGTCAAGATTCCTGGATAGAGGTACTTGATCCATATACTCTTTATAAAGGAAAGGAAAAACTAAATGATCAGCAGAGACTTGATTTAACTCAGAGAGCGGTAAAGATAGCAATTGAAAAGGATTTGGCAGTTCAGGTCTACATTGGTCCGGGTAAAGCCACCAATGCTTCGAACCGTTCTGACAACCATTTTGCCAATGCTTACAGAATCTCTATGGAGACAGTATTGGGAGTTCGTATTCCGCAAGGACCGATACGACCTGATATCTATATGTCTGAAGAAGAGTATTCGGCACCTCCGTTAGTCGAACCCCCATACTGGTTGATTACCGCTGGTGAGAAGGGTGACTGGACCTGTAAGACATTTCCGTTTATGAAGTGGCAGGAAGTGGTAGAGAAGTTACCAAATGTTAAGTTTGTTCAGTTAGGTAGTGTTGGTCACAAGCATCCAGATCTTTCCGGTAGTAATGTTATAAATATGATCGGAAAGACGGAGGATAGACATAGAGGCATAAGAGACCTCTGGAATTTGTTTAACTATTGTGAAGGTAGTATGGGTCTTGTCTCCTTTCAAATGCACTTGGCGGCAGCATTCAATAAACCATGTGTAGTAATTGCAGGAGCAAGGGAGCCAGTTCACTTTACAAGATATCCGGGTCAACAATATCTTGCTTC
>Ga0307376_10006678_pt1 | contig 10180 bp, 23 predicted proteins | sample TR2MG_FD_202536 | JGI IMG/M metagenome (GOLD analysis project Ga0307376, IMG submission 202536) | Soil microbial communities from Risofladan, Vaasa, Finland - TR-2 | ecosystem: Environmental > Terrestrial > Soil > Coastal area > Acid sulfate soil | place: Finland: Risofladan, Vaasa | collected...
GCCTCTGGATAGTGGATGGCCGCGGGGCATACAGCTGGGACGATGATGACTACCGCCGGGAAGCCGGGAGCGCACTCCGCGAGATCATCGATCATTGCGATGCGAAGCTGAAAGAAAGCGGCGACCTCGCTCACGCCGAATGCTGCGGCCGAATCGCAGATGAAGGGAGCATCGAGTGAAAACGCTTAGCATCGGCAAGGCAGGGGGCAGGGCATTCAATGTCCCCGTCGACTTCGTCACCCAGACGGCGGCCATCCTCGCCCGCAAGGGTGCCGGCAAGACGTACACGGGATCGGTGTTCGCCGAGGGGCTGCTATTATGCAAGCAGCAGCTCGTCGTCATCGATCCGCTCGACGCCTGGCACGGGCTCAGATCCTCGGCTGATGGCCGCGGCCCGGGCTACCCCGTCGTCGTCTTCGGCGGACCGCACGGCGATCTGCCGCTGGATGAGACGATGGGACGTCGACTGGCCGACTTCGTCGCCGAGAAGCCGAACCTCTCGTGCGTGCTCTCTCTCCGCCACATGCGCAAGAACAGGCAGCGCCAGTTCGTGACCGACTTCTGCGAGCAGCTCTTCCACCGGAAGGGCAACGTCGACCTCGCCACCGCCGTCCACGTGATGATAGACGAGGCCGACATGATGTGTCCTCAACGAGTCATGGGCGACACCGCAAGGCTCGTCGGTGCGATGGAGGATCTCGTCCGCCGCGGCAGGCAGGCGGGCATCGGCATCACCATGATCACTCAGCGGCCAGCCTCGCTCAATAAGGACGTGCTCACTCAGGCGGAGCTGCTTATCGTCGGCCAGATCACCGGCCCGCACGACAAGAAGGCCATCCAGGAGTGGATCAAGGAAAACGCCTCCGACGAGAAGATGGGCGAGTTCATGAAGTCGCTCGCGCTGCTGAAAGTCGGCGAGTTCTGGTTCTGGAGCCCGGCATGGCTGGCCTGCCTCAAAAAGGTCCGCGTGCGACGACGCACCACGTTCGACAGTTCGGCGACGCCGAAGGCGGGGAAGAAGCGCAAGGGCCCGAGCAAGGTCGCTTGCGTGAACCTCGAGGAGCTTCGCAAGGGACTCGCCGACGTCATCGAGCAGGCCCAGAGCAACGATCCGAAGGCGCTGAAGAAACAGGTGACAAGCCTCGAGAGAGAGCTTGCCAAGGCGCATAAAGCGAAGCCCCCAGCCGCTCCGACAGGCTACACAGATGCGGAAGTGTCGGTGCTGATCCAGGACGCGATTGCCGAGGCCGTGGCGATCCGTGACAGCCAGTGGGAGGAGCTCTCCATCGGCCTCCCCGAGCAGTTCGGTAGGGTGATATCCGAACTCGACGAGCTTCAGAAGCGGGCCATCGCAGCCACGACGGTGCCGGCATCAAAAACGCGGAAGGTGCCGGAGCTGCCCCGGGCCCGGGCAGTTCCGCCCGCGAAGCCGAGCAAGCCCGCGCCCCGGCTGGCGAAGCCCCCTGCTGCCGATGTCTTCGCGGACACCAATCTCGACAAGTGCGAGCGGAAGATACTCACCGTGCTCGCTCAGCGCGGCAGGCGTTGCAGTAAGAAGCTCGTGGCGCTCCAGGCGGGCTATTCGGTCACTTCTGGCGGCTTCGGCCAGGCGCTCGCGAATCTCCGCAAGACGCAGTACATCGAAGGCAGCGCGGCAAATCTCCAGATCACTGCCGGAGGCATCGGCGCGCTCGGCGACTTCGACCCGCTGCCGGAAGGCGACGAACTGATCGCCTTCTGGATTCGCAGCCGCCCGAGGTGCGAGTCGCAGATATTGATGGCGCTCTTCGAGGTGATGCCGGAGCCGATGAGCAAGGCAGAGGTGTCGGACAAGTGCGGCTACTCGCCGACATCCGGCGGCTTCGGCCAGGCACTGGCCAATCTCAGAAAGCTGGAACTCATCGTCGGGGGCGCGAGCGCCCTGGAGTTGAGCCCGGAAATCTTTGAATAGGAGGGAGACATGAAGACGCGAAGAGGGTTCTGGACATTGTTTGCAACCACCATCGCGATGGGACTCGGGCATGCGCTGCTCGCCCTTGTCCTCATCGGCATCGCCGCCAGCCTGACCGGATGCGGCGCGACAAACTGGGGGCCGGTGCCCGAGGGCCTGACCTCGAGGGAGCACGGCTATCCCGGTGCCGCGGCGCCGGCACTTCCCTCCTGGAGTGCGGATCCGTCGAGCATGCCGAGGTGGCAACCGTACGATTGCCATGGATGGGTCAACTGGCCGAGTATCACCAGCCACCGGCGGCGCAACTCGGTCCCGTGCCTTGACGCCATCGTCGATAGTCCTAACGCGACCGTCAGGATAGCGCTTCGAGAGTGGTATCGCCACGGCATGACTCGAGGCGAAATCCGGTACGCCGAGGTCACGCGACCGGAGGTCGGCCGGGCGATATGGGGCATGCGCGGACGCGCCGCAGCGTTGCCGCCACTTTGGTGAGGGGAAGCCATGCTTGACGCCATGGTATGCAAGACGTGCCTCGAGAAGCACCCGACCAACGTCATCAAGGAGTGGGCCGACTTCGGCTTCAACTGGCGGGAGCGCCGCGTGGTCTGCTGCCCGACGAGCCTGAGCGGCAAGGTAGACTACCGTCAGTTCGGGGATCTCGCCCCGATAGACCGCGACCCGCCGCGCTGGTGCGCGTACAAGAGCCATCACACGGGGAGCGCTGATGTCTAATCCTGGTAATCTTGCAAAGCGGATACGCGAGAAGCTCGGCATCTTAAATGTGCACGGACTCCTTGTCGCCTTCGGCGAAGACAGGAAGGATGTAGCCGTATGCTATCATCCGGCTTCAGCCGGATTTGTGCATGCAGCCAAGACGCGGATCTACAGCCCCAGCTTCAAGACGAATCCAGATGCAGCATGGTACGACCGCGGATGCAAGGTGTTCGTCGGCAAGCGCTCTGACTCATTTGAGCCGGCCATCGCCTGGGCAGCGAAGGAATACGGCATCGATGGATGGGCCTCGTGCCTGCTGGAGAGGGCGACCGTCGTGCCGGCATATGTGATGGAGAAGGCGAAGGCAGCATTGAAGGGGGCTAAGAATGCCTGAGAGCGTCCACATCAACTGCGATGATGTAGATCGCGTGTTCCCCGGGGGTTGTTGCGGCGGCTGCCATTTGAGCCTCGATCCCGGAGACGAGTTCAGTCTGCCCGTCAGGCGGACCATGCGGATAGATGGTCAGGTCATCGAACTCCATGGGTGCTGTGACCGCGAGGCGCGCATGAAGAACATCACGGACGCAGAACTGAGGATGGTGCTGAAGGCGAAGGAGGCGGCGAATGCCTGAACGATTACGCATCACTACTGAGCCGGATGGCTCCATGAAGATATCAGTTCGGATCGGTCGGGAGGGATCGACATCCGTATCGAGTAATGATGGCGCGGATACAGATATCGATGACTGCCTGGAATGCTACTTCGGCGACCGCAGCCTTCCGCTTGAGATCGGGTGCCGGTTTGGTTTTAGCTGTCCTGGAGTAGGCTGGTACGATCTAGTGAAGGAGAATGCCGGTGCCTGAGCCGAAGCGATGCTATCTGTGCGGGCGAGTCTATCCGTGCAGGACATGCGGAGGCTTCTGCTACGTAGTGGAGCCGCCCTGCCTGTCAGATATAATGAGAGGTGAAGATCCGAGCCCGCGGCCTGATGCGTGCCCCGGCTGCAATGGAACCGGATGGGGGCGGGGCGATCCATGCACTGTGTGTCACGGCACCGGGCAGAACCAGGACACGACTGTATTCAACCTGTCCGAGTGTCCGCACTGTCGGCCGGCAAAGGGCAAGCGCCGCGGGACGAGCCCCTCGGTGCTCTGCCCGTCCTGCAAGGAGAAGAATGCCGGTGCCTGAGCCGACGACGTACGGCTGGTGCGAGCACAGCCAGCGCTGGTTGATCTTTTCATTCGAGCCTGACTCCTGCCCCGAGATGGGGCTGGAGGGACAACGCTATTGTCCGCAGAACGCTCGGTGTGGTTACTACGAGGAGCGCGAGCTGACGCCGTACGCGAAGAAGAAGCTGGCGATACTCCAGAGCTTCGGCAGGGATGAGGACAACGATGAGTGACCAGATCGTCGCCTTCAGCGGCGGCAAGGACTCGACGGCCATGGTGCTTCGCATGCACGAACTCGGCGAGAAGTTCTGCTGCCTCTTCACGAGGACGGGCAACGAGCTCCCGGAGGTCTACGAGCACATCCACAACGTGATCGCCAGGACGGGGGCGGACATCGTCTATCCGGACGCGCCGGACCTCGACTTCCTCATCCGGCAATTGCGGATGATCCCGAATCATCGGGCGCGCTGGTGCACCCGGATGATCAAGATACGGCCCTGCATTGAGTACCTCAAAGCCCATCCCGGTTCGACTCTCTGTATCGGCCTGCGCGCCGACGAAGAGGGCCGCTCCGGCCTCGAGGGGTCGCACTGCGAGTACCGATACCCGCTCAAGGAATGGGGATGGGGGCTCGAGGATGTCGTGGACTATTGCGAGGCAATGGGCGCGAACGTCCCGCGCCGCACCGACTGCGCTCTCTGCTTCGATCAGAGGCTCATCGAGTGGTGGCATCTCTGGAAGGAGCAGCCGCAGATGTGGACCCGCGGCGAACAATATGAAGAGATGATCGGGCATACATTCCGGTCGGACGCGAGGGATACGTGGCCTGCCAGTCTGAAGGGGCTCAGGGAGCGCTTCGAGGCTGGCGACAAGCCGACCAGGAGCAAGCTGCCCACCGAAGGGCGTTGCCGAGTCTGTACGATGTGAGGAGGCGAGTGATGAAGATCAAACGAGCTGACTGGGTCGAGTGCAAGAGCACGCCTGCGGGGCCGCTCGGCATCGTCAAGCGCGTCGCGCGCGATGGCAGCTGGGCGGACGTGAAGTGGTGCCTGCCTGGTGGCAGGCCGTACGTCAAGCGGATGCATTCGAGCGCGCTGGTGGTGCTCGACACGATCCCGCTGCCGGGCGGCGTGACGGTGACCGACATGACGCGGGAGCGCGAATTCCAGGAGGCTCTATGAACAGGGCCGCCACCTACCGCGGCCGGGCGAAGCTGTCCGAGTGGATGGTCATCATTCACACGGCCATGGCGAGCGTCTTCATGCTGATCTTCGTGATCCGGATGTGCGAGGGTAGGAGCATCAGCATCTCGGATGCCCTGGCACTTATCGGAACCGCCGCGTTCGGGTTGGGGCATTACTGGCTGAAGGACTAGTGCGACATGCGGATAGAACTGGCGACCGAACTCGCCGGCTGTGCAGACGAGGAGGAGTGCGATGAGTGCGACTGAACTAAGGAAGGACTTCATGGACTTCCTGCAGGATGTCATCGACGAACTCGGGCCGGAGTGCCCGATGCAGCCGGGTGCCTGCGGAGTGCATCACTCCCCGTGCAGCGTCTGTCTCGCCAAGAAGCTTTTGGCGAAGTGGAAGAAGCGGGAGGAGAACGATGCCTGACGAAATCAACTACGGCCCCGACATCCGCGAGCTCGTCGTGCTGCGGTACCGCGAGCGGCGCGTCTTCCAGCACATCCCTACAGGCCGGTGCTTCGAGCTGCGGTCGATTACGTACCGCAATGCTGGCGAGAAGCTCGGCGCGCTACTCGGTGATCCGCGCCAGAAATGGCGGAAGAAGAACAAGGTCCGCGAGCTCTACGTCGACGAACTGCGCATGTCGCTTCGCAAGGCCAACGAAGAGGCGGCATGGTTCCGGGAGCATTCCGCGACGCTCCAGGCGGCGGTGGACCTCATGAAGGGCGAAGGCGCCACTCCACGCTTCGCCTGGTACCAGCGACTGTTCAAGCGCTTCGGGATACTCATTCCGAGGCTGAGGGTATTCCGGCGGGTGGCAAAGAAAGAGGAGGATGCATGAACGAGCCTGGCAGCATACCGGTTCTGACGGTCCATGGCATGGGCCTTGCCCATGCGTGGGAGAATAGCATGCTGGAACTCTGGCAGCATGGCTGCGAGATCCCGACGCAGTACGACAAGCCGGGCGATCCGCTCAGTAAGGACTGCACGATGATGATCGTGGTGCATGACCCCACGCTCGAGCCGTGCATCCACCGAGCGTTTCCAGGCGGCCTCGACGCCCTCGAGGAGTACCGGCTCGAGGTGGTCGATGGCATCAAGGACCACTGGGTCCGGGATCCGAACGATCCCGACGATCACCGGTGGGAGTACACCTACCACGATCGGCTCAGGCGGTTCAAGGGTGCCGCGCTGGTCAAGCGGACGCTGAAGGTGGACTCCAGTTCCGTCTTCAATCTCGAGGCGATCGAGATAGATCAGATAGAGGACATCGCCACGCAGCTCGCGCAGTGCCCGCACACCCGCCGGGCCAACGCGGTCATCTGGAATCCGGTGACGGACACCGGCATATCGGACCCGCCCTGCCTGCAGAGCATCTGGTGCCGGATATTGCCGGACTCCAACGGCACGCTCCGCCTCAACATGAACGTGCGCTTCAGATCTCGGGACGCGTACGACGCCGCCTTCATGAACATGTGGGCGCTCATCAGCCTGATGAAGACTATCGCGCTGAAGGTCGAAATGCGTCTCGCGGAGCGTGTGCTTCTCGGCCGCTACGTCGACATCTCCGACAGCTACCACATCTACGGCCGCCGCATCGGCCACTTCAGGGACGGGTTCCTGAAGCTCGTCAACGAGCGCAGCTTCGAGGACCGCACGTGGACCCTCGAGTTCGCGGCCGAGCACTTTGCCGAGGCGAGGCGACTCATCCGCGAGAAGGTGAAGACCTACGATGAGAGGAAGAAGTCATGACGGATCTCCAGGGCGGGAACACGGCGGACTATTGGAAGTCCGCATTCGACGAGCGGGCCAGGTATCACTGCACGGTGAGAAACATGCCGATCACGTTGCCGAACGGCAACTCGCGCATCGCCTTGGTCATAGGCAAGCTGGACAGGCAGAAGAGGGAGGCGAAGGATGGCGACTAAGTACATCGAAGGCTGGTGGGGGCTGGCGCTTGCAGTGAACGATCAGCTCCTCACTCGCATCGGCGAGAGCCAGATGGCCCACTTGGTGAAGGACAGTGGTCGCAAGATCGGCCGGCGCATCGGCGGCAAGATGTTCTTCACGAAAGAGGATGTCAGCAAGGCCATATCACTCATCAAGAGACGGGTAAGGAAGTCCATGGCCGTCGAGCGTGCGGTGAGGCGGGTCAAGGGGCTGAGGAGAAGGAGATGATCGACTGGCTGGCACAGGCGGGCATCCTCGTCTTCGGCTGCTCGGCGATCTGGTTCGTCGGGCGTCGCGAGAAGTGGCGCCGGTGGGGCTACATCCTCGGGATGTGCAGCGCGCCGTTCTGGTTCTGGACTGCTATAGCGAATCAGCAGTACGGCATCGTCGCGATCAACTTCGTGTACGCCTACAGCTGGGGCCAGGGCATCTGGAACTTCTGGATCAGACCGAAGGGAGATGATGATGGCATCGTATGAGGAAGCGACGTTCGAGGAGCGGGTCGAGCACTTCGGAAAGCGGTGCATCCCGATAGAGAACAAGCTCGCCATGTCCGTTGCGGCGGAGGCGCAGAAGATACTCGACGACACGAATCTGAGGATCGTGGCCTTCGAGGCATCCGACAAGATACTCGCCCATCAGCGGGAGAAGTTCCGCGACGCCCTTAACGATCTCCAACTGCTCGAGGCCGAGTACCGGCACGCCCATGACCACGCGGGCGATGGTAGCCAAGCGGCCGGGGCGGCATGGGATCACATGCGAGCCGCTGGCGACCGCGCCCGAGCGCTTCTCGAGCGATGGCCCGCTATAGAGAAGGAGGAGAAGGAGGTGGTCGATGGATGAGGGAACGTGGAAGAGCATCCGAGCCACTGCGCAGTTCCTGCCCGTGGCCATGCTGGTCGTCATCTTTGTCATCGCCGTTGCCTGGCATCAGCACGGAAAGATGATGGCTGCCAGAGACGAGACTCCATCGCGCTTTGAACCTCACGAGCGAGGCGCGATCTACGCGTCTGCGTACGACGGGCCCGTTCACTACGTGATCCTGCTCGACAACAATACGGGAGTGAGGTATCTCTACATATGGGGCGGGGCCGCCAGCGGGGGCCCGGCCATCACGCGGCTGTGGGAGAAGGAGGACGAGAACGATGGTTGAATTCCTGCTGCAACTCTACGGCGTGCTTGTCGTTACGATGGCGCTGTGCCTCGTAGTATTGCCGGCCACGGATCGCGTGAAGGGCCGTGGCGACGGATGGCCGCGGGACACCGGGAAGGATTGCCTCATCGTGGCCTTGGCCATAGTGTTTGCGCCGCTCACATGGCTTCTGGCGTTACTGCTCATACTCGGGTCGGTCATCATCTGTACGGGGCTATGGCTCTCCAGGCGAATGGGATGGGAAGGGAAGGGGGTGGCGGAATGATCGCATTCGAGTATCCGCTTCTGCACATCAATCTGTGGCTGGCGATCTACTTCATGGGCGTGGCGCTGACGTTTCCCGTCGCCATCACCATCATCGGAAGGGCGATGGGCCCTTGGAGGAATGATCCGGCCCCCGCGCTTGTGTGCGTGGTAGTGACGGGGCTTTGGTTTGTCGTTATGCCCGGACTGCTCATCTATCTCTTTGCAATCTACGCACGAAAGGAGAAGTTCGATGGCTAGTGCATATATCTGCGACAGCTGCGGATGGGCCAATGAAGATACCGGCGACAACTGGTACTGGAGGAACTGATGGCACGAGAGACATTCACTCCTCATCGCTTCGACGCCAGGGCGACGCAACTCCTCGGCATCATCGTGGCGCTGACCGAGCAATACATGGCCGAAGGCTTCACGCTGACGCTCCGTCAGCTCTACTACCAGCTCGTCAGCCGCGATATCATTCCCAACTCGGAGCGCGAGTACAAGCGAGTCGGGAAGATCGTCGCCAACGGAAGGCTGGCTGGCGAGATCGACTGGGACGCGATAGAGGACCGTGGCCGCATTCCGAAGCAGAACCCGCACTGGTCATCGACGAAAGACCTAGTCGGTGATGCCGCCGAGGCGTACGCCATCGACAAGTGGGCGCGGCAGCCCGCCCATGTTGAGGTATGGGTCGAGAAGGATGCGCTGAGCGGAGTGATCGAGCCGATCTGCCGGGCCAATGACGTGACCTTCATGGCGAATCGGGGTTACTCAAGCCTCTCGGCTATGTACGAGGCGAGCCTTCGGCTCTGCAACGCCATCAGCGAGAACCGCGAACCGTGCATCATCTATCTGGGCGATCACGATCCCTCCGGCATGGATATGACGCGCGACATCGAGGAGCGGCTGAGCCTCTTCTGCTATCACGAGATCGAGGTTCGGCGCATCGCGCTCAATATGGATCAGGTCAAGAAGTACAACCCGCCGCCGAATCCGGCGAAGCTCACCGACAGCCGCTCCAGACGCTACGTCGCCGTCTACGGCAGATCGTCGTGGGAGTTGGACGCCCTCGAGCCGAAGGTTCTGGCGGCCCTGGTCGAGAACGAGATCGCGGATCTGCGCGAAGATGATCTGTGGGAGGAAGCGTGCGCGGAAGAAACGCGCGGCAGGAATCGGCTGAAGCTGATAGCTTCCAAGATGAGAAAGTGAGGTCGAGATGGGCGAGAAGATACCGGCGGTCAGCCGCGACGAGGCATTCGAGGCCGCGGCGTTTCTCAAGGAAGTGATGAGAGATAAGGGAGAAACCACTGCCACTCGCATGGACGCGGCGAGCCGACTGATCAAGGCATACCAGCTCGTGACCGACGAGGATGTCGAGCGCGCGAAGGCGCTGACCGGAAAGGGAATGTGATGGCACTACTGACACCATTCGCCAAACTGTCATTGGGCGAGAGGACGTGGCTGTGGGGGATGGCAGAGGTTCATGGTGCTGTCATAGACCCGATGGCCATCGCTGCGCTGAAGGCTAGATTGAGGGGGGGCGAATGCTTCTCGACCTGGATACATCTCCTTAGGATCGAACGAAGCTATGCGGTCTCGCTGGCTAACCGCGCCAGAAAGGAAATATTGAGATGCGTCAAGGGAAACTGACTCTCGTCACCGATCATGAAGCGCGCGAGGCCGTCGACTTCCTCATGAATATCATGCGGGACGAGACGATGACGCTCACCCACCGGCGCAAGGCGGCCGCCGTCATCCTTCACATGAAGACGCGCGTCATGCAGTCCGATGCGAGCCGCGACATCA
>Ga0307376_10006680_pt1 | contig 10178 bp, 9 predicted proteins | sample TR2MG_FD_202536 | JGI IMG/M metagenome (GOLD analysis project Ga0307376, IMG submission 202536) | Soil microbial communities from Risofladan, Vaasa, Finland - TR-2 | ecosystem: Environmental > Terrestrial > Soil > Coastal area > Acid sulfate soil | place: Finland: Risofladan, Vaasa | collected...
CGACATGGGCTTGTAAATACAGCAAACCAGACCCCCAAGGCGTTGACCCAACGGGTGCCAGGAGGACTTGTTGGTGACCGACATATACATGTCAGAGTTCGGCACACCCGTGACGCCTGACGAGTAGCGTAACGCCACATTGGGCGCGGCGCGCAGCGACCGCGGCTGTTTGCCCGACGGCTTCAGATAGGCGGCCATCGAGACCGCCGGATGGTCCTGGAGGTTCCGGCCCACTCCCGGGCTGTCCGCCCTGACCGGCATGCCGAGCGCCCCAATATCGGAGGCCGGGCCGATGCCCGATCGGATCAGCAGCGCCGGAGACTGCAGCGCGCCGGCCGAAACGATGACCTCGCGGCCCTCGAACTCTTCCTCCTGGCCGGCGCGATAGACCAGAACACCCCGCGCCCGCTTGTCGTCGAAGAGGATGCCGCCGACCTCCGCTTCGGCCAGGATTCGCAGATTGTCGCGCCGTCGCACCGACGTCGTCAGATATCCCATCGCCGTGCTCACCCGCTGGGTGGGTGAACTGCTCATCGGCACCGAGCAATAGCCCTCGACGACCTCTCCGTTCATGTCGGCGACATGGGTGAAGTCATGGAGCTCCTCCGCGGCTCTCACCACCGCCTGGCAGAAGCCCGGCCATTGCGCGCGCGCATGGCGGCGCACCGGAATCGGACCGTCTTGGCCGTGGAGCGGTCCGTCGAAATCGAGATCCTTCTCAAGCATTCGGTAGTAGGGAAGCACCTCGCTCCAGCCCCAGCCCTGTGCGCCTGCCTCGACCCACTCGTCGAAATCGCCCGGCATGCCACGCAGGGCGATCATCGCGTTGATACTGGAGCCGCCGCCCATCACCCGCGCCTGCTCGTAACGGCGGGCGACGGCGTCTTCCGGCCGGTTATGCGGGACCGGCGCGAAATGGGCTCGAAGCTGTGGCCAGAAGTTGTCGGGTCGAAAAAATGTCAGATAGTAGATGTCGCGGATATCCGCCGGCTCGCGGCCGGGGGGATGGTCCGGCCCGGCCTCAATCAGGAGCACCCGCCGCGACGCATCCTCCGACAGGCGGCTGGCCAGGACGCAACCGGCCGAGCCGCCACCGACAATAATATGATCCCAGATCATTCCGCCGCCCCCGCCCCAACGGCGCGTATTCTGCACACTTACGGGCAAATAGCGACCCGTTCACCTGCAACGGACGGGCAGTTCCGGCACTCGCGCCGCCATCCGTTTGGTTCCGCAGGACGTTGCAATCGCTCAGTTATGCGCGCTGTCCGGACGGGCGGACGCTCGACCATTCGCGGAGCGCAAGACATCCATGACCGCGATGCGAAGCCGGCCTTGCGGCTCGTTCTTTTTGAAGATCGCCCGTCCTGGCAGCATTGAAGATCCGAAGAGCGCCATATCCAAGTCTGAGGTCCTGCTTGCAGAATATTAACCAGAACTACGGGTTTGCTTGACAGAATTGGCTTGGACCCGAAGGATACACTGTAAATAAAAATCCGGGGGGGGAATGGTCACGTGCTGATCGAGGAATCGTTTCAGGTAACGGCACCGATCGATCGGGACTGGCAGTTCATTCGCGATCCGCAAAGCGTTAGCCCCTGTCTTCCTGGTTGCCGGGGTATCGAGGCAGCGGGCCCGAATACCTACACATCGACGATCAAGGTCGGCCTGGGACCAATCAAGACGAGCTTCAAGGTCGGTGTCGAGTTGATCGCGGAAGCTCCGCCGAGCTACGCGAAATCGCTGACGGTGGGCGAGGAATTCGCCCAGGCATTGAAAAGCCGCCTGGAGGCGCCGTGAGCATGGGAATTTCTGTACACAGGCCGGAAAGCGCCGAAGAGGCGGTGCGCCTTAAGGGCCAGGATCCGGATGCGCTGTTTCTCGCCGGCGGCCAAACCCTGGTCGCCATGATAAACGCGGAGCTGGTCGTGCCCGCGGCGCTCATATCGCTTGACCGCATCGCAAACCTTGGCGGCATCGACACGCACGCCGATGGCGCGGTGCGCATCGGGGCGATGACCCGCCATGCCGAAATAGCGGCCAGCGATCGCCTGATTGACGGACACGCGGTGATTCGCGAGGCGGCGCGGGTGATCGCCCACCCTGCCATCCGCAACCTCGGCACCATTGGCGGCGCGGTCAGCCATGGCGATCCGAACGCCGACTATCCCGCAGCGCTTGTCGCCGCCGATGCGCGCGTAGAGGTGTTGGGCTCGCAGGGCAGCCGGGAGATCGCGGCCGGCAACTTCTTCAAAGACTTCCTGACGACCGATCTGAAGGATGGCGAGATGGTGACGGCCGTCACACTGCCCGCCTCGCCGGCCGGGGCGCGAAGCCACTACGAGAAATTCGCGCGCGTTGACGGTGACTACGCAACCGTTAGTGTGGCGGTATCGGTGGTCATGAACGCGAATGCCACGGTCGATTGGGTTCGAATTGCGGTTGGCGCATGCGGGCCCCGGCCGGTGCGGGTCGCGGCGGCCGAAGAATCCCTGATAGGCGGAGCGCTGAGCTATGAAGCCATCCAGAAAGCCGCGCAGCAGATCGCAGCAGCCTGCGATCCCATCGACGATGTACGCGGTTCCGCCGACTACCGGCTGCTTTTGGTGCCGCGGCTGATCGCCAAGGCAGTGAAGGCGGCCGGATCCGGACGGGGAGCGTGACATGACGGGTGCGCAACGTGTCGAGTTGACGATAAACGGCGAGGTTCACGATGTACGGGCGCATGGCGCAACCACCTTGCTCGATGTCCTGCGCGATCAGTTGGCTTTGAATGGCGCCAAGCGCGGCTGCAATCAGGGTGTATGCGGCGCCTGCAATATCCTGCTCGACGGCAAGCCAGTGCGCGCCTGCCTGGTCGTGGCCGCGATCGCCGCTGGTCGTGAGATCACCACGATCGAAGGACTGGAGCAGAACGGCGAGTTGTCGCCCATGCAACAGGCTTTCCTCGACACCGGCGCGGTCCAGTGCGGGTTTTGCATGCCGGGTATGGTGATCACCGCGACGGCGCTGGTAGCGGACAATCCGAAAGCAGGGGTCGAGGAAATCCGCAGCGCCATCTCCGGCAATCTGTGCCGTTGCTCTGGATACGTCAAAGTCGTCGACGCCATCCGCCATGTAACGGGAGCCTAAGGCGATGAATGATGCCAGCATTAGGGCCGTCGGCGCGAACCTTCCACGTTTGGAGGCACGCGGCAAACTGACCGGCCGGGCGGAATATACCGACGATCTCGTACGCCCGGGCATGTTGCACGGGGCCGTGCTGGGCAGCCCTTATGCCCATGCGCGGATCCTGTCCTACGACACGGCGGCGGCCCTGGCGGTTCCGGGCGTGAAGGCGGTCATCACCGGCGCCGATTACCCGGACCTGCCGATGGGCTGCATGATCAAGGACGAGCGTCTGCTCGCCAAAGAGAAGGTTCGGTATGTTGGCCAGCCGGTCGCGGCCGTGGCGGCGATCGACCTGGCAACGGCACGTAAAGCGATCCGTCTGATTGAGGTCGAATACGAGGCGCTTGCCGAGGTCGCGACCATCGACGATGCCCTGGCACCTGACGCCCCGATTATCCATGAAGGGCTTGCGGAGTATTTCAAGATCTTCGAGGCCGAATGCTCCGGCAACGTGCTTTCACACCAGGTATTGAGCGAGGGCGACGTGGAGGCGGCTTGGCCGCAATGCGACCACATCGTCGAGGAGACTTACGAAACCCAACCCCAGTCGCATGCCTATATGGAGCCCTGCGCCGCGCTCGCCGAGGTTGACGACACCGGCAAGGTCTCGATCTGGTCGTCGCACCAGTCGATCAACCGCGTGCAGGCGAACGTGGCGGAAGCGCTCGGCCTGCCGATGTCCAAGGTGCGCGCCCTGACACCGCGGGTCGGCGGCGCCTTCGGAGGCAAGATGGAAGCGACGGTCCAGCCGCTCGCCGCCGCCCTTGCGCTCAAGACCAACCGGCCCGTCAAGATCGTGCTCTCGCGCGAAGACGACTTCCAGATGATCCGCTCGCGCCACGGCACGCAAATCCGGATCAAGACCGGGTGCAAGAGCGACGGGACGATCCTCGCCCGCGAAGCCGAGCTTTTTTTCGACGCCGGCGCCTATGCGGACGACAGCGCCGGCGTGATGGGGTTCGCCTTGCTGATGGCACGCGGTCCTTACAACATCCCAAACGTCCGCTGCGAGGGGCATTGTGTCTACACGAACAAGCTGCGCGCGGCCGGCTTCCGCGGCTTCGGCAACCCTCAGGTAACCTTCGCCGGCGAGTCCCAGATGGATGAGTTGGCCGATGTGCTCGGCATGGATCCGATCGAGCTTCGGCTGAAAAACGCCATGCGTAATGGCGACAAGCAGTTCGGCGGTCACACCGTGGAGGTTTGTGGCCTGGTGGAATGCTTGGAGAAGGTGCGCGATCAGTCCGGCTGGGCTGCAAAGCGTCAGCCGGCCAAGGCGAACGGCGTAACCAGCGGCATTGGCATTTCCTGCCTTTCCCATGTCTGCGGTTTGCTCTCCACCGGCGCCATCGTCCGTCTGGCGGAGGATGGCAGCCTTGTGCTGTCAACGGGCGCGGTCGACAACGGTCAGGGCTCCGACACGGCGCTGGCGCAGATTTGCGCCGAGGCGCTGCAGGTGGACGTGGCGCAGGTCAATTTCGTTGCGCCCGACACGGATACCTCGCCCTACAACTGGGGGACCGGCGCCAGCCGGGTAACCTACATGGTCGGCCGCGCCGTCCACGACGCGGCGCTCGAGGTACGCGAGAAAATCCTGAAAGCCGCATCGATGATGCTGGAGGCCGATCAAGGCGATTTGGAGCTGGCGCCCGGTGGAAAGGTGCAGGTGAAGGGCACCGATATCAGCGTCGGTTTCTTCGACGTTTCGATGTTCTCGCTTTTCGGCGTCGGCGGCCCGATCCTCGGCCAGAGTACGTTCCTGTATGATGGCGAACCTTTCGATCCCAAGCGCACGACAATGCAGGGATTCCCTTTCGCCAATCTGGGCGTCTACCTATTTGGCGCGCAGGCGGTAGCGGTCGAGGTCGATGAGATCACCGGCAAGACCGAAGTCAAAGAAGCCTGGCTGGCGCATGACGTCGGCAAGGCGATCAACCCGGCTGCGGTGGAAGGCCAGATCCAGGGCGGCTTCGTCCAGGGGGTCGGCTATGCGCTGTTCGAGGAAATGGTCTGGGATGGCGGTCAGCTGGTGAACCCATCCTTCATGGACTACAAGATTCCGGGCGCCCACGACGTGCCGTACGAGATCCATCCGATCATTGTTGAGAACCCCGAACCGACGGGGCCCTTCGGCGCCCGCGGCATCGGCGAGCCCGGCCTCGTCGGCGTGGCGCCGGCGGTGGCCAATGCCGTGCACAATGCCACCGGCATCCGCTTTCACAGCCTGCCGCTGACGCCGGAGAAGGTGCTGACCGCGATGTTGAGTGAGGCGACGGGCGACAGCTCGACCAGGTCGGTCGGCGCCGCGGTGGTACCGGCGTCGGCCACGGCGAGCGCACTGCCGGCGGCAAGCAACGATGCGGCGACGCCCACCGCCAAGGCAACACCCGTTGCCGGATCCAGCGACGCCCCGGACAGTAATCGTCCGACCGGCGCTTCGACGGAGATCTCCCCCTTTGCCCGGGTTTTCGTCGAAGGCCTGAAGGACGCCGGCGTCAGTATCGTCGCGGCTTTGCCCGAATCGCTTCTCGCCAGCATCTACCGGGCGTGCGAGCAGGACGACCAAATCCGTTACATTCCGGTGACCAACGAGGCGGAGCTGCCGGGTATTGTCGCCGGGGCCTATCTGGCCGGCAAGAAGGCCGTGATGATCATGGAGAACTCAGGGCTCCGCCAGGCGTTGGAGCCGATCGCTCGCTATGCGTATTGCCACGCCATGCCGATGGTCATGGTCATGTGCTACCGCGGCGACCTCGGCGAGGAAAACTGGTGGGGGCACAATCACGCCCAGACCATGGAACCGATCCTGGATGCAATTCGCATCCCGTGGCGCACCGTACGCAAGATCGAGGACATCATGCCGTCAATCAAGAAAGCCATCAAACATGCCGATTCCAGCCAGTGGCCAGTGGCACTGGTGTTGTCCGGCGAGTGTGTGGAGATCCCGAATTATGGAAAGGATTGACGTAATCCGGCGCATCGCCGGCCATGTGACCCCCGAGGATCTCGTGACCACCTCGATCGGCGCCACATGGGACGACTGGTGGAACTATAAGCCCGCGAACAACACCTTTTTCACAGGCATCCTGGGTTCGGTGACGACGACGGCGCTAGGCATGGCGGTAGCGCTGCCGCATCGGCGCATCCTGGCATTGGAAAGCGATGGTTCGGTGCTGATGAATACCGGCGCCATGTGCACGCTCGGCAATGAGCGGCCGCCGAACATGACCGTCGTCGTCATGGATAACGGGATCTATGAAAACATCGGCGGTCCGCCGACCCACACCTCGCGGAACACCGATCTGGCCAAGATGGCCGAGGGGGCGGGCTGTCTGAATGCGAGCACCGCGCGGACGCTCGATGAGTTTGAGGCGCTGTTCCGGCAGGCCTGGGAGGGCGACCGGATGGCCTACATTGTCGCCAAGATCGAGCCGTTCAAGAAATACCCCTGGAAATGGGAGGACCGAAAGCCGACCGACGGTATCGAGGACAAGTACAATTTCATCCGTTACGTCGAGCAGTTGGAAGACGTCGTGATCCATCCAGGCGCGGTCCACAACTGATTTTCTGTCGTGGGACCAGCGCTTCCCCGGCTCGAAATCCGGCGAATTTGTTGTTGGTAAATCTTCGCGTGTGGTTCAGCGCGAGAACTTGACCGTCGGGTCGACGTAAAGCGCCGTACAGTCATTGATCCGGACGTCCTCGGTGAGATCGAGCGCCCACCCGGTAAGTTCGGCAAATGTTTCGACCGAATAGTCCTTGAACGCAAAGGCGAGATCGCCCAGATCGCGCAAGCGCGCGCCAAGGACCAGATGCTTGATGCCGGCGTTGAACATCGCGCCGAGGCACATCGGGCAAGGCTCGCACGTGCCGTAGAAGGTACAGTCGTCAAGTGTTCGGCGGCCGAGCGACATCGTGGCTTCGCGTAGCGTCAACAATTCGGCATGTGCGGTGGCGTCGCTGGTGGACACTTTCAGACTGCAGGATTTCGCGACTACCGTCCCGTCTCGCACGATCACCGCGCCGAATGGCTGCTCGCCGCGCGCCGCCCCTGCCCGCGCCTCATCGAGTGCGAGCCCCATGAATCCATCGTGCTCCATAATGATCCAATCATATATCGTAATCCGGCATTGTCACGTTGATCGGCCGGCGCGACGTCAAAGCCAAGGCCGTCACGGCGCAGCCCGCCGACCGCGGCGCCGGTGAGCCAATCCTTGAGGAAGCGGCTGCGCCGGGCGAATGCCAGCCATCGCCTGGATATTCCCTGAACGACGTGAGTTTCCTGGGCGTTGCGGCGGCGCGCGAGATCGAGGCCAAGTCACAGCGCGCCAGCGGCGCCCCTTCCCGAGAACTTTGATGCACTTTGCATGCAGTTTCAGTCAGAGCGATTTAGGGATTTGGAACTGGGTGTCTTGAACAGTTGAATTTTGCCGGGTAATCTCCAGATATCTCACATACGTGTCGCAATTGATTCGTGGTACATAACATAATTGGCTCGCCGATTAGCTTTGTTGTCCCCTGACAATGTGAGCGGTAATGTGAGCGGTAGAGCGACTGCGCTGTCACATGGTGTGGGTCGCGGAAACGAGAAATCTGTCAGAGGAAATAGCTATGGCTACTGGTACTGTGAAGTGGTTCAACCCGGTCAAGGGTTTTGGTTTCATCGAGCCGGAAGACGGCTCAAAAGACGCTTTCGTCCACATTTCGGCCGTCGAGCGCGCCGGACTGACTACGCTTAACGAAGGGCAGAAAGTCTCCTATGAGCTTCAGCCCGGACAGAACGGCAAAACCTCCGCTGAGAATCTGTCCGTCATCGAATAGGCACGCAAGGCGTCGCCGCCAATTCCCGTTGGCGGCGCCCGCCGCACGCCGGGCGACACGGCTTGCGATGATCGCCTGGCGGACCGAAGGAAGTGGGCCGACCATTCCGTGGTCATTCCTTCGGTAACAACAGATACGACGAACAACAAAATGGACGGCGCGATGCGCCGTCGCGTCGCCGATCTTGCGCACCCGCCTGCGAACGGTCCCGCTTGCGCTCCGAGATGCAAACTTCCGCCCGTGACACCTCGAACCCAGCCAGAGGATTACCGAAATGCAGAAGTCAGCAAAATCGTGGGCCGACAAACAGTTCACCGCAACCCAGGAGAAGTCCAAGGCGGCCCTGAATGAAATGGAAAAAGCGCGACGGCAGAGGGCAGAACATGTTGCGGGCCTGCGGGCCCTCCGCCTAGCCAAAGAGGCGGCCGACAAGAAAGCCACCGAGAAGGCCGACGCCAAGAAAGCGGCCGCCAAGAACAAAAAGTAATCCCGTTTGCCCCAGGCTCTAGTAGGTCGTGGTCAGCACGTTCTTCAGCGCCTTCAATTCTTCCAGACAGCGGCCCGTGCCGAGAGCCACGCAGGAGAGCGGGTCGTCGGCGATCGAAACCGGCAGGCCGGTGTGCTCGCGCAGCGTCCGATCGAGATTGGTGAGCAGCGCGCCGCCACCGGTCAGTACGATGCCGCGATCGACGATGTCGGCCGCGAGCTCCGGCGCCGCGTGCTCCAGGGCCACTTTGACCGCCTCGACGATCTGACCGACCGGCTCGGCCAGCGATTCGGAGATCTCGCGCTCGGTGATCAGGAGTTCTTTGGGCACGCCGTTCATCAGATCGCGGCCCTTGATCGCCATCAAGCGGCCGTCGCCGCGCTCGGGCAGGAACGCGGACCCGATCTCTTTCTTGACGCGTTCAGCGCTCGACTCGCCGATCAGGACGTTATGCTTGCGACGGATGTAGGCGATGATCGCCTCGTCGAGCTTGTCACCGCCAACGCGTACGGAGCGAGAATAGACGATGCCGCCGAGCGAGAGGAGAGCGACCTCTGTGGTACCTCCGCCGATATCGACGACCATCGAACCGGTCGGCTCGGTGACCGGCAGGCCGGCGCCGATCGCCGCCGCCATCGGCTCCTCGATCAGATAGACCCGGCGCGCGCCGGCGCTTTCGGCCGATTCCTGGATGGCGCGGCGTTCGACCGCGGTCGCGCCCGAGGGAACACAGATGATGACCTGCGGGCTCGCGAAACTACGCGAGTTGTGAACCTTGCGGATGAAATATTTGATCATCTCTTCGGCAACCTGGAAGTCGGCGATGACGCCGTCACGCAGCGGGCGGATCGCCTGGATGTTGCCGGGCGTGCGGCCCAGCATCATCTTCGCCTCTTCGCCCACGGCCAGGACCTGTTTCTTGCCCCTGATCTCGGCGAAAGCGACGACCGAAGGCTCGTTGAGCACGATCCCGCGGCCCTTGACGTAGATGAGCGTGTTCACCGTGCCAAGGTCGATCGCCATATCGGCCGAAAGCATGCCGAGAAGACCTGAAAACATCGCGCTAAACCTATCCTCGCGTGTTGAACTCTATCCTGCCCCGCCGGCCCGACCGCAAGGCGCGCGGGCACAGGCTCGCGCCGCCCGCAATGCCACCAGCAGCCAATTTCACAGCATGAGAAACATTGCAGATCGCACGCGTTCCGCGCCAAACGCGGTGGTTAAGAATTGGCCCGTCTGCCTTGCTCGCCATAAGCCTCGCTGCCGCGAAGTCCTTCCGACCAATAAGGCCACAAGAACAACTCGGCCTCATTATTGCGGATCCGCCGTTAAGGTGCAGCTAACAGAGGGTCCCCATGTGAGATCCTTCTATGCGGTCGCATGATGTCCCTAACTCGCTCGGTTGTCTATCAACTCGCGCCGTGGCGATCAGTTCCGGCTCGCAGCCGTTGATTGGCACTGACACGTTAACTTCCGCAGCCGCACGAACCATTCAGCGATCAAGATCAGATAACCGTCTAGACGGTGCGGTTTCGCGGCACAAGACCGGGCAGGTTCAGTAGGCGAAGCAATGGCATGCCGCTTACTAGGGAGGTGGATCGGTTGTGCTCATCCTCGCACTCAGGCGCGAAGGTGGCTTAAGCAGAGATTGAGCAAACCTGACGTCCGCAACGGGTCACGAACAGTCATTCCCGACACC
>Ga0307376_10006682_pt1 | contig 10173 bp, 11 predicted proteins | sample TR2MG_FD_202536 | JGI IMG/M metagenome (GOLD analysis project Ga0307376, IMG submission 202536) | Soil microbial communities from Risofladan, Vaasa, Finland - TR-2 | ecosystem: Environmental > Terrestrial > Soil > Coastal area > Acid sulfate soil | place: Finland: Risofladan, Vaasa | collected...
CGCGGCCTTGTGTTCCGGCGCAACCAAGCGCGCGCGCGGAAGGCGGGTTTACCGCACGACTGGTGCGATTGCGCGAGGCCTGTCCGCAACGAGCCTCGCGGTTTGACAGCGTACTCGCCGCAGATTGCGAGAACGCGATCACTGGGGAGTGAAACAGTCGTTGACGCCATCATTTGAAAAAATATATCGTTCAGGGGTCCACCTTGCACCAGACAGGTGGACGATTTCGCCGGGGTGGCGTCGGGGCAAGCTATACGTCATCTCAGCCGGTCAGGGTTGCGCCCATGGGGAAGCTTCGGGGGAAGCGGGGGCCGCCGTTGCCGGATCAAGCGGGATCGCCCGTGCATTACGTTCGGCGCGCTTCAGGCGCAACCCTCCTCATGTGGTCGGTCTGGCCGCATGGGTCCGTTAATGCTCAAAATCCATGGGGATTCACATGTCGAAATATTCGAAGCACAGCTTGTTGAAAGCCGTCGCGGCGACGGCCTTGATCAGTCTGACTGCCGGAGCTGCCGCATTGGCCAGCGGCGGCAATGAGTTCGTGCCGCAAACACAGAACCCTTATTCGCCCGCTTACGGGCATGAATACCGCCACGGCGTGTTGCCCACCAGGGAAGCTCATGACCGGATGAAGCAGTACGAGGCGCTGCACTCGGCGGGCGGGAAAACCGGCGGCAGCTCGAAAACGCTCAGCTACGGCGGCGGCGTCGACGGCATCGGCGTCACCAGCGGCACCCCGAAGGTGTATCTGGTCGTCTACGGCAGCCAGTGGGGCAGCGCCGGTACCGATGCCAACGGCAACATGACTTTTACCGGTGACCCGGTCGGCGCCTTGCCTTACCTGCAGAACCTGTTCAAGGGCCTGGGCACCGGTGGCGAGCTGTGGTCGGGCACGATGACCCAGTATTGCGACGGCGCCGGTGTGGCCACCGGCGCCACCTCCTGCTCGTCCAGCGCCGCGCACGTGGGTTATCCGACCGGCGGCAACCTGGCCGGCATCTGGTACGACAATTCGGTGGCCTCGCCGTCCAATGCCACCGGCACGCAGCTGGCGCAGGAAGCGCTCGACGCCGCCGCTCACTTCGGCAATACCACCGCGGCTTCCAACCGCTACGTGCAGTACGTGATCCTGTCGCCGACCGGCACGCATCCGGATGGCTTCAACACCTCGACCGGCCAGTTCTGCGCGTGGCACGACTGGCAGGGTGACGGCTACTCGGTCACCTCGACGGTCGGCGACGTCGCCTTCACCAACATGCCCTACGTCTACGACATGGGCACCAGCTGCGGCGAGAACTTCGTCAACGCCGGATCGGCCGGCATTCTCGATGGCTTCTCCATCGTCGAAGGCCACGAATACGCCGAGACCGTGACCGACCAGAATCCGGCCGGCGGCTGGACCAACCACGTCAAGGGTTCCAGGAGCAAAGGCCAGGAGAACGGCGACGAGTGCGCGTGGATCAGCTCCGGCCAGGGCGCTTCGGCGAACGTGGTCATGAACAGCGGCACGTTTGCGATGCAGAGCACCTGGTCGAACGACACCGTCGAGTGCGATATCTCGCACCCGATCGTCCTGTAACGGCAATGCGTGCATAGGGTACGGTCCGGGCCGGATCGGCACCGCGCCGATGCACGCACAGCAGGTGCATCCGGCAAATCCCATGGCCCGATCGGCAACGATCGGGCCATTTTTGTTTTTCGCGGATGGCCGGCGAGGGCGGCTTCGCTTGTCACGAGGCTGCGGTTGGTCGAGCATCATCACGGTCACCGCCTTCATGCGGCAAGCAATCGATCCCGCCGATCCGTGACGCTTCTCCGCCAACCCTGTGGATACACCCGTGAATGCATCGTTGTCCCCGATCGGGAAGTTGCTGCTGATCATTGCCGGCAGCGTGTCGCTGGCGCTGGGCGTCATCGGATTGCTGTTGCCGGTGATGCCCACCGTACCGTTCCTGCTGGTGGCGGCCGCGTGCTGGTCGAAGGCGTCGCCGCGGCTGCATCGCCGGCTGCTTGCCTTGCCGCGGATCGGACCGATGATGGCGCAGTGGGAGCGCGACCCGGTATTGCCATGGCGGATCAAGCTGCTCTCGATCGGCGTGATTGTCCTGTCGCTGGTCGTTCCGATGTGGCTGGCGCACGATCACGCATGGCTGCCGTGGCTGTTTGCCGGCATCGCGGTGATTGCGATCATCGTCGTGCTGCGCATGCCCGGGGCAGGCAGCGGGTCCGACACGGGGCCGACAAGGGCGGGCCGTTGATCGACGGCAGCGAAAAACACGTCGCCGGTGAAACGCGTATTGCAGTCCGCTAGTCTATGGATTGGACCCACGAGCGGCAGTGTCGCCAGCACCTTTCGACTTCGCTGCGCTACGCTCTGGGCGAACGGGCTTTCGTACGCTGTACCGGCTCGATCAACAGGCATGGGTTTTCGCAGGATGTCGTCATGATGATTTCGATCTCGTTCCCGTCGGGCCGGCGCTTGCGGCGCGGCGCCGCCTGCATGCTGGCCGTGGTGCTGGCGAACGGTGCCGCGCTGGATGCACGCGCGGCGGCACTCGCCACGGTACCCACGGCTCCGCGCGTGCAGGTAGCTGCCGGCGCCATCGAAGGCAAGCTGGCGCGGGTCGACGGTGTGACGCTGCGCGAGTTCCAGGGCATTCCCTACGCGGCACCGCCGGTCGGGGCGCTGCGCTGGAAGCCGCCGCAGCCGGTGGCGCACTGGGACGGCACGCGCCAGGCGCGGCAGTTCGGGCCGCGCTGCATGCAGCTGCCGCTGTTCAGCGACATGGTGTTCCGCGCCAGCGGCATGAGCGAGGACTGCCTGTACCTCAATGTGTGGGCGCCGGCCAGTTTCACCGCAGCCCGCAAGCCCGCGAAGCTGCCGGTGCTGGTGTATTTCTACGGCGGCGGTTTTGTCGCCGGCGACGGCTCCGAGTTGCGTTACGACGGCGCCAGTCTCGCGGCACGGGGCATCGTCACGGTGACGGTGAACTATCGCCTCGGGGTGTTCGGTTTCTTCGCACTGCCGGCGCTGGCCGAGGAGTCGCCCCAGCACGCGGCCGGCAACTACGGCCTGCTCGACCAGGTCGCGGCGTTGGGCTGGGTGCAGGCGAACATCGCGGCATTCGGCGGCGATCCGGCGAAGGTGACGATCGCCGGCGAGTCGGCCGGCTCGATCTCGGTGAGCGCGCTGATGACCTCGCCGTTGTCGAAGCATCTGTTCGTGCGTGCGATCGGCGAGAGCGGCGCGCTGATCGCGCCGATCGCACCGCTGACGCTGGCGCAGGCGCAGCAGCGCGGCACCGCGTTCGCCGGCAAGGTCGGCGCCCGTTCGCTGGCCGACCTGCGTGCCATGCCGGCTGCACAGCTGCTGCAGGCCACCAGCGACCAGCAAGGCGATGCCGATCCCGATATCGATGGCTGGTTCCTCACCGAACCACCGGCGACGACGTTTGCCCGCGGCGCGCAGGCGCACGTGCCGCTGCTGCTGGGATCGAATTCGCAGGAGGGTTTCTACACCGCGATCCTGAAACAACAGTCGCCGACGCCGGCGCATTATCGCGCGGCGCTGCAACGCCTGTTCGGCGCGCAGGCCGGGCGCGCGCTGGCGCTGTACCCCGGCGGTAGCGCGGCGGAGGTGATGCGTTCGGCCACGGCGCTGGCCGGCGACCTGTTCATCGCCCACACTACGTGGCGCTGGATGGACTTGCAGCGTCGCACCGGCAAGGCGCCGGTGTACTTCTACTACTTCGCCCAGCCGCGTCCGGCCAAGCGGCATCCCGCGCCGGGCGAGCGGCCCGATGTCGGCGCGGTGCACAGCGGCGAGATCGAGTACGCGCTGGGCAACCTCGACACCAACCGGGTGTACGCATGGACGCCGGCTGATCATCGGGTGTCGAAGACGATGGAGGGCTATTTCGCGCAGTTCATCCGCACCGGCAATCCGAACGGCGCGGGCCTGCCGCACTGGCCCGCGGTGCGCGCATCCGGCGGTGGCCTGCTGCGTCAGGTCATCGGCGTACACACCCATACCGAGGTCGATCGCGGCGCAGCACGGCAGGCCTTCCTGCAGCAGTTTTTCGCGACGCATGCGAGTGTGTTCTAGCGCAGTGTCCGGACCCGCTGTCATCGCCCCAAGTCTCGCGTTCGTGCATCCCTGTCCATCTACCGGCTGGCCCCGATGAAATCACTGTCGCCGTTCACCGCGCTCTGCGCTGTCCTCGCCATGGCGTTCGCCCATACTGCGGTGGCCGGCAAAGCCGATCCGCACAAGACCCGCGCCTATATCGATCACGCCTGGGGCACGCTCACGCGTTCGATGGACGATTGCTCGGCGCTGGCCGACAGCAAGGTCGGTACCCGCGCCGTGCTGTATCTGCCGGCGGATCTGCCGAAGCCTGCGCGGATCGATGCGATCAGCCGCCACTGCCACGTCGACGTGCGGGTGCTGCCGCGGGTCATCGACCGGCTCGGCGATTTCTCGCCCACGCAACTGCCGCAGCAGGGGCTGCTGTACCTGCCGCATCCGTATGTGGTGCCGGGCGGTTTCTTCAACGAGATGTACGGCTGGGACAGCTATTTCATCGTGCTCGGGCTGGTTGCCGATCATCGCGAGGCGATGGCGCGTGGCATGGTCGACAACGCGCTGTTCGAGGTCGCGCACTACGGCGCGGTGCTCAACGCCAACCGCACCTATTACCTCACGCGCTCGCAGCCGCCGTTCCTGTCATCGATGATCCGCGCAGTGCTCGACGATCCGGCCAGCTTCCGCGACAAGGCCGACGCGCGCGCATGGCTGCGAAAGGCCTATCCGCTGGCTGTGCGCGACTACTCCACGTGGACGCGCAAGCAGCATCTGGCCGGGGCCACCGGCCTGGCCCGCTACTACGACTACGGCGGCGCCGCTCCGGTACTGGAGATGAAAAGCAGCACCTACCTGCGCGGGGTGATCGACTGGCTGCTGGCGCATCCGTCGCAGGATCGCGGCTATCTGGTCAAGGCATCGCAGCATCCGGACGCCGCCGAGAGAGCCCGCCTGAAAACCACCAGCTGCGACGTGCAGGGAGGCACTAGTGTCGCGGGAGGCAGGAAGCCGGGAGCGACCGACGTGCAGGGAGGCACTAGTGTCGCGGGAGGCAGGAAGCCGGGAGCGACCGACGTGCAGGGAGGCACTAGTGTCGCGGGAGGCAGGAAGCCGGGAGCGACCGACGTGCAGGGAAGCACTAGTGTCGCGGGAGGCAGGAAGCCGGGAGCGACCGACGTGCAGGGAAGCACTAGTGTCGCGGGAGGCAGGAAGCCGGGAGCGACCGACGTGCAGGCTTCGACGGTGTGCGCGGGCGCGTGGTCGAAGGGTTATCGCCTCAGCGCCGACTTCTACCGCGGCGACCGCGCGATGCGCGAGTCGGGCTTCGACACCACCTTTCGCATGGGCCCGTTCGGCGGCTCCACCCACCACTACGCGCCGGTGGATTTGAACAGCCTGCTGTACCGCTACGAGACCGACCTGCACGACTTTGCCGTGCAGCTGGGGCTGACGGCGGATGCGCAGCGCTGGGCCGCTGCCGCCGCCGCGCGCCATGCGGCGATCGACAAATACCTGTGGCGGCCCGAGCGGGGCCTGTACATGGACTACGACTTCGTCGCCGGCAAGCCGTCCGACTACCCATTCGTCAGCACCTACTATCCGCTGTGGGCCGGCGTGGCATCGAAGGCGCAGGCCGCCGCGCTGCGCGGCCACCTGGGCCTCTTCGAGAAGATGGGCGGCCTGCAGATGAGCGACCACGACAGCGGTGCGCAGTGGGATGCGCCGTTCGGCTGGGCGCCCACCAACTGGCTGGCCGTGGCCGGCCTCGATGCCTACGGCTATCACGGCGATGCGCGCCGTATCGCACGCGAATTCACCGCCACCATCGACCGCAGCCTCGCCGCCGACGGCACCATCCGCGAGAAATACAACATGGCCAGCGGCAATGCCGATGTGACCATCCGCGCCGGCTACAAGGCCAACGTGATCGGCTTCGGCTGGACCAACGGGGTGTATCTGAAGATGCAGCAGCTGCTGCATGAGCCGCACCACGCCCATTGATAATAAAACCGTGCGCGCAGCGCACCCCATCGCCTCCTCCCCCTTGGGGGAGGATTGAGGAGGGGAGGTCAAGTTGCCGCCATGCCCCCGACAGCCGCGCGCAGTACACGCCATCGGGAGATCAAGAGCGCCCCCACCCCGGCCCTCCCCTGCAAGCAGGGGAGGGAGGCCGGCAGCGAGTAGCGAGGTTGGGGTGAGCCGGCAAGCAAACCCCAACGTTTGGGACGCGTGGTGCGTGGTGTGGAATGTTGGGCAGCCCAACCTATGCGCTGAGGTTGCCCCTGCGGTTTCCATCACACGGTCTCGACGCGGTCGGGAGGCACCATTGCCATCTACGTTGTCGTTGCGTCGACGCCGTCCACGGAGAACCTGTCCATGCTCATGACCATTCTGATAATCGTACTTGTGCTGGCACTCATCGGCGGCTTGCCGACCTGGCCGCATTCGCGCTCGTGGGGCTATGGGCCCAGCGGTATTCTGGGCCTGATCCTGGTGATCCTGCTTGTGCTGTGGCTGCTTGGCCGATTGTGAGGCGAGCCGCGGGCCGGGCACAATGCGGGTGAAGTCGCCGACGCGCGGTGCCGACGGCGAGCGCGAAACCATTTGAGGCGGAGGGCGGTTTTGTTTTTTCTTGCACGGGCCGCTCACATAGGCCGGTTCGGGTTCATGGCGTAATGGCCATGGACCAGGCACCGCGGCGTTGCGGCCCTGCCTCAACCGCCGCCCTTGCGCGGTCGGCGCGGCCCCGGTGCGGAGTGGCGTCCCTGTGCGGCGTCGATCTGATCGATCCAGCCGGCGCGGGACTGCGCGAACGCATCGGCGTAGGGCACGTAAGGCTTGATGTCGAGGATCGGCGTGCTGTCCAGCAGATCGATTCCGCGCACGCGCAACGCGTGTCCGTCGACGGCTACCAGCTCGACCGCGGACAGGCCGATCGGGTTGGGGCGATGCGGCGAGCGGGTGGCCAGCACGCTGCGCTTGCCGCCACCGCGCGGCGGCCGCACTTCGGGTTTCCAGCCCTCGCTGCGATGGAACACGAACACCAGCCAGATCCGTTCGAAGCCGGCCAGGTCGCGAAACGCCGCCGCGGGGAAACCGGGCACGAACTCGATGACCGCTTCGGCCGCATCCCCGCTTGCGGTGCCTTGCACCACCGTGGCCTGATGCGGTGCGTCGATGCGCTGCGCGTAGGGCGAGCGGACGAAGGCGATCGGATGGCAGGGATACGCACTGGCGTCGTCGTGCATGGCAATCCGGGGAGCGGCAGTGGCGGGGATTATCCCACTGCCGCGCCGACTGCGATCAGCGCGTGCCGCCTCGTGTGCGGAGCCTGCCGGCGCGGCCGCGCTTTCCAAATGCGGCCCGCACGCGCACCATGCTGGCCCGGCTACCAGTGATGCGCGCATGAGCAGTTTCGACGACGACTTCGAGCAAGACCACGACCACGACTTCGACGAGGACGGCGACGATTCGCTGGAGGCGCGGGTCTGGCAGTTGCTGCAGCTGATCAACCCGGGCGACGAGGAAGCCGCGCTGCAGCAGTTCGCCGACTATCGCGAGGCGGTCGCCGGGGTCGATCCCGATGACGTGGTGCCGATCGCGGTGATCGGCCGGGTGATCGACTGGCGCTCCGGCTTCATCGTCGACGCGCACGACCTGCGTTCGCTGGTGCAGGCGATCGACGAGCTGACCTCGCGCTGGAACCTGGCGATCGACTGGAATGGCGATCCGGATGACGACGAATTCTTCGACGACCTCGACGCGGCCGCGTTGTTCGCGATTGCCCACGACCGCCTGGCCGAGTTCGGCTACACGCTGTGGGCGTGGGAAACCGAGGGCGACAGCTATGCCGGCTGGATCACGCTGACGCGCGACCGCGAACCGTTGCGCGAACTGGCCACGGCGCTGGAGATCAACTTGCGCCTGGGCAGTGAAGTGAGCTGAGCAGCCCGGCCGACCAATGCCCGACAGGCTGCTCGTGCGCTCAGGGCGCGTCGGCGGGTTCGTCGTCGAAGCCGGTATAGCCCTCGGGGAAGATCGGCGTGCCGTCGTCCTCCAGCCCCGACATGTCGGCCAGCGCCTTGGCGGCGGCGGCCTCGGCGACGTCCTTGGCGCGGAAGCTGCGGTTTTCGCAGATCGCGAAGTAGATCGGGAAGCCGTGCCGGCGCGGGGTGATCGCGAGGTACGCGGTATAGCGCGAGCCTTCGAGCGTGGCGCCGGAGCGGGCAAGGTAGTTGTCGAACTCGCGCTCGGCCATGGTCGTCGACTCCGGTCGGAAAGCGTGCAGTGTATAGCGTCGCCACCGTGGCCCATCATGGCGCGATGACTTGTGCCGACCTGCCATGCTGCGCGCGACGGCACACTGGATGCCGACGAGGTCGCATCGTTTTCGCTGCGTAATCGCATGGACTCGCCCCCGTAGGAGCGCGCTTGCGCGCGATGCTCTTTGCAAGGGCTGGAGCAAGAGCATCGCGGCTGAAGCCGCTCCTGCCAAAGAGCCATCGCGTGCAAGCGCGCTCCTACGGGTTTGCCAGCAGCCTCTGGGTTGATGTTGCCCTCGGGCGCGGCGCGGTAGCATCATCCTCGGCACCGGTCAGCGGAGACAGCGCCATGCTCACGCCCGTCAGCATCGATTGTCCGTATTGCGGCGAGTCGATCGAGATCCTGATCGATGAATCGGTCGCCCCTCAGCGCTATATCGAGGATTGCCAGGTGTGCTGCCGGCCGATCACCGTGCGGGTGGAGATCGATGCCGACGGCGAGTTGCTGGTGGCGGCAACCGGCGAGAACGACGTCTGAGTGGACGGGATGGCCGCCAATGGCCAGCGTGCATTCGCGCTCAGGGGGCGTTGGCCGCCGCGGTGCGCACGGTATCGCAGGCGAGATACGGCGAGGAACTCAGCCAGCGCGCATCGGGATAGTAGGAGAACACGTACTGACCGCCCTTCAACGTGTCGATCAGCGGTCGTGCCACGGCGGTGCGCACGGCCGGGCAGCCCCAGCTGCGGCCGATGCGGCCCTCGCGTTTGGCGAACGCCCGGCTCACGTAGCTGGCGCCGTGGATCACCAGGGCGCGTTCCAGGGCGTGGTCGTTGGTGCCCGGTTCCAGACCGGCCAGACGCAGCGAGTAGCCGTTGTGCCCTTCGTAGGTGTCCAGCGTGCGGAACAGGCCGAGGCTGGATTCGAGGCTGCCGTCACGGTTGGAGAAGTGGCGGGCCAGATTGTTGCCGGTGTTGCGGCCGTGCGCCACCAGCACGTTGAACAGCAGCTTGCGCCGTGCCAGGTCGAACACCCACAGCCGAGGGCGGGTGGACGGCAGCGAGTAGTCGATCACCGCCAGCCGGTCGGAGGCGGGCTGGCCATGCGCCACCGCGCAGCGCGTGGCGTCGAGTGCCAGGCCGAGCACTTTCGGATTGGCCTGCGGCGCCAGCCGCTGCAAGGCATCGAGCAGCGTGGCATCGGTCGCGTGCGCGGCGGGTACGGCGCAGGCGGCGGACAGCAGGAGGGCGCAGATGGCATGGCGCAGGCAGGGCATCGGCGGTTCGGGTGGCCAGAAAAATCCGCAGCCTAGCAGCGCTCCGTTAAGGAGTTGTCAAGCGGCCCGGCCATCCAGGCTCGGCAGGGCCAAGGGGCGCGACCCGCTGCCGCAGCGGCTTGCGTCGCGCAGTGCATGTGCTAAGACAGGAACGGAGATCGAGGCCGACGGGAGAAAGTGCAGTGGCGATCCGCAATCGATCGCGCATGCGTTGGGCATGGATGGGCTTGCTGCTGATCCTGGCCGCATCGCTGCAAGCGCAGCCGCCACCGGATCCGGTGGCCGGACAGATCCGCGAGCGCATCGAGCAGTGGCGCAGCACGACACCTGCGGCCACGGGCACCCTGTCGGAAGCCGAGGCGCAGTTCTACGAACAGCATGCTTTCGCGCCCGCCTGGGGGCGTGCCGATACGGTCGAGCAGTTGCTGCTTGCGCTGCAAGGCATGACCGACGACGGGCTCGATCCGCAGGATTACGGTTTGTCGCAGCTGGCGCAGGGGCAAGCTGCGCTGGCCGCGGCCACGCCGCAGCAGCGTGCGCAGTTCGACCTGCT
>Ga0307376_10006684_pt1 | contig 10171 bp, 8 predicted proteins | sample TR2MG_FD_202536 | JGI IMG/M metagenome (GOLD analysis project Ga0307376, IMG submission 202536) | Soil microbial communities from Risofladan, Vaasa, Finland - TR-2 | ecosystem: Environmental > Terrestrial > Soil > Coastal area > Acid sulfate soil | place: Finland: Risofladan, Vaasa | collected...
TTGGCAATCTGTACAATCTGTTTGTCGGTGGGACGAAGGTCCTTGATCTGTCTCGTCGATTCCAGACTAAAACCGAGCTGACTTAATATTTTGCTGGTTGAAGCAGCCATGGCTTGGACATTTACCATGTTTAATGAAGATCTAATTTCTTTCCCCAGAAAAATGTTGCCCGCTACATCCAACTCGGGAACGAGGTTCAAGTCCTGTTGCACCATGGCTATGCCGAGTTTGACCGCCCCGTTGGGGTTTTCGGGAAAGCCGCGGTGATCAAATATCCACATCTCTCCCTCGTCCGGCCGGCAGCTGCCGGAAATTATCTTGGCCAGGGTCGACTTGCCGGCGCCGTTTTCCCCCACGAGAACATGGACTTCGCCAACGTTCAGGTCGAACGATATGCCTTTCAGGGCGGACACCCCCGGAAAGGACTTGCGCAGGTTCTTAATTACGAGGGCCTTGTCTTGCGGCATAGTTACACCTCAACATGCTGAAAGTATCCGGACTCGCGATGGAAACCGGCCTCCGGGCGAGACCGCGGTGGTCCCGCCCGGGCCCGGTTCCTGCCCTAGGACAGAAAGTCTTCTTCAAACGGCATGAGCGTGGTGATCTTGGGCCCGTCGTCCGTAATAATCAGGTTCTCTTCGAGCCTGGCTGTCTGCTGGAGACCGGGATGGCCCGCGAAGGTCTCGATGGCAAAGGTCATGTTCTGCTTTATTTCCACCGGCTGATCCAGCGAATAGGCCCGGGAGATCCACATGCCCTCGTAGAGCGACAGACCGATGCTGTGGGCAAACTGCTGCAGGCTGACGCTGCCGTACTTGTCGTCATCGTAAACCGGGAACTGCTCGGCCACATCCTTGGTTGTGGATCCGGCCCTCATCTTGTCGATAGCCCCGTAGAGGGCTTCGTAGCACTCCTTGTACAAATCCTTCTCCTGCTGGGTGGGCTTGCCGGCCACCTTGAAGCAGCGGACAAAGTCGACGAAATACCCGCCGGGGCCTACGGCGTTGATGTCGACTATGACGAGGTCGCCCTGTCTGATCAGCTTGTCCGTGTGCCACCGCCGGTACGGGCTGGTGTTGCCGCCCGAGGCCACGATGATGTCGTAGACGAAGTCAAAGCCTTCCTCGTACAGAAATTCGTTTACCTTGGCGGTAATAAACGATTCTTTGATCCCGGGCCGGAGCCATTCATGCTTGATCTTCCACATCGCGGCATCCCCGAAGGCGCTGGAAATCTTCAGGAGTTCGATCTCGTCCGGCACCTTGACCACCCTGGCCGAGGACATGACGGGCCAGGCGTTGACGATGTTCAGCCCGACTCCGGTCAGGGCCTCATAGGCCCGCATATCCATGATGTCGATGCCGATCTTTTCCTTTTCCAGACCCTTTTCCTTGATCAGGTCATAGATGCTGCGGGCCATCCGCTGGGCCATCATTTCTTCCGCGCTTTCGGCCCATTTCCAGGTGATGGCCGGCCGGATGTTGCCCTTCAGCCAGGGGGCATCGATCTTGGCGCACTCCATATCGGAGCCCACGGTTTCAAAGAGAACGGGATCCCCGCCCCGGGGCAGCACCGCGTACCGGATGAAGATGTTGTTCTTCCAGTTGCCCTGGTAAACGCCGGTCACATACCTTACGTTTTCACCAACGAAAAGAATCAGGGCCCCCATGTCGTATTTCTCCATCATTTCCCTGGCCCGGGCCAGCCTGCCGGTCCGGAGCCGGTCGAAATTAACTCTCTCCTGCCAGTCGGTCCCGGTGGTGCTGTAATTACGGCGCGGTTCATATTCATGTGGCGTCTTAATAAAACCAAGATCCATTACTGCCACTCCTTCTTGGATTGAAATAAGGCAACTAACTTACCAGGTTCAGTTTAGCAAGAATTTCCTGAAAGTCACCATCAGTGAGAAGACCATGTTTCTCGAAAGACTTGTTCTTTACTTCTGCCACAATCTGGAGCATAGTGTCTTCGTCAGTGCTGATACCTTTTTTCTCCAACCAGACAGCTACCGAATCAATGCCACTGTTTTTACCAAGTACAACCTGTGGAGGGGCTTGGCCGACCAAATCCCAACTAAATGGGAAGAGCTCCAAAGGATTATCCTTAATTGCGTTCTTGTACCAGCTCGCTATTATTCCTGATTCTATATTATAAATCATATCACCCACTATGGCACGGTTCTGGCGGAGTTGCAGTCCGGAAATATCACGAACGTACTTGGACAGATCGTAAATCTTACTGTAATCGAGGCCGAGGTCGATCCCGTACATGGTGAGCAGGCTCAGGGCCACATCCTCGTAGGCCGCGTTGCCGGACCGCTCGCCGATGGCGGTTATGGTGGTATGCGCCACCTCCGCCCCGGCCGCCAGGGCCAGAACCGTGTTCGCCGCCCCCATCCCGAAATCGTCGTGGAAATGGATCTCCAGAGGCTTAGAGATACGCTCCTTGATCTTCTTGATCAGGTAGGGTATGGCACTGGGAGAGCACCCACCAAAGGTGTCCACTACGGCAAGGGCGTCCATATGCCCTTCCGTCGCCACCCTCGTCAGGAGGTCGAGGCACCAGTTGATTTCGGCCCGGCTGGCATCGATCGGGAAAAAGACGGTGTAGAGGCCGCACTCCTTGGCGTAATTGGTGGCCTTGATGGAAAGATCGATGGCCTTGTTAAGGGTCCATTTGTAGGCATTCTCAATGATATGTTCACTGGATGGTATCTCGATTACAATGCCCTTAACGCCACAATCGACGGCGCGCTTTACATCATCTACCATGCACCGGCCAAAGGCAAAGATCTCCGGACCCAGATTCCGTTGAACAATGTCCTTGATTGCCTTCTCATCCTGCTTCGACACCGCCGGCATACCAGCTTCGATCCGGTGGATGCCCAGCTCGGCCATTTTTTCCGCCATCCGGATTTTCTCGTCGTAGGAGAACACCAGGCCGGCCTGCTGCTCACCATCCCGCAGGGATACGTCGTGCAACTTGATCTTATCGGCGAAATTCAGATTAGCGCGAACTTCCTCCGCATAATTCCAGGGACTCACAAACCATTTGTCAGTTTTCCAGGGCGTTGACATCAATTATCCTCCCTTGCTGTTTATCGGGGTAACTGCCCTCTTTTACCGGAAAAGTAGAACACCTCCTAAGCCCTATTTACCTGATAACGGGGTTTACCCCCGGTAAGCACAGAAATCACTTCATTCAGAGCTTTTACTCTTAATTCTTCTGTGGACTCTTCAGAATAGAATCCGCAGTGGGGAGTAAGGATGATATTTTCTAAATTTATTAAAGGGCTCGACTCAACTTGATTTTCATTAGCTAGAACGTCCAAGGCCGCGCCTGCAATTACGCTATCCCGCAGAGCTACTAGAAGATCACCCTCATTTATTATCCCCCCACGGGAGGTGTTAACCAGGCAGGCGTTGGGCTTCATGATTTTCATTTGGGCCAATCCTATCATCCCCGACGTCTCTTCGGTAAGCGGGGTGTGCACTGAAACGAAATCAGACTGCGCCAGTAACTCGTCCAGTGTAGCGCATTTATCCAAGCCGGGGTGACCTTCAAGGCCGCCTTTGAAATAAGGATCAAAAAAGATGACTTTCAAGTCAATCGCATTGGCCTTTTTAGCCAAACTCCGGGCTATATTGCCGAAGCCGACAAGCCCAAGAGTCTTTCCGGCTAACCGGAAGATCGGCCTGGATGATTCGAAGGACCAAAAACCGCTTTTAGCGTTTTGATTAACTTGTATTATCTTTCTCGCCAGGGCAATGATCAAACCAAGAGCGTGGTCGGATACCTCGCTAATACAGTAATCAGGAACATTGGTTACAATGATGTTGTTATCACTCGCCGCTTTTACGTCAACATTATTGACTCCAATCCCGTATCTGGCAATAATTTTACACTTGGCCAGGGAGTCTATGACAGTTTTATTTAGCTGTACATAGCAGTTCAATATGGCGTCCACATCTTTAAGCTCGGATACGAGTCCCTGTGGTTGCGTATCCTTACACAGGAATACTTCCGCCCCGATTTCATTTAGTTTCTCAAACTCCATATCCAGGGAAGGAAACACATGATCCGTAATAGCAACTCTAAACCTGCTCATTTCTTTCACCTCGTAGCCCTTTCGAAAATCCTGTTATTAATAGATACCCTTACAACTAGCTAATTGCCGATCACCCCTTGCAGCCTGTGCTTCCATGCCCCCGCAAAACTCTCCGGGCCCTCCTAATCCAGCAACCTTTCATCGTAAGGACTGCGGGACATGAATTCGGCCCCTTCGTCCGTAATCATTACCATATCCTCAATGCGCACCCCGCCGCCGCCCCGCACACCCGGTTCCCATATCAGCGGTTCCATCGCCAGGACCATGCCTTTTTCCAGCACCACGTCCTCTGCGCCGGGCATGGTTTCACCGACGAAAGGTGACTCTGCGGGCGCACACCCTATCCCATGCCCGATAAAGAGGTTGAGGAAATGCTCCTCCAATCCGTGCCGGGCTCCCGCGCTACGGAATACCGCGGCTACCTCGGAACACCGGACGCCCGGTTTCATGGCGCGGATCCCGGCCTGGAGCGATTCGTACACCGCGGTATAGATACGTTTCTGCTCCGGGGAGGGCCGGCCGCAGATGACGGTGCGTCCCACATCACCGAAATAGCCGTTCCAGGCGGCTCCTATATCGATGAAAACCACGTCGCCGTAACGAATTATTTTATCCGAAGGAAAACGGGCCGGTGGTGCCATCCTTTCCCCGGAAGCAACGAAGGGACTGGCTACATGCCCGAACTCGCCGCCCAGCCGGAACAGCGTGTGTACTGCTGCGGCAGCCACCTCGCACTCTCTGATGCCCGGCCGGACGGCGTCTATGGCCGTCTGGGTCACGGCGTCGGCCAGGGCGGTCGCTTCCTGCAGGACCTGGATCTCCCCGGGCAACTTGATACGCCGGACCAGTTGCATCAGGGAGTCACCATCCACCCATTCTACCCCGGACAGGTTCTTTTCGTAACCCTGTTTTTGCTGGAAGGTCATCGCGTCCACGGCCACCCTACCACCGGTTACCCCATATTTTTCAAAGACCGGCCTGACCTTGTCCGCAATTACCCGGTCAACCAACCCCCCCTCGTCCATGATAGGGATGGGGTGAAACTCACCGATCCAGGGCATAACCTCCCGGGCCCGGATCAGTTCACCACTACTGAGAAACAGTTCGGGGCGGCCTTCGGCGGGCAGAAAGGCACCGTATGTAGTAGAGGAGCGGAACTGCAACATGATGATGCGCAGGCTGGTCAGGTACCGGACGTTCTCGTCCCGCCAGAGGAATAGCGCGTCATAACCCGCATCCCGCATTGCCTTCTGGGTTTTGCTTATCCGTCCCTCACGCAGGGCGGTAAAGTCGATCCGCTGCTCGTAATCAACCTGAAACTGGCCCCTGGCGAACATTTCCACTTTCCCTACCTCCCAACCAGGCTCCCTGCCACAGGCGCCGAACTGTCCGGCGACCGGGCCCCCCCGTGGTGACGCATCCACCAGCCGGAGGTATGGTGAGCTTATATGCTTGCCCTATGGTCTGACCACGGAGGGATAGCTTATGCCCATTCCTTTTGGTCCGGGCACCTATATTATCAGGCGAAAGCCGTCCGATTTCTTCGTACGAATACCACAAAAATTTTCGTTCCTTTTGAGTGTTCTCTAATAGCTATCCCGTTGCGCGCTTGATTTGTAGATCATTATGGCCAGGTGCAAAAGCAACCTCGTTTCGGCGTTCCGCAGGTCCGCCTCCAACAGTTCCCCGATCCGTTGCAGACGGTAGTTAAGGCTGTTCACATGGACGAAAAGTCGCCGTGCAGCCTCAGCCTGGTTCTCGTTGCTGCGGAGGAATGTTTCCAGGGTCTCCAGAAGCTTGGCCCCGTGCCGCCGGTCATATTCGACCAGCTTGCCTATGAGGTCCTGCCAGAACGCTTCCAGTTCTTCGGCATCCTTAATGACGGAAAGAAAGCGGTAGACGCCTATCTCGGGAAAGGTCATTACCTGCTCCGTCCCGTCTCCCAGGAATGACCGCATGGCCACCACGGTCCGGGCTTCCCGGTAGCTCCGCTGGATCTGCCGGGGACTGGCATACGGTCGTCCAATACCTATAAACACACCTATGCCGGGATGTTTTTCCCTTAGCCCCCGTGCAATGGTGTCTCCGAGAGCCCTGGCTTCCCTGATAAAGTCCCCTCCGCTGGTCGTGCCGGAAGGGCTGAAAAAGGCGACCATGTCCCGGTCACGGCCGATGACCCTGACCGAGGAATTGGAACCTTGAATCATCTGCTCCACCCAGGCCAACACCCAGTGGGGAATTCCCCCCACCGTCAGGTCATGGACGTCGTGTTCCACCGCCGGCCCGGAGGCAGGCAACCTGGGCATCTCGAAATTGATGATGATCACACAGGTGGGCTTGGTGACATTAATCCCAAGTAAGGCGGCCTTTCTCTTCAATTCTTCCTCGGTAACATGTTCCGACTCCAGTACATAGTGCAGAAGGTCGGCGCGCGTCCGGCCTACCGCCTCCAGCGTGGTCCTTTCCTTGAGCAACTCCAGGGCGATGATGTTGGAGCCGTGCTCCATGGTGACGAGGTCCTGCTCCCGCTCCTTTTTATTCGCCAATAGGACGGTCAGGAAGCCGAATACCTCCTGTCCGGCAATTACCGGCAGGATAAGCTGTTCCACAGGTCCGGCCGGAGTTTCCATAATGTTCCGAAGGACGGACTTTTGCCGGGTGAAAAGGGTGGTGGTCATAAAAGGAGTCCGTATCAACTGGCGGACGTACGGGGCAGACAGACGATGGTCGAAAAATTGATCCTCCCGGCGGCCGTCGCAGGAAGATGCCAGCAGGTTTAAGCAGCAGTCCTCCAAAATCACCGGGTTTTCCACCAGTTCGGCAACAGCTTTCACAATATTGGCCAGGCCCTGCGAGTTGAGGGCCAACTGGGTAAGACGGGAATAAACCTCCTGGGAACGCCGGAGAACCGCCAGTTGCCGTTCCACGATCAGATTCATTACCCCGTCAATAACCACGGACCAAGTGACGTCGAAGGGCACCCTGATCAGCGGAAATCCGTAGCGGTCCGCCCTCTCCACCATTTGGGGCGACAGGCTACCCAGGAATCGTTCCGGTTTGATGGCCAGAGCGGACACATTCCGTTCCACCAGACCGTCAATCCACCCATCCAACGCTCCCTGGTCGTCCTTAAGATGGTAGGCGGTTGAACAAACCAATTCCCCGCCCTGGAACCAGTCCAGGTTGTCAGGGAGTTCGGACACGGTGATCCTGTGCACCACCTTGTCCAGCCCCTCCCGGCCTCCAAGTACCCGGGAACTCTTGAACACTTCGCTTTCCAGGATTTCACCAACAGTAATACCCATCTGCACAGCGGCAATCCCCCTTTGGGTATCGGTGGTACCGGACCGCTGACTTCTACTGCCTCATTGAGGTGCGTCCGGTGACAGCTCGGGCAATCGCAACAGGATCTCCTCTATGTTTTGCAGATGTCCCTGCATGGTCTTTCGAGCCAGGTTAATGTTCTGTTTGCAGATAGCGCTAAAAAGATGGTCATGATCCTGGCGGGCCGTGTTCATTAGGAGAGTGACAATCTCATGCCCTCTATTGGTGTCATTATCGAGATAAAACCAGTGGGAACGAAACAAGAGATGCTGAACGGTCACAAATAGTTCGCAAAGAATCCGGTTTTGCGCCGCCTCAGCTATGGCGGTGTGAAACGCAAGGTCGGCATTGACAAAACTTGCCACGTCATCCGAACGCTTGTCTATGGCCAAGGCGTTCTCCATCGCCTTGATATCCTCATCCGTGGCCCGTTGGGCCGCCAATGCCGCCAGCCCTATTTCAAACAGGTGCCTGGTTTCAAATACTTCCCTTACGGTGGTCTTTTTGGAAAGCAGGCTGTAACTTAACTGCTCCCTGAGGGATGGTAGTGTATCCTGGTTGACAAAGGTGCCTTCAGTTGTCCTCCTGATCAAACCGAGGGAGGACACAGCCTTCAAAGCCTCTCGAACAGATGTGCGACCAACGGCGAGCTGCTCGCCAAGTTCACGCTCGGACGGGAGCCTGTCGCCGGGCTTAAGATGCCCGTCCAGTATCAGTTTCTTAATTTGCTCAATGATGTCATCTGTGAGGGTACTCCTCGATACCGGCTTCAATGTTACCATTATGATCCTCTCTTTCCACTCCCGGTTGGTACGTAGTAGACCGTCAGCATATCTTATGGTCAGACCATTGATAAAATACTTTCGCCGTCGCCCACCAAAATCCTCCTTGGCAACAAGTTGTCATGGATTTCTAAGATAGCCAGCGGCACAGTGTAGCCCACAAAAAAGAAAGCCGTCAGGTGCCCCCGCTTACAGGGGCAATTCCGTGCATCTCAAGAGACTGACCCGCCTCCTTGGCCACCCCTCTGGGTGCCCGTCGTCGACAAATCCACGTACTGGCGCGGATGGCACCTCCCCGGCCCAGCCCGTCACTCGCCAGCGCAACCTGCCTGGCGACTCCGGGGGGCGAGACTGACCAGTACCCCGACGCCTTGTCAGCCACATCGGCCGGAGACACGGCTCCAAGGGCACCTAAGCCCTGCACTGCCTGCAAGGACTCGGGGCGAACGTCATAGGCCACTACGGCATGACCGTGTTCCAACAACCGCCAAACCATGTGAAAGCCCATGTTGCCGAAACCCATAAAGCCAATGGCCTTAGTATCTGAGGCATAATTCTTCATCCCGGGGTTAAGACCCCTGATCGACCTCGTCAAACACTTCCTGCGCGATCCGGAAACTATCCATCCCGGCCGGTATTCCACAATAGATCGCAGCTTGCAAGAACACCTCTCGAATCTCTTCGCGCGTGCACTCGTTGCCCAAGGCCGCTTTGACATGGAGTCTGAGCTCATGAGGACGATTCAAGGCGGTAATCATAGCTAAGTTTAGAAGACTACGCGTCTTTCGTGGTAGTCCCGGGCGGGTCCAGATTTGCCCCCAGCAGCATTCCGTGGACAATTCCTGCATCGGCCGAGTGAATTCCGTGGCATTGGCCAGGGATTTTACCACATAATTTTCTCCAAGCACTGCTTTCCGTACTTCCAATCCTTCTTCGAACGCTTTTGATTGACCCATTGTATTCTCACTCCTTCGCTAATCTTAACGGTACCCAAATAGACTGCGACCGCCCTTATCGCCGGGGTAAACCGGCAGCCAATATCGCGCGCCTGATAACCATCCTCTCTTTATCAGAAATCGGTTGCAAAGGGGCCTCACATAAGCTGCATCGATACGGCCAAGAATGGCATTGGCCTCTTTCATGCGGCTGTGCATATCAGGAATGGTTCGATGTAAAAAAACTCGACCATCGCATATATTTTGGCTGCAATTGCTCGCCATTGCCGGAGATCGGCGTCCTGAACGGCGGGAAAAAGGGCCGATGCAGATAGGCAATCAGTCTTCCCTGCCCCCGAAAGAACCCCATCTGCACCAATGCATAGGAAAGCTAATAACGCCCTACTGAAAATCGTAAGTACAGAAATATGCTTGCCTAGTTTCCCTAGGTCCCTCTAATTACGCTCAACCGTTATGCAGTGTGACCATTCTTTAATGGCAATGACATTATCTATCTCTCCACATATCATAAGAAGATCACCTATTCTAATATGCAAACCAGAGGTAACAGAATAAACAAAAACCATAATAGGCAGTCTGGTTGCGTCGGCATTGGGTGCAATATGGCGAAAGGCCATTTCCGGGCGTAGTTAGGAACCGTATTCATATACTGCCGGCAAAAAAGAGAGGACAATCAGCCCCTGCCCTTTCGGCCATTTTCGCTATTCCCCTGGCCTTATGGGTGCCATCTTCATAAACTCCGCAAATTACGGGTACCTAACAGCTGCTTGATCCACAGCGATATTTACACTTAGCTTTTGCTCTTCGAGAGTCAAAGTTGATATGTCAGGGTTTTCCAAATACATCCCCTTGTTGGCCAAATCAAGTTCGCAGAATCTCTTTTACCACTGGCAGAATATTATCATGTTCTTGGAAAAGTTCCGCTCCTCGTAGAACGAGTGTACGACATCTCGTCAACGCTTGAATTGGTCTGATAGGCGGGACATGGTCCGTTAATCAGC
>Ga0307376_10006686_pt1 | contig 10167 bp, 9 predicted proteins | sample TR2MG_FD_202536 | JGI IMG/M metagenome (GOLD analysis project Ga0307376, IMG submission 202536) | Soil microbial communities from Risofladan, Vaasa, Finland - TR-2 | ecosystem: Environmental > Terrestrial > Soil > Coastal area > Acid sulfate soil | place: Finland: Risofladan, Vaasa | collected...
TAATCGTATCAACCTGGTCGGGTTGGTCAACAAAATCATGGTATGCTTCGTCAAAGACGATCACAACATGTTTTGGTAATTTGGAAACAAAGGCATCGGCCTCTGTTTTATTTATACTCTCGCCCGAGGGGTTATTGGGCGAACAAAGGAAGACTATCCGCGTATCGTAATCGACGAGATTTTTTATTGCTCCCAGATCTTGCCGATAGCCTATTCTCATCCCGGCAAGACGCGGTGAACCGCCGTGGGTCATAGTCAGGATGCGATATATCGGGGAAGCAACCCGGCTCATAACAGCATTGCCGCCTTCAAAAACAAAGGCCTGGGTGATCATTCTGAGTAGATCAGTGCTGCCGTTGCCAATAATGATATTGTTTTCATCAAAGCTCGGATGGAGCCGGTTAGCTAGTTTTTTCCTGAACCTTTCTTCGAGCCCGGATGGATATTGGTGGGTGGCTGTTAACATTCTTTCGTAAGCTTGAACCGCCAATGGCGACGGCCCTATTGGACTCTCGTTTGAGGCCATATTGATGACCCTGGCTAAGCCGTATTCCTGTTGGATTTCTTTTACCGACTTTCCGGCAGGGTAGATCGGCAGTTCAAGTAGATTGGGATTCATTCTTGGTCGGTTCATAGGGATATTCCTAGTACCTCGTTCGAGAAGACAGTCGGCTGAATTGTTGCCGCATCACTTTGTTATCTCTGGAAATATAATCCAATTAAAACCGGGATGAATGAATCAAGAAGCTCGGCCGTTAGAATTATCCGCCGGCGAGAGTATATTAACTTATTAAACAGGTCCGCCCAACGCCACCTCGACATTCGGTGACTACTTGAGTCTGGTAAATATGATCAACCCGTCTATTCAAAAGCACGCCATGCAGGAGATAGTACTATAGTCCTAGAGCTACAGAGGGAATTGTGCGCAAAAAAATACAATCTCGATCGACCAATTTTTAATTTGCCGATTACCGGTTCGAATTGATAGGGAAAACGGTTAGCGGATAACTCCTTACCAGCTGCCACAGAATGGTACTTCGATTTCCACACTGTTAAGACATGCCTGGCTAAACCGGGCTTTGCCAGGGCATGGAGGGTCAATCGGGACCACCAATGAGGTGCGAATTACTTCTATTGGAAGTGGCCAGGCGCCTATTCTGACCGCTCCCTAACGAAGCGAGTAAAAGAGTGAGCCATGCTCTTTCCGGCAAGAAAAAAAGGCCTAACGATTTATGGAACTATTTTTAAGCTCCCCGCGGTTGAAATTAACTAGGCCCCTGCCCCTCGTTTCACCTTCACCAGCCACTGCTCCACCGCGGCCGTCTTCTCGCAATGATCCATCACCACCTCAACCAGTTCAGGGGAGGCCAATACGGCCGGTTCGATCATGGGCGAGGAAACATAGAGGGTATTAAAGCGCAGGAGTTCGGCCCGGGGATGGCCGGGATCATAACCGCGGGGAACTTTTTTGTAATGCTGGCCCTTGATTTCGTAGAGCCCGGCCGCGCGCACGCTGGCAACGGCCTCTTCCAGTTCGCCGCCCAATTCTTCGTTGTCGACGGCCGCGCGGTAGGATGCCAGCAAACTCTTATCGAAACCGTGCATGCCAACATGCAGCCCGCCGCCGGTGGCGTCGAAACCGAAGAAAAAACCGGGGTTACCACCGGCTTTGGGCCCACCCTCCCAGAAGCGGATGCCTACCCAGGTTTTGTAAGGGCTCTTGTCCTCCGAAAAGCGGACATCACGATAGATGCGCATCAAGGAACCCTGGCCATTGGTGCGGGTATCGTATTGGATATGGGGCGAGATGTATTGCATGCGCTCGCCCAGGCTCCCGGCAAAAGCCACGGCCGGGATGACGATGTTGTCGGTGTAGGTTTGTTTGCGGGCGTTGAACCAATCGCGATCGTTATGCTCGCCTAAATCGGCCAAAAATTGCAGTCCTTCGTTGGGGAATCCAGTAAAGCTCTGGTCACTCATTGATCTTACCTCCTGGGAATAAACACAAATACGACAAAGGCGCGAAGATGGGTTATTCAACCCCGTCTCCGCGCCTCCGTATCCTATCAGCTTTTTTAAGCGACGGGTCGTTTAGCCCATAGAATGCAGGCCGACTTTGTTGCCTTCGGTGTCCAGGAAAAAGGCTACGTAACCATTTTCGCCAATACCGGTCTTGGGTGCCACCACCAGGCCTCCGGCCGCTTCTACGCGGCCCAGCGCGTCGCTGAGATCGGCACCGGCGTTCAGGTAAATGATCGAACCCTCGGCGCTAGGTGTGTAGCCTTCGGCTTTGATGACCGCCCCACTGACGCCGTCTTCGGCCGGGAACATGGCCATCATAGGACCGTCGCCCATATCCATCGCTTGTAATTCGCTGGCCAGGATCTGATTGTAAAAGTTGACCGCCCGATCAAAATCGGTGGCCGGGATCTCAAACCAATTCAACGCGTTTGCCATTTAAAAATCTCCTTTCTGAATTAGGTTTTTTCAATCGTGAGATTGCCATCAATATTACTGATTTCATGTGCTTATGAAACCCTCACCTTGATTGCTTAAACAACTATCTGGGAAAAGCTGGGTGACAACTAATAAAAAAATTATCTTTGTTGAAACGCCCCTAGAAGAAATCAGTATGGGCTAATCAGGAAAGGTATAGTCCTTGCAGATTGTGGTTAAGATATTTTTCGATCAGCAATGAGGGCGAGATGCTTTATGGAGTTGAGTATAGCACACGTGTTCTATTTTTGTCAATTCCCATTGGGCGGTTAAAATGCCCTCCATGGAGGCACCATATGCACTTTGTCGATAACAATAATATCAGCGATCCCCGGATCAACCTGGCTATCGAAGAACACCTGTTACGCAACTGGGATACGGCCGAGCCAATCCTGTTGTTCTACATCAACGAGCCGGCAGTCATCATCGGCCGCAACCAGAATACTTTAGAGGAGATCGACCCCGATTTCATCCGTGATAAGGGCATCCATGTTGTCCGCCGCCTTTTCGGAGGCGGAGCTGTGTACCATGACCTGGGCAATCTCAATTTTAGCTTCATCACCCCGGACAAGAAGGACCTGCACAAATTCGCCAAATTCACCGATCCCGTTATCCGGGTCCTGGAGAAGTTGGGCATCGAGGCTGAACTCAAGGGCAAGAGTGATATTTTCGCTGCCGGAAAAAAGATCTCCGGTAACGCCCAATACGCGACGGCCGGGCGTATGTTCAGCCACGGCACCCTGCTCTTTGACACAGATCTTGAGGTGATGCTTAAGGCCCTCAACCCGCGGCAGGTGCGGATTGAATCGAAGGCAGTCCAGTCGATACGGAACTATGTGATCAATCTACGGGAACTGCTACCTCAAAACATGACCATCCAGGAGTTAAGACAGGCCATCTTGGGCGGACTTTTTGCCGAGGGAGAGATAAGTTCACTACCTTTGACCACGGCCGATTGGCAACAAATCGAGCAGATATCGGACGATCGCTACCGGCAATGGGAGTGGAATTTTGGCCACTCACCGAAATTCAACATACAAAAAAGCGAACGTTTCTCGGTAGGCAAGATCGATGTCCGGATCAACGTGGCCAATGGCCGGATTCAGACGATAAAGTTTTATGGCGATTTTTCTGGCCGGCGCGATGTGGCCGAATTGGAAGAACGCCTGGTTGGCGTCCGTTACGAGCCTGAGGCTCTGGTCAAGGCCCTGGAAGGTATCGATATCCAGCGCTACCTGGGTGATTTGGCCATCTCAAAATTGGTAGCATTGCTTTACTGATCCGCTCTCAATAAGTCTGCCTCATTGCTGCCAATTGGATGCCTAATGGCTGTCAATTGGCATCCAATTGTCTTATACAAGATAGTCCTTAAGACCCAGCCTGAATGAGGCCGGGGGCTGATCCACTATTGACGCTTATCCCTTACACTATCATTATCAATTTCTCGTATGCAACCACTGACAAGGAGAAGTGCTCATGTCTAAGATAGTGTTACAGACCCAAAAGTTGACCAAGCATTACGGCGATGTGGTCGCCGTGCGCGAGGCAACGATTCAAGTTAGAGAGGGTGAGGTTTTTGGCTTTCTCGGTCCTAATGGCGCGGGAAAAACCACGACCATCGGCATGGTTTTGGGGCTCATCCATCCCACGGCCGGGCAGATAGAGGTTCTTGGCCAACCGGTTTCGGCCAGGAACAACAGGCCATTACAGGGGGTGGGTTCGCTGGTCAGCCGGCCTTCGTTATTACCCTACCTTTCCGGCCGGGAAAATCTGAGCCTTCTAGCTCGGCAAAACAGTGAGGTCGATGATGCACGGGTTGACGAGATTCTCGAACAGGTCGGGATGACCCAGACGGCCGGGCGAAAGGTTAAAGACTGCTCCACAGGCATGAAACAACGCCTGGGACTAGGCGCGGCTCTTTTGAACCGGCCGGCGCTGATTATTTTAGACGAACCGACCAACGGCCTAGACCCGGCCGGAATGCGCGATGTGCGACAGCTCATCAGTTCCTTGGCCGGTGCGGGGACAACTATATTTCTCAGCAGCCACCTGCTGCATGAAGTCGAGCAGGTATGTGACCGAATTGCCGTCATCAATCAGGGTCAAATTGTCACCGAAGGGTCGGTCGACGATCTGTTGCGCCACCAGGAAGCGGTCGTCAAAGTACGTGTGAGCAAACCTGAGAAGGCCAGGCAGTCGCTTCAAAGCTTGCCCGGCGTCACTCACATCGAGAGCAACGGGGTTTACGTTGAGGTCACGGGCCTGCCCAGCGAACGGATCATCGCCCACCTGGCCCAACAGGATATTTTGCCCAGCGAGGTTACGGTGGAGAAGTTCGACCTGGAAAATCTCTACCTGAGCCTGACCCAGTCCTAGATGGCCGGTCCGGATAGAACCAATCGTATTGTGAATTATAGCGTTACAAGGAGTTAGATCATGTTTTGGCAAATGGTAAACGTTGAACACAGCAAAATTTTCAAGCGGGCAATTCTGTGGACAGAGCTGGCCCTGCTGGCCCTGATCGTCATCGCCGTTAACGGGATAGCATTCACGGTTCTGAAAGGTGGCTCGTCCGGGGCCGACAGCGGAATAGAACAATTCTTGACCTGGCCGGAGGCTTTGATCGCCTCTTTGAGCGTTTCCGCCGGACCGAATTTGGGCGGGTTGATGATTATCGTCCTGGTTGGCGCCCTGATGGCTCAGGAGTACACCTGGGGCACATTACAAATGTGGATCAGCAGAGGGGTTCCCCGGCCGTTATTCTTAGGGGCGAAATTCACGGCTATTCTGCTGCCTGCCTTGCTTCTCGTACTGACCCCTCTCATAGTCGGGGCGTTGGTTTCGGCCGTCTTCAGCCTCATACTCCTGGGCGGCATTCCTTTCGCGCAAGTAACCTGGGGCCAACTGGGATTGGATACGATTCTCTACACTTATTCATTACTGCCCTACGCCGGGCTGGCCTTCTTATTGGCCGTGGCCAGTCGCTCGACGGTAGTTTCGATTGGCGGGGGGCTGGCTTATGTGCTTTTGATAGAAGGGATCGCTCTGCAACTCATCGGTAGCGTCTTAGGTGGTATCTGGGCCCAGATTGGGACCTATCTGCCCGGTGGGCTGGCCAAGGGTTTGTTGTCTTTAAACTCGGGGCTCACCGTTGAAGTCGGCGACAGTCCAGGGCTAGTGACCCCCTTTCTCGAGCCGGGGCCAGCAGCCGTGGGTATCGGCCTCTATATCGTACTCTTCGTCGTCGTTTCCATTCTAATTTTCCGTCGCCAGGATCTAAATGTGTAAGTGAGCTGAACCGGCCGGGGCAGTCGAGAAACCATCCCGGCCGGTTTGTCGCTCCAGGTGCGCCGAGGTATGCTTATCATCGAGGGATAAGTGATGAAAAGGTCTGCTGTCCTGCCCCACCCATTTCGCCATTTACGTTGGCGATTGACGCTTTCATATACGCTGGTCACCGTGGCCGCGCTGGTTGTCGTCGAACTGGCTTTATTGAGCTTGCTTCTAATCCTTATTAATTCCGAACTCTTGAACGAGGAATTCGTCAAAACAATCAGGGATGGTTATGTTCCCCAGGCCAGCAGCTTCCTGGAAAGCGAACCGCCCGACATAGACGGTTTAGACATCTGGCTCCAGGCGCAGGTCAACGATTCTGTGGCTACAAATGAAGGTGGTCGGCGGATTACTCAGGGGCTGAGTATTAATTTTGATCAAGATTACCAGATCGTTGTCGTTGATGAGGTCGGGAACCTGCTGGCCCAGGCCGTTGAGGGTTACTCTCCTTCTACCTTGGGCGCCCCGTTCGAGACCAGCGCCTTTCCCCAATTGGCGCCCCTCTTATCAAGCGCATTGGCCGGCAGCGACTCTAGCGACCTTCTGTACACAAGGACTTCCGATGGCACGCTGGCGATGGCCTTTCCCATCATCAGCCAGCAGGGCCATCCCCTGGGCGTCTTTGCCATTTCCTTACATATCCCGGCTTTCAACTTGCGGACATTGGGATCCATTATGATGCTTATCCTCATCAGCCTGATCCCTATCACGCTGGCGGCCGGCGTGATAGGGACCGTCTTCGGTTTTTGGACCGCCCGGGGATTAACCAACCGGATCGAATCTCTGTCCGGCACAGCCAATGCCTGGAGTCATGGCGATTTCTCGGTGATGGCCGGCGATCCCTCGGCCGACGAGTTGGGCCAGTTGAGCCGCCGGCTGAACCTGATGGCCGAACAACTTCAGAACCTATTACACACCCGCCAGGAGTTGGCCGGCATTGAGGAACGAAACCGCCTGGCCCGCGAGTTACATGATTCGGTGAAGCAGCAGGCCTTCGCCATCAGCATGCAAGTCGGCGCGGCCCAGGCCTTGTTACCCGGGGATGTAGCCGGCGCTCAACGGCACCTTGTTGAGGCGGAGGCGCTGGCCCGGCAGGCCCAGGAAGAGCTGGCCGGCTTGATAGAAGAGTTGCGGCCGCTGGCCTTGGGCGAGGATGGTTTTGCCGAGTCGCTGAAAGAGTACGTAAGCGAATGGTCGCGCAGGACCGGCATCGACGTCCAGATGCGGACCCTTGGAGAACGGCCACTGCCGGCCGGTCTCGAGCCGGCATTGTTTCGCGTAGCCCAGGAGGCTCTGTCCAATGTCGCCCGGCACAGCCAGGCCCGGCATGTGGAAGTCGACCTCACCCGGCAAGGAGAGGACCTGCTCCTTACCATCAGCGACGACGGCTGCGGATTTGCTACCGCAGGGCAAAATGTGCGCGGCTACGGGCTGCAGAGTATGCAGGAACGAGTCGAAGCCCTGGGCGGTCAATTATTGGTCCGCAGCGCACCACAGCAAGGGACCCAGATCCAGGCCCGCTTCAGCGGCCTGACCGGCGACCCCGGCCATGACCCGGTTCTGATGATCTAGGGGCCGGTCACTAAAGAAGAAAGGCGAAAAATAGCATGAGCGAGCCAATCACAGTATTACTAGTGGACGACCACCAGATGGTGCGCCAGGGCGTGCGCGCTTTCCTGGATACCCAACCGGATATCCAGGTTGTCGGGGAAGCGGCCGAGGGCGAAACGGCGATAGGCCTGGCGATCGAACACGCGCCTGATGTCGTCTTGATGGATTTGATCATGCCCGGTATGGATGGGGTCGAAGCCACCCGGCGCATTAAAACAGCCAGCCCTCGCACCCAGGTGATCGTGCTGACCTCCTACCATCAAGACGAGCATATCTTTCCGGCCATCCGGGCTGGGGCGCTTTCCTATATCTTAAAAAATGTCGGATCGGCGGAATTAGGGGATATCGTACGCCGGGCGGCAGCCGGGGAGGCCGTGTTGCATCCGAAAGTAGCTGCCCGGGTTGTTCAAGAGTTGTCAGGCACGCGCCGGGAAAACCTGAACCCATTCACTGAATTAAGCGAGCGGGAATTTGAGGTATTGCGCCTGATCGCCGATGGCAAAAGAAATGCCGAGATCGCCCAAATACTGGTCCTCAGCGAAAAAACGGTTAAAAATCATGTGAGCAATATCTTGAGCAAGTTACACCTGGCCGATCGCACCCAGGCGGCCGTCTACGCCTGGCGGGAAGGCCTCGTGCGCCGTGATTCGCCAGATGAATAGAGCAGTTGACTCTTAAGCTGAGGCGGCCATTTGCAGAACAACGGCTCCCCAGGTCAAACCCGCTCCAAAAGATACAAAAAGTAGGGTGTCGTCTAGCTTGATCCGGCCGTCCTCCAGGTACTCGGTCAGGGCCAGGGGAATGGAAGCGGCCGATGTGTTGCCGTACTTTTCAATGTTGACGACAAAACGGTCCAGCGGTATGCCCATATCCCGCGAGGCGGCCTGGATAATCCGCAAGTTGGCCTGGTGGGGGATAAACCAATCAACATCGTCAAGGGTCAGCCCAGCCTGGGCCACGGCCTCCCGGCTAGCCCGGCCGACTACTCGGCTGGCGAATTTGAAGACTTCCCGGCCGTTCATTTCGATGTACTGGTGACCGTTTTTCAGGGAGCCATTACTGAACGGTTCGGCCGTTCCGCCCGCCCGGACGATGATGTGCTCCATCTGGCTGCCATCAGATCCGAGAGAAAACCCCTTGAGGCCACATTCTTCTTCCGTCGCCTGGATCACAACCGCGCCGGCGCCATCGCCGAACAAAACGGCCGTGGAACGGTCCTCCCAATTAGTATGCCGGCTGAGAACCTCAGCGCCAATGACGAGAATCGTCTTATACGCGCCGGTAGAGATGAACTGGTAGGCGGTTGCCAGGGAATAGACGAAGCCGGTGCAACCGGTTACGACCACAAAGGCGGGTACGGCCACCGCGCCAAGGGCATGTTGCACCTGGCTAGAGATGGGTGGGGTCAGGTAATCAGGTGTTGAGGTGGCGACGATGATCAGATCGAGGTCATTGCCCTGCAACCCGGCCCGTTGTAAAGCCTGCTGGCTGGCTTTTACGGCCAGGGTGGCGGTTGTTTCGCCGTCGACGATGATGCGGCGCTCGCGAATGCCGCTACGCTGGACGATCCAGGCATCATTGGTGTCGAGGGTTTTTTCCAGGTCGTGGTTGGTAATGACCCGCTCGGGTGCATAAGCCCCCCACCCCGTAATCTGGCCATTTAATAATCGCATATTGTGCCTCCTCAACGTCAATTATAAGGCGTCGACGTCAAGAAGCGAAATATCCAGGGGCGGCTCCTTCTTACGCCAGACCAGGTTCCATAATACCCATAACACCCCGGGAAAAAGGACCAGGCTGGCCATCAGGCGCAACATGCCCGAAATGCCCAGGGCGGAATTATCTATTAACCAGCCGCCACCGGCCGATCCGGTAGCGCTCATAAGCGTGAAGATGGCGAACTCGGTGGAAAAGACCCGGCCACGCACCCGGTCTGGGGTCCTTTGTAATATAAGTTGGGTGGCAAATACCCAGACCACGCCCCCACCAATGCCGCGGATGGTCATGCCAACCAGCAAAACTCCAAAGTTCGATAGGCTAGACATGATGAGTAATCCCAGCGAAGCCAGGCCATAGCTCACCGCGATGGCTATCCGTAGCGAACGCTCTTTATCACCGGTGAAGTGACGGGCGAGGATCGGCCCAATCCCGGTGCCGACGCCCAAGGTCGCATAGAGTATACCCAGGCCGGTCCCCCCACCCTCGCCAATAACGAAAACCCGTCGGGCTATAGCGACCTGGACCACTGAGTCGGCGCCACTGACGGCCAGGGCAAAGGCGCCTTTATGCAGGGCGATGGCCAGGTTATCTTTATGCCGCCAAAGGTAACGCAGGCCGTCAACATATTGGCGTATGGCCGCGGCAACGCTTTTATCGGCCGAGGCCAGGGCCGGCTCATGGTGGTAGACGATGCGGGCGATGAGGACGGCCGAAAGGAGAAACCATCGATGACAAAGGCCGGGTAAACGCCGAATTGACCGGCTACAATGCCGCCCAACGCCGCGCCAAAAGCAAGCATGACCGACCAGGTGGCCGCGCTGAGGGCATTGGCCGTGCCCAGCTCTCTGCGTACAACAAGATCAGGCAAAATAGCGTTGCGGGCGGGAAAGAAAAAGCCGCTCATGGCCAATTGAATGGCCGTCAGGACGTATAACAGCCAGACCTGGTCCGGTTCGCGAACGAGAAGGAAGCCCAGGACGGTTATGGCCCGGCCGATATCGGCTAAAA